>Ga0255073_1000298_pt1 | contig 10020 bp, 9 predicted proteins | sample Colum_Yuk_RepB_8_FD_188447 | JGI IMG/M metagenome (GOLD analysis project Ga0255073, IMG submission 188447) | Freshwater microbial communities from Columbia River, Oregon, United States - Colum_Yuk_RepB_8h | ecosystem: Environmental > Aquatic > Freshwater > River | place: USA: Oregon | collected... | reverse complement strand
GGTTAAACCACGTGCTGAAATAAGTGGATTAGACATCCCTAAATCCTACATGAGTATAGTTCTGCTACGTGCGCTTCATAAATAATCCCACCCACGATCTCACCTATGACGATGTCTTCATGGTGCCTAGTTCCTCAGAACTCTCTAGCCGTATGGATGTGGATTTAGCTTCAACAGATGGCTCAGGAACAACAATTCCTTTAGTAGTTGCAAACATGACCGCTATCTCAGGTCGTCGCATGGCAGAAACGATTGCTAGACGCGGTGGCATTGCAGTTATCCCACAAGATATTCCACACGCAGTTGTTGATAGCGTCATTAAATGGGTTAAAGCACGTCACGTATTCTTTGATACCCCAATTACTTTAAACCCACATCAAACTGTGGCAGATGCGGTTTCTCTCTTACACAAGCGTGCACACGGTGCAATTGTCATTGTTGATGGTGGAAAGCCTGTAGGAATTGTTACAGAGGAAGATTGCAAGAGCGTTGATCGCTTTACACAACTGCATCAAGTAATGAGTAAAGAACTCATCACAATGGCAGATAACCTTGATGCCCGTGCAGCATTTGAGTTCTTAAACCAACACCGACATAAGTTAGCCCCAGTAGTTTCAAGCAACGGCGACTTAGTAGGCATCATGACTCGCATCGGTGCACTACGCGGAACTCTTTATTCACCTGCTGTAGATGCCAATAACCACCTGCGTATTGCTGCAGCTGTTGGTATTAATGGAGATGTTGCCGCAAAGGCTGCAGCCCTCGTTGAATCAGGGGCAGATGTTCTAGTTGTTGATACTGCCCATGGACACCAAAAGAAGATGATTGAAGCCCTCAAGGCAATTAAATCTCTGGGGCTTTCTGTTCCAATCGTTGCGGGCAATGTAGTAACTGCCGATGGCGTGAGAGATCTAGTTGCAGCTGGAGCATCAATTATTAAGGTGGGCGTTGGTCCAGGGGCTATGTGCACAACCCGTATGCAGACAGGTGTTGGTCGCCCGCAGTTCTCAGCAGTTTTGGAATGTGCAACGGAGGCAAAGAAGTTAGGTGCACACGTGTGGGCAGATGGAGGAGTGCGCCATCCACGAGATGTTGCACTGGCCTTAGCCGCAGGTGCATCCCAAGTAATGATTGGTTCTTGGTTTGCAGGCACATATGAATCACCTGGAGATTTACAGAGTGATGTCAATGGACGTTTATTCAAAGAATCATTTGGAATGGCATCTGCTCGCGCTGTTGCTGCTCGCACATCGGGAGAGGATGCATTTGAGCGCGCTCGCAAAGCACTCTTTGAAGAAGGAATTTCAACTTCGCGTATGTATCTAAATCCTGCGCGACCAGGTGTTGAAGATCTACTGGATGAAATCATTGCCGGACTGCGCTCTTCTTGCACATATGCAGGTGCACGAAACCTTGATGAGTTCGCAGAACGTGCCGTTATTGGAATTCAATCTTCTGCCGGTTATGCCGAAGGCCGACCATTGCACTCTTCGTGGGGCAACTAATGTCTAAACCCACAATCATCCTTGCAACGAGCAATGGTGTTGGAATGGGCCACTTGGCACGCGCTAGCGCTGTAGCACTGGCATTAAAGCCAGTTGCTAACCCAATTATCGTTTCAATGGCTGGCGGTATTGCAGAGATTCCTTCCTTTATGGGCATTCGCTGCGAATACATCCCAGGACGAGATCGCTTATGGATGTCTCGCGAAAAGTGGGATGCATACCTTCGCGATCGTCTTCTAGCGTTAGTAGATGAAACAGATGCAAAAGTTTTATCTTTTGATGGCGTTGTTCCTTATCCAGGTGTAATAGCTGCGCGTAATGCAAACCCAAAGTTAAAACTTGTCTGGGTTCGTCGTGGGCTATGGCAAAAGAAACCACAGCGCTTCATTTTAGGCTTACAAGCAAAGATGATGGATGCAATTGTTGAGCCAGGAGACATAGCTCGTGCTTATGATTTTGGCCCAACATCAAAGCGCAAAGACTCTGTTTTAACTTCCCCTGTCTCACTTTTTAGAAAAGAAGATGCGTTATCACGCGAAGATGCTCGCAAAGCATTAGGTCTTGATCAAAACCGTCCAGTTGCTTTAGTTCAACTCGGCACAGGCGATAGCGATGTGAACCACAAAATGACAGCAGCTCTTGAAGGCCTACTTGGCTGGAAAGATTTACAAGTGATTTTAACTAAGGCTCCGATTGATAAAGATGGAAACTCTTTAGCTCCAGAGGGCCTAGACATTAAAGTGGCGCGCTATTTCCCACTAGCAAAGGTGTTGCATGCATTTGATGCAGGTATTTGTGCAACGGGATATAACGGTGTGCACGAATTGTTGCCGGCACAAGTACCAACAGTCTTTGTTTCAAATATCCGTGGGACCGATGATCAAGAGGCTCGTGCTCGTTGGTGTCATGATTTTGGTTTTGCACTACGTGCAGACCAAGCAGATTTAGCTGATATTACAAAGACAGTTAAGAAATTACAGGATCCACAAGTACGGGCAGCCTTATCGGCAAAGTGTGCAGAGCTTCCTCAAACAACTGGTGGACAAGAGATTGCAGATATCTTGTATGCACTTGCTACTGAGCAAGCAGCTTCAAAGGCCAAGACCTTTACTTTCATCCGCTTAATGGCACAAGATCACATTAATCGTGGATTGCGCCATGTTGCTAACTTAGGGTTACGAAGAGTTGCGCTCGTATATCGATTCCTTAACCCACATATTGTTGTTCAAGTTACTAAACAAGATCCCCCTACATTCGGTGATTCAACCGATTCTGCCGAACTACATAAGTTGATTAAATCTGCCAGCAGATTTGAACACTTGATTACTGGTGCATCACCTGCCTATGTGGCAAAGCGTAAAGAGATTGCAAAAACTGCTTATGGGGATTTAGTGGAGATCATTAAGAAGTAGTTGTCAGTTTGAAATAAAAAATGCGAGAACTCTTGCTTTAACCTAGACTGCGCATATGATGAAAGCACAGACTGCAGTAGAAATTAATGAAGTATTAGCCAATAGACGTAGCCCACGCTCCTTAGATGCAACGGCAGTTCTATCAAAAGATGATCTATTGGCAGTTTTAGAAGCTGCACGCTGGGCGCCTTCTGCATCTAATGGGCAACCATGGAGATTTTATGTCGGCCAACGCGGGGATGAAGTATTTGCACAGATACTTGATTCGCTTGCTCCTTTTAATCAAGGCTGGGCATATCGCTCATCTGCTTTAATTCTTGTGGCTGGACTTCCTGCACGTGAAGATGGAACACCTAATAAGGGCTATCTCTATGACTGTGGGTTAGCAGTTTCACAGATGGTTGTTGAAACTCATCATCGCGGACTTGTTGCTCATCAAATGACTGGCTTTGATCCAGAAAAAGCTGCGCAAAATCTAGGAATAGATGCATCACTTCTTCCTGTTGCAGTTATAGCAATTGGTAAACAAGCATCAGCCGAGCAATTAGAGGGACCTTTGCTGGAGCGTGAAAATGCACCGCGTGAGCGCAAAGCGCTAGAAGAGATTGTGGTTAAAGGTTTACCGAATTAAAAGCGTGAACGGATCTCCCACAGATCTTTAAAGACTGGTGCAAACAAAGTACTCGCTAGATATTCCACACCGCTAGAACCACCAGTACCAATTTTGTGTCCAATGGTTCGCTCCACCATCTTCACGTGGCGATAGCGCCACTCTTGCATACCCTCGTCAATATCAACTAAGCGCTCACAAATCATTGCACTCTCTGGGTCTTTAGTATGAACTTCCAGTAATACATCCTGAACACGCAAATTAGCCTCATAAGGCAATGAACGATCGCGTTCTAATACATCGGTTGGAATTGCATGTCCGCGCTTTGCTAAATAAGCCAAAGCTGAATCCCAGACTGAATTACCTGCAGTGATTAGCGCAATCTCAGCTTGAATTGCCGGTGGCAGGTGTCCAGCCATTTTTGTATCGCGCCGACCAAGCAAAGCTTCTACTTTTCTAAATTGCGCGGACTGGAAACCACTTGAGGATGAAAGATATGAACGGAAAGCATTGAACTGCAAAGGCGTCATAGTTTCCAAGATATCGATCTGTGTCACACAGACTTTAAGAATTGTGCGGATACGTCCCAAAATCGCTAGAGAATAATGAGTGTCCCCAGATTCCATTGCACGCTGTGCTTCTGCGAATTCATGAATGATTTGTTTGAACCACAGTTCATAAGTTTGGTGAATGATGATAAAAAGCATTTCATCATGTTCAGGTCCTTGTGAGAGAGGGCGTTGTAGGCTTAAGAGTTCATCTACGGCTAAATAAGATGTGTATGTCAGTGCTGAATCGAAGTTTTCGCTCATGTGACTCGTGAACCGCCCTCTTTGATTGTTTTGTATTGGCCAGATGCCACTAGGTCACGCGTACGAGCAAATCCATCCCACACTTCAACAAAGGAAGTTGGAAGTGGTGAGATAGCCAAACGGATTGAATTAGGTGTGCGGTAGTCAGGAATTACATTAGAAATCTCGCGCATAGCAACACATATCTGAGCTGCATCAGGGTGCACTAATGAAATATGTCCACCGCGCTCTTTAGGATCTCTTGAAGTATTGAGCACAAATCCAAGTGGAGCTAACCAGGCGTCATAGAGATCAATCATCATCTGTGTGCCAACTGCGGCCTTTTGTGCAATTGCATCTATGCCAGCCTCATTAATCATTGAAAAAGCTGTCTGAACACAGCGAATACCGATCAGTGATGGACTAGCAATCTGGAAGCCACGAATGTTTTGTGCTCGCTCAAATACTGGCCCCATTTCAAACTGAGCATCTTGTGCAAACCAACCCTGGATGGGAACTTGTAATTCTTTTTGGATCTTCTTGCTTACATACAACCAAGCAGGTGAACCTGGACCGGAGTTTCCATATTTATATGTGCAACCAACACAGAGATCAACTCCATTTGCATCAAGGTTTAACTCAATCGCACCAACTGCATGGCTGGCATCCCAAACCACTAAAGCACCAATTGCACGCACTTGATCGGTAATTGATTTGATATCGGTTCTAGCACCAGAGCGATATTGAATAACTTGTAAGGTAACAAGTGCAACATCATCGTTGAGATACGGCGCAAGAACTTGGGTGGTGATGCGCTCATGTGTTGCTACCCCAGGGTCTTCGTTTTGAATAAGGACAAGTTTTAAGCCGAGCTGCTTAGCAATTCCATCAAGGATGTATCGATCTGTTGGAAAGTTTGCTGCATCTGTAATGATTGTTTTGCGGCCAGGACGTGCATGCACCGCTGCAAGGCAGAGTTGATAAAAGTTAACTGATGTTGTGTCACAGACAAGAATTTGTCCAGGGCCTGCGCCTAAGGCTGCTTGGCCTAACAAATCACCTGTTGGTTGAGCTTCATCAACCCAATGGCCCCAGCCAGTTACAACTTCTGCGCCCCATTCAGTCATCAGATTGTTTACGGCAGAAATTGTCTCTTTTGGAAGACGACCTAATGAATTTCCATCCAAATAACACATCTCGGGGTCTGTAACGACGAATTGTGATTTGAAATGAGCGAGAGGATCGTTTTTATCTAGCTCTAAGGCGTACGCGCGGTCAGTAACGTTCATGAAGGAAAGGTACGCTCTCCCATCATGGCGCGCAATGTTGTAAATATCGAAGAGGTCTCAAAGGCCTTTGATATTAAAGAGCTTTTAATAGGCGTCTCTTTAGGTGTTTCTGAGGGCGATCGCATCGGCATTGTTGGTCGAAATGGCTCAGGAAAATCCACGCTCATGAAGATTATTGCAGGCGTTGAAACACCAGATTCTGGCCGTGTTACTAAATCAAACTCAGCACGCATAGGTTTGCTATCTCAAGTGGATTCAGCAAATCCTGAGAGCACTGTGGGAGAAGTTGTATTAGGAGATACCGCAAAACATGAGTGGGCAAGTGAGCCAAATATCCGTGAAGTATTCACCGGGCTCTTTGGTTCCTTTGATGATCATATTTTTGATCGCAAGTTTGGACAGTTATCTGGTGGAGAGCGCAGACGCGTTGGATTAGCAAAGCTACTGATTAATGAACTAGATCTCATTCTGCTGGATGAACCAACAAACCATTTAGATGTTGAAGGTGTTGCCTGGCTTGCACAGTATTTAAAAAATCGAAAAGGATTAGCGGTAACTGTTGTAACGCACGATCGATGGTTTCTTGATGCAGTCACTGATCGCACTTGGGAAGTAGTTGGCGGAAAAGTTGAAGAATATGATGGCGGATACAGTGCTTTTGTTTTAGCTAAAGCTGAACGAGCCCGCCAAACATCAGTCATGGATCAGCGCCGAAATATGTTGATTAAGAAAGAACTTGCCTGGCTTCGCCGGGGAGCACCAGCTCGCACGACTAAACCAAAATTTCGAGTCGATGCAGCTAATGTATTAATCGCAGGAGAACCCGAACCGCGCGATCAAGGAGCATTACTTAAGTTTGCCCTCAACAGACTAGGTAAGACGGTGTATGAGGCCCACCATGTTCAGGTAAAACTTGGAGATAATGAATTAATCAATGATTTGTATTGGAATGTTGGTCCAGGAGATCGCATTGGCATTGTGGGCATTAATGGCGCAGGTAAAACAACTCTAATGAAGACTCTGGTTGGTGAAATCCAACCAACGGCGGGAAAGCTTGTAACTGGAATTACCGTTAAAGCAGCATTCCTTACGCAGCATTTAGATGAGTTAGATCCAACTTGGCGAGTATTAGAAGCCGTTGAAAAAGTTGCTAACCGTGTTGAAATCGGTGGGGGACGTGAACTATCAGCCTCACAACTCTGTGAGCGTTTAGGTTTTGACCGTGAATCACAATGGACTCCGGTTGGCGACTTATCTGGTGGTGAAAAACGCCGCTTACAACTCACGCGTCTACTCATGGATAGTCCGAATGTTTTGTTACTTGATGAGCCAACAAATGACTTTGATATTGAAACTCTGACGGAACTTGAAGATTTACTCGATGGCTACGGCGGAACCTTGATTGTTATTTCGCACGATAGGTATTTCTTAGAACGTGTGTGTGATCGCTTTGTTGGTTTGTTGGGGGATAAGAATGTGAGAGATCTTCCACGAGGAGTCGATGAGTACTTAGAGCTTCGCCATGAAGCCCTACAACCCGACATCAGCGCTCCCAAAGAGAAGAAAACTTCGAGTGCGGCAGAAGAACGCCAACTTAAGAAAGACAAAGTTCGCCTTGAGCGACAAATGGAGAAGGCGGATTCGCGGATAGCAGAACTTGAGGGCGAACAAGAAACCGCCTCATTTGATGCAGAACGTTTGCTTGAAATCACCAATGAGTTAGCGCAATTACGGGGTGAGAAAAACAGACTCGAAGAAGAATGGCTTCAGGTCACAGTTTTACTTGAGGGGTAAGTTAAAATCCTCTCTATGAGTCAACTATCGCACGCTATAGAAGTAATCCTTTTTCGCTCTCGCTTTTTACTTGCTCCTCTCTATTTGGGATTGGTTGGCGCACTAGTTCTGCTTGGTTACCGCTTCATCATCGAATTCATCCATTTGGCAGAAAAAATCGGCAAAGCAACACCACAGAGCTTTACTCTTGATCTGCTCGCTTTATTGGATTTAACTTTGCTCGCCAACCTTATTTTGATGGTTATATTTGCAGGATACGAGAACTTCGTTTCCCGCATTGACGTTGCAACTGAGTCAAAAGATCGTCCACACTGGATGGGAACAATTGACTTTAGCGGTTTGAAAATTAAGTTAATTGGTTCATTAGTAGCGATTTCAGTAATTGAACTTCTTAAAGACTTTATTGAATTATCTGGTCAGGATGAAGTTGGTGGCGGAACTAAATGGCGAATCGTCATTCACCTTACTTTCGTCGCCTCTGGTGTTTTGTTTGCTCTCATGGATTGGATCGCAGACAAGCGAGAATTCTCCGGCACGCATCAGTAAATGCGTTTAGATTTATTAGCCGCGCTTTCAGGCTTAATGATTGCCTTGCAGGCGCGTGCAAATGGTGAGCTCTCGCATCGACTCAATAATGGCCTAGAAGCAGCACTGGTTTCTTTTGGTTCAGGATTAATCATTATTGCGGTGATTGCCGCCTTTAATCCTGCAATAAAAGAAGGCATTAGGAATCTACGTGCTGCTGTTGCCAACAAAGAGATTGCACAATGGAAACTACTTGCTGGAGCGTTGGGTGGAAGTTTTGTTGCGATTCAAACACATATCGTTCCACTGATTGGTGTTGCCATCTATTCAGTAGCATCAATTGCAGGTCAAACAGCAATGTCGTTAGTTGTGGATCGAATTGGTCTTACCGGTGGTGGGAAAAAACTAATCTCCCCTCGCCGAATAGCGGCAGCATCCATCACTGTTCTTGCTGTTCTTGTTTCTGTTCTAGATCGCATAAATGCAAATAATGTCTCGAAATTTGCAGTCATAGGTGGTTGTATCGCAGGAGCATTGGTTGGCTTCCGGAGCGCACTTAATGGTGAAATCAATGAGCATTCCCATCAAAGTTTTACAACATCACTTCTAAACTTTATTACCGGGACAACTTTCCTTATCATTCTTATGGCTGGCGGCTTACTTCTTGGAAAAATTCATTTCTCTGCACTTCCTGCTGGCCCATGGTGGATATATACAGGCGGGGTGCTTGGTGTTGTTTATATAGCTTTTATTTCTACAATTGTGCAACACCTAGGCGTTTTAACTTTCACGCTCTTTAGTGTTGGCGGACAACTAGTCGGATCATTGGTAATTGATTTGATTTCGCCAACAAATGGGGTGAATGTGAGCGCTTATCTAGTAACTGGAATTGTTATGACGTACTTAGGTGTTATCGCCGGTGGCGTAAGTAGTTCACGAGTGCAGAAACCAAAGAGGCTGTAATAAAGAAAGCTGCAATTGCGTAAGACCACGTTTTAACCCAAGGCAATGAAGCTGCGTAATAACCTGCGAGAGTGATTCCTACGCCCCACAGCAAGGCGCCAAGTGCATTGGCTGACAGGAATTTGTAGTAGTTCATCTTTGATGCACCGGCAATTGGTGGCACAAAGGTGCGAATCCACGGGAAGAATCGCGCAGCAACTACTGCCCACCATCCAGTTTGTTCGTAGAAGCGCTCTGAACGGGCAATCATCTTTTGCATGCGCGGAGAGTCATGCTTATCTAGATAAGGACGTCCAACTAAGCGACCGATTACGAAACCGACTTGATCTCCCAAGAACGCTGCAATAAAGATGACGGTTACAAGGATGACGATATTTACTTCACCGTGAGCAGCTGCAACCAAACCTGCACTAAAGAGGATTGAATCACCCGGCAGGAAAAAGGCGAATAAAACACCGGTTTCAAAGAAAACAATCGCCCCAACAACTAAGTAGATCAAATATGGTGCAAGGCTAGATAGTTGAGCATCAAATGATGCAGCTAGTTCAATCACACTGACTTCTTAACCGCCGCAGCCACAGCTTTAGTCACATTTGGATCAAAGACGCTGGGCACAATAAATGAGGCATTGAGTTGCTCTGGAGAGACACAGTCAGCGATAGCTTCTGCTGCGGCAACTAATAATTGATCAGTGATTTTGTGGGCATTGGCATCGAGTAGTCCGCGGAAGATTCCAGGAAATGCCAAAACATTATTAATTTGATTTGGTTGATCACTGCGACCTGTGGCAACGACAGTTGCGTATTTGCGCGCGACTATTGGATCAATCTCAGGATCTGGATTGGCCAGAGCAAAAATAATTGAATCTTTAGCCATAGTCGCGATGTCAGTTTCTTTGAGAATATTCGGAGCGCTCACTCCGATAAAGACGTCTGCACCAACGAGTGCTTCTGGCATTGTGCCAATAAAGTTATTTGGATTGCTGTTATCAATAAACCACTGCTGCATTGAATCATCAGATTTCATATCATTATGGATAACACCATGGTGATTAAAACCAATAATGTTCTTTGCCCCGCTAAGTGTGAGCAGTCGAGCAATTGCATTACCTGCAGCGCCAACGCCACTCAA
>Ga0255073_1000279_pt1 | contig 10229 bp, 9 predicted proteins | sample Colum_Yuk_RepB_8_FD_188447 | JGI IMG/M metagenome (GOLD analysis project Ga0255073, IMG submission 188447) | Freshwater microbial communities from Columbia River, Oregon, United States - Colum_Yuk_RepB_8h | ecosystem: Environmental > Aquatic > Freshwater > River | place: USA: Oregon | collected... | reverse complement strand
GATATCTACAGGTCCCTTGCCACAAATGGCAGTGAAATCCTTTCCACCGCTATATCGCATTGATCCCAACAAAATTACATATGGAATTCCTGTGCCAGGAGCTCTTACTCCTTTAAGGACTTCTTTGCTCCAAGGATTCTGGGAGCTAGTAACTGAAACAAGAGAATCAACATCTGCCTTTGGATTTGAGTGCAATCCACCGAGTTTTTCCCAGGCAGAGAGTTGTAAAACTAACTCAGAATTCAACTCAATCACCCTAGCCATGTGCTCATTTTATCAACAATTCAACTGTGCATGCTGCGCAGTTGGTTATGACAATAATAGGGAGCTTTCCAAGATAGGCTTAAGTAATGTCGATGCCAGTTATGACCAATCGTGAAGCGATTAGACTCGGGCTACCTATCTTTATCACGGCAATTAACATGCGGGCTGGATTAACAATTATGAGCCCGCTCTATCCCATCCTTAAAGAGCAGTATCAACTGAGCTCTTTTCAGCTCTCCTTCTTAACTTCACTCACTGTGCTCTGCTTTGCAGGAAGTGCTTTCTTAATGCCACTAGTGGGCAAAATTGGTGGAACTAATAAGGTCATTGCTTGGACTCTGACGGTTCTATCCGCTGCAATCTTCCTTCGCACAGTTGGTAATGTTCCAATGCTCTTTATTTCATCGATTACTGTTGGTGTTGCAATTGCAGTACTTAACTTCTCATTGCCTGTGTGGGTGAAGGAAAATGCTCCAGATCATTCAGGGCTCTTAACTGGAATTTACATAACAATCATGGGCACCTTTGCCGCTCTCTCTGTGGCAGTTGCTGTGCCATTAGCTGAGGCAAGTGCATGGGGCTGGCGCTTATCGATGATTCCTTGGTTAGTTATCGGCGTGATTTCATCTGCATGGTGGTTACTAAGGATTTCAAAATCTCATGAATCTGGGCATATGGAGGTGAGTTCAAAGTTTCATTGGACTCTATTTAGAAAACCTGGTGCGTGGAGTATCGCAATCTTCTTTGGTCTGCAATCAATGCTCTTCTACGGCACTGCTACATGGCTACCAACAATCTTGGTTTCTAAGGGTTACACCCTTAGTCATGCCGGATTAGTTGTCTCCGTTACTGGTTTTCTGGGCTCTGCCATTGGTATTGCCGCTCCGCACTATGCATCCAAGTTAAAGAACATGCGTATGTTCTTATTTCTAATGGGCCTCATGGTTGCAGCTAGCTTTGCTGCGCTAATTTTTGATACTGGTTGGCGATTAATTATCTGGCTACTTATTTCAAATATTGGCCTCTCTGTTACTTTTCCGCTCTCTCTTTTACTCACAGTCACACGCAGTATTGATGCAGGGGAGACCCGTTCTCTTTCAATCATGGCTCAATCGGTTGGTTATCTCATGGCTGCCTTTGCACCTGGAATCGTTGGAGCGATCTTTGATTCAACCTTGAGTTGGGGTATTGCTTTGCTCGTGCCAGTTGCACTTGGAATAGCCCTTGCTGTGGTCGGCTACTTTGCAGGAAAAGCCGAAAAGATAGAGATATAAGGGCTATAGAAAGCTTGGCCAGTTACCATTGAGCATTAACAGCGGGATGAAAAGGTGTTCACTTTGTTTGAATCAATAGTTCTGGGGATCATTCAAGGTCTTACAGAGTTTCTACCTATTTCATCAAGTGCCCACCAGCGCATTGCAGGTGAGTTCTTTGGAAATGCCCAAGATCCAGGTGCCCGCTTCACGGCCATTACCCAGATTGGCACAGAGTTAGCTGTTCTTCTCTTTTTTAGAAATGATATTAAGAACATTGTTCTGGCCTGGTTTAATCAAGCTATTTTGCGCAAAGAGCTACCTTCAGATCAAAAACCACTTGCTCGAATGGGTTGGTTAATCATTCTTGGAAGTCTTCCAATTGCTGTTTTGGGTTATTTTGGCAGAGACATTATTACTAATGATTTCCGCTCACTCTGGCTGATTGCTTCATCTTTGATTATCTTTGGTGTGATTCTCGGGTTAGCCGATCACTACGGCAAGAAAGAGAAGGGCTTGAGTGAACTCACTGTTAAGCACGGCATTTTCTACGGACTAGCCCAATCACTTGCATTGATTCCAGGTGTTTCTCGCTCTGGTGCAACTATTGCAATGGGCCGCTATCTCGGTTACACCCGTGAAGCAGCGCTGCGCTATTCATTCCTCTTAGCTCTGCCAGCAGTCTTTGGAAGTGGTTTTTATCAACTCAAAGATGCGTTTGATAATAATGCTGTGGCAAATGTTTACACCCTTCCACAGACTTTTATTGCAACAGCCATCGCCTTTGTTGTTGGCTACGCCGTTATTGCCTGGTTACTCAAATATGTAACAACTAAGTCCTTTATGCCATTCATCATCTACAGAATCGCACTTGGAACAACTGTGTTAGTCCTACTCGGCACAGGCGTCATTAATCCATAACTAGAGAACTAGTCGAGAAAGATTAACTTCCTGGGCTCACCGTAGACATATTGAAATCTTTAATCACTAGTGGTGGAACAGCCATATTAGACATATCGCCAGCCCATTCACGTGGTTGAGTCCATTCAGATGCACCAGCATGTGCGATGCGAGAGAGGGCTGAAACCGGTGAATCATTCCAACGGAAGTTATTAGTTGCACCAACTACTTCGCCGCCCTTAACGTGATAAACACCGTCACGAGTTAAGCCGGTCAGAAGTAGTGAGTTGGGATCAACCATGCGGATATACCAGAAGGTTGTAAGAAGAAGTCCGTTATCAACTTTCTTGACTAGATCTTCTAGTGAGCCACTTGCTCCATCAACGCTCATAACAAGGTTTTCACCGATTGGTGTGAAATCAAGGTTGGTGAGTTTTGCAGTTGCGCGAGTTTGAATCAGAGATTGCAAAACGCCATCTTTGAGCCAGTCAACGCGCTTGATTGGTTGACCATTATCAAATACTGATGATAATGGTGAACTCACAGCCGTTGCTACGAAGTTAGAGGCAGGAAGTTGCTTGAAATCAGGATCACTAAAGAACTGCAGTGAAACATTGGAAAGCTTCTCACCTATACGAGTTCCGCCACCCTTTTTAGAAAATACTGATTGCCCTTCATGAGCATCACGAGCAGCTGATACCCACATCATGTAGGTGAAGAGATCTGCAACTGAACCTGAAGGCATGATGGTGTCATAGCGACCAGCTGGAAGATCTACTTTGGTACCTTGCCAGGTTAAACGCTGGCGAATCTGTGCATCGATGTTTGCAACAGAGACATCTTTGAAGTCACGAGTCTCAACACCGTTCCATGTGGAGCGGGAGCGATCATGGGACTTTCCAGTCATCTCTACGCGACCAACTGGTGAATCCTTGCGCAAGCGCAACCCACCCTTTGATCCAACCCAGGTTGTCTCATTGGTGTGTTCGGAATATCCAAAGAGTTCAATCTTGTCTGCAACTGAGCGAGAGAACATATCGCCAAGTGCTGGAGCAAAAGTTGAAAATACTTCAGGACCAGTTGGAACGTGAGCTGCTGACCAATCACCAATAGAGAGATTTGTGGCAAGGGGGGCGTAGTCATCTGCTGGACCTGATGCTTTTGCTGCAGCAATTGCTTCTTCAAGGAGCTTAGGAACATCTGCAAGTGAGACATCTGTGCGTGTAACACCACCAGATGCCATGCCACCTTCCACGGCCACAAAGGCAACAACAGTGACACTGCGCTCTTGAATAACACCATTAGTAGTTAGCGTGCTGCCAGCCCAACGAAGGTTGGCTTGAGTCTTATCGCGCACAACAACAATGCAGTCATCGCATGTTGCAGCCGATGTGATCTTTTCAATTAGATCTTGAGCAGAAATCATTTTCCAGCCTCCGCAACAGTATTGAGAATGTTTACTTTGTCGAAGATTGCCGCTGGGCAACCATGACTTACCGCTGCAATCTGACCTGGTTGGGCTTTACCGCAGTTAAAGGCACCGCCTAGAACATAGGTTGAAGGTCCGCCAACAACCTTCATAGAGCCCCAGAAATCAGTTGTTGTTGCTTGATAAGCAACATCTTTGAGCTGACCAACAATCTTGCCGTTCTTAACACGGTGGAACTGTTGACCAGTAAATTGGAAGTTATAGCGCTGCATATCAATGGACCAAGACTTATCACCCTTGATGATGATTCCATCTTCCATTGAAGCAACCATCTCTTCATAGGTTGGACCTGTTGGATTTGGTTGCAAAGAAACATTTGGCATGCGCTGAATTGGAACGTGTGCTGGTGAATCTGCAAAGGCGCAGCCATTGCTTCGATCGCGATTAACGCGGGCAGCAATACGGCGATCCAACTGATAACCAACGAGCAGACCATCTTTAATGATGTCCCAGCGCTGGGCTGCAACACCTTCATCATCAAAGCCCACAGTGCTAAGGCCATGAGGTGTGGCGCGATCTCCAGTCACATTCATCAGCTTTGAGCCGTATTGAAGGGTATTTAACTTATCTGGTGTGGCAAAAGAGGTTCCTGCATAGTTTGCTTCATAACCAATGGCGCGATCAAGTTCAGTTGCATGGCCAATAGATTCGTGAATTGTGAGCCAGAGATTTGATGGATGAACTAATACGTCATAGCGACCAGGTTCAACCGAAGGTGCTGCAACCTTTTCAGCCAATAGTGAAGGTAGTTCTGCAATTTCGCTATCCCAATCCCAGTGCTTATTGCCCATCCACTCCCAGCCAAAGCCTGCAGGTTGTGCCAATGTGCGCATAGATTCAAAGCCATGATCTCCAATGGAGATTGCTTCAATTTGTGTTTGGATACGCACGCGCTGTTGTGTGGTGCTAGTTCCATATGAATCGGCGTAGTGCTTTTGTTCTTTAACAAACATTGTGTGAGCAGATGTGTGATTAACACTTGCACTCTTAAGCAGACGATTACTCAAATCTGCCAGGCGATCCTTTTTATCTGAGTCTGAAACTGAGAAAGGATCGATTTCATAATCAGAGACCCAGGTTTGGTTTGCATAAACCGGTTCTGTTACAAGTGAGACTAATTCAGTTGATAAAGGCTTGGATGTCTTAGCCATTGCAACTGCTGTATGTGCAAGCTTCTTGGCAACATCTACAGAGATTTCAGGAGATGAAGCAAAGCCCCAGGCTCCATTGACGATGACGCGAACACCTAAACCGGCATTGGTCTCATCACTTTGTGTCTCAGGACGAGCATCTCGCAACGAGAGCAAACCATTGCGTGTGCGCTCAATGCGCACATCCACATGGGATGCACCAGCTTCTTTTGCTGTGCTAATCGCGGCATCACTAACGGCTGCTAGTGGAAGGGCTAAGAAATCTGCATCTACGTTTTTATTCACCCCCGCACCCTATGACAATCAAGGCGTCGGTGCATAGATGAGGCGCTAGAGAAGATTGATTTGTGGTCAAATCGAATTGGCTTTACACTTGCATTGTTTAAGGGGAGTACCTCACTACAGCTACCTCGTCAATACGGTGTAAAAACCCGGGGCGCTGGCCGATCATTCGGTTAGGGAGACCTTGACCATGTAATACTCATGGCTATCAAGGGAGAAATTCATGCAGGTATCAATGCTCATCTGGTCTGTAACTGTTGGGCTGATTCTGGCCCTCATTATCGTTGACCTGCTCACCGCCTCGCGCAAAGCTCATGACGTTAAATTTAAAGAAGCAGTAACTATTACTTTGTTTTATATCAGCCTTTCAATTGGCTTTGGCCTGTGGGTGTGGTCCTACTTTGGTTCTACATATGGAACTGAGTTCTTTGCCGCCTACTTAGTTGAGTATTCACTCTCCATTGATAACTTGTTTATTTTCGTAATTATTCTTGCCCAATTCGCCGTACCAAGCATCCATCACCAAAGAGTTCTGCTCATTGGCGTGATGTTGGCTTTGGTCTTTAGAGCAGTCTTCATATCAATTGGAGCAGTTGCGATTTCTGCCTTCTCATTCACTTTTGCAATATTTGGCGCAATCCTCATCTGGACTGGAATTGGTCTGTTCAAGCATTGGGATGAAGATCCAGAACCAAATGATAATTTTATGATTCGCTCAATCAGAAAACGCGTGCCCATGGTGGACGAGTTCCATGGCTCAAAGCTGTTCATTAAAGTGAGCGGAAAGCGCTTTGCAACCCCAATGTTCTTGGTAATTGTGGCCATTGCATCGACAGACTTACTTTTTGCCTTAGATTCAATTCCAGCAACATTTGGTGTGACCTCTCAAACCTTCTTAGTCTTTACAGCTAACGCCTTTGCCCTTCTTGGGCTACGAGCGCTGTATTTCCTCATCAAGGGTCTACTGGATAAGTTGATTTACCTCTCCCTAGGCCTTTCCTTCATCTTGATCTTCATTGGTATCAAGTTAATGCTCACCTATGCCCATGAACTCTTTGATAGCGTTCCAAAGATTCCTACTCCTGTTAGTCTTTCAGTTATTGCAACAATTTTGTTGATTGCAACAGTTGCTAGCTTGATTAAGAGCAAGCAGAGCCCTGAGATGAAGGCCCACCCTGGGCGCATTACTGACCATAAGGAAGAGGACGATAAGTGAAGGAAAAATGGTTGCTCTTGCCCAAGGGATTGAGGCAGGTCATCGCTTTTTCTATTGGTTCATTTTTAGTTCTGGCTGGCTTGGTTTTAATTGTTCTTCCAGGTCCTTTCACAATGCCATTAGTAATTGCTGGATTGTTTGTTCTAGCCGTTGAGTTTGCTTGGGCCGAAAGGTTTTTAGCAAAAGCTAAAGGTCATGCAAGCAAGATTGTGCCTAAGAAATTTAAGAAGTAAGTCGGGCATAATTGCCACATGCCTCATACCATCACATGCGTTGAATTAGACGCTGATGAATGGGTACGGCTGCGAGATATTCGCTTAAGAGCTCTTCTTGATAGCCCGCATGCATTTGGTGGCACCTATGAAAAAGAAAACCTGCTTGATGAACAACAATGGCGATTAGATTTTGTAAAGCAAACCCACATAGTTGCCTCTGTTGATGGCATTGATGCAGCGATGATGTATATAGAAAATCTTCAAGGTGACTTTGGTGCCACATGTTGGATTGGTGGATGTTGGAGTGATCCTAATTTTCGTGGGGTTGGGTTAATGCGCGCAATGTTTGAGTTCATAGACAAACAAGCAACATCACGAGATTGGCTTGTTCAAGGCCTTGGTGTGTGGACAGATAATAATTTAGCTATTTCAGCTTACGAAAAACTAGGTTTCGTTGAGATGGGTGGGCCGCAGCCGAGTACGCGTCAGCCTGGAAAGTTTTACCAGCGAATGATTAGAAAAACGATAACCGCTTAAATCTCTGATACTTGATATTTAGCTTTTGCCAACCATGCTGGGTTTATTTCAACACCCCAGCCTGGGCCTTGTGGAATCTGGACCTTGCCACCTTCAATTGCAAAGGGATTTCCAAGAAAGAGATCTTTTTGCCATGGGTAATATTCAAAGCCTTCAATAGAAAACTCTAAATATTTTCCTGGGTTAGGGATGGCTCCTAGTAAGTGCATTGTGCAGATAGTTACGAGGGAGAGATTTGCGCTATGGGGAGTGATGGGCATACCGGCATTCTTTGCCATCTCAACAACTTTGAGCGTTCTCCAGATTCCGCCCATATACATAATGTCTGGCTGCAAGACATCAACTGCATGCATATCAATCATGCGCTTCCAGGTGACAAGATCCCAATCTTGTTCACCGCCTGTCACATCAATCTTTAGTGCATCAGTTACTTGCTTTGTTTCTTCAAGCTCCCAGTATTTGCAAGGCTCTTCAAAGTGGCTAATTCCCTCTGCCTCTAAAAGCGCGCCAACTTCAATTGCGCGCTTAGGAGAAAAGCCGCTGTTGCCATCTACTAATTTCGAGATTCCATAACCAAGTGCGCGAGAAACAACAGGGACTACTTCCTCTGTGCGACCGGGCCATTCATCAATGTCATCTCCACACTCTGCGCCAACGCGCCATTTGAATGCATCAAAACCAAACTCATCACGTAGCTTTACCAAGCGCTCTGCTTCATCCTTTGGTGTGATGTCACGGCGCATGGATGATGCGTATGTGCGCAGTTTCTTAGCAGTTCCGCCAAGTAGTTCAACAACTGGCTTGCCTTCCACCTTGCCACGTAGATCCCAAAGGGCGGTATCTAAGCCAGCATTGGCACGAGCGCGATAACTTCCTGGAAATTTATGTTCGCGGGCTTCAACCAAAGTAACGAGAGCTCCAATGTCGGATGCATCTTTACCTAATACCCATGGTGCTACTTGGCGGTGAAAAATCTGCGCAGTGATATCTGAGTGATAGTTAGATGTCTGTCCCCATCCGATGTGACCATCAGATGTTGTTACCTTAACAAAGCAAACAAACTCATCAGTAAAAGTTTCTAGCTTTGTAATTGAACCAAAGATCATCCAGCAGCCTTGACGAATACGGGCATATCTAGAAGTGATACTGAGACAGTTGCACCTGCACCGATGCCAGCAGCATCAGAGCTTGGAAGCTGGGCAGTAATTTTAGTTCCATCATTCATAGTGATGTTTAAGCGACAAGATGCTCCAAGAAAGCTTGCAGCAGCAACAGTTGCATTGCCTGACTTGCTGGCAACAACATCAACGCTCTCTGGGCGAATGAGAGCAATTCCTGTTCCAGAAGTTATAGAACCTGGAAGTGTTTTAACTACGCTGCCTAGAACCTCAATTGAGCCACCGGAGACCTTGCCAGAGATTGGATTTGTTAATCCAACGAACTCAGCAACAAATGAAGTCTTAGGGCGGTCATAGAGCTCTGATGGAGCAGCGATTTGTTCTAGTTGACCGTTGCGCATAACTCCTACGCGATCAGCGATACTCAATGCTTCCTCTTGATCGTGAGTAACAAAGAGAGTGGTAGTTCCAAGCTCCATTTGAATGCGTCGGATTTCTTCACGCAACTGTGTGCGCACCTTGGCATCAAGTGCTGAGAGTGGCTCATCTAGCAGTAATACCTTTGGCGAAATCGCAAGGGCACGAGCCAGCGCAATGCGCTGTTGCTGTCCACCAGAGAGCTGATATGGATAGTGATTTGCGTGGGTTGATAAACCAACTAACTCTAAAAGTTCGGCCGAGCGATCCTTACGTTTTTGACTTGAAACCTTATGTGTGCGTAGTTTTAAACCGTACTCAACATTTTCGCGGGCTGTCATATGTGGAAAGAGGGAGTAAGCCTGGAAAACCATTCCCATTCCGCGCTTGCTTGCACTTTGAAAAGTAACATCTTTTCCATCAACCATGAGTTGACCACGATCTAACTCTTGCAAGCCAGCTAGAGCTCGCAGCGCAGTTGTCTTGCCACAACCTGAAGGGCCTAATAGTGCGACGAGTTCACCTTGTGCGATGTCTAAACTCAGACCATCAAGTGCCTTGACCTTTCCAAAGTACTTGGCAAGGTCAACTAGTTGTACATATGTCGATGAGCTCAACGTATGGCTCCTTCTCTATTAGGCGACGTCAACATCGAGAACAGCCCCTCGACGTTTTTTATTTGGGATGAGCAACAGAAGCACGAGAACAAATAGCAATGAGGCAACAGAGACCGCAACTGCAACTTGTCCATCCGTACGTCCGATTTGAGCGATTACTACTTGGAAAGTCTTGAAATTGAGGATGTTTGAAATCGTGAATTCGCCAAGGACAAGGGCGATTGCAATAAATGAACCATTGATGATTCCAGTTTTAATCGTTGGCATGATGATTCCAAATATGACTCGTGAAATCCCGGCGCCTAAAGTTGTTGCAGCCTCAGCCAATGTGTGAATGTCAACGGCATCTAGGGCTGCTGAGAGTGAGCGATATGTGTAAGGGAGAATAAGCATGGAATACACACCGGCCAGTGTGATCGGAGATTCACTCAGATTAATAGAAATCCAACGGTATAGAGGTGCGATACCTACAACGATAACGATGGCAGGAATAGCTAAAGGTATGAGACAAAGAAGTTCAAATGGACGGCGAAGTAAAGGCAATTTCAACTGCACCCAAATCGCTGTTGGCACAACTAGAAAGAGGATGATCGCCATGACTATGAGAGCTGTAATAAGCGAGCGCGTCACGGCTTCAAAGAGAGCCTCCTGAGTTCCAATTACTTTCCAGGCTCGCAATGAGCGACCGGCATTCTCAAATCCATAGGGTTTGGTTGAGAAATCAAACATCGCATACAGGGGAACCAAAAGATAAAAACCAACGACACTGA
>Ga0255073_1000275_pt1 | contig 10259 bp, 10 predicted proteins | sample Colum_Yuk_RepB_8_FD_188447 | JGI IMG/M metagenome (GOLD analysis project Ga0255073, IMG submission 188447) | Freshwater microbial communities from Columbia River, Oregon, United States - Colum_Yuk_RepB_8h | ecosystem: Environmental > Aquatic > Freshwater > River | place: USA: Oregon | collected... | reverse complement strand
TTGTTATATCTTATGTTTTCTATCGCCCTTTTTGAACCTGAAATCCCACCTAATACTGGAAATATAATTAGGCTTTGCGCCAATACAGGCACTCAACTTCATTTAATTGAACCCTTGGGCTTTAGCTTAGATGACAAGCAGCTTGTTCGTGCAGGTCTTGATTATCACGAATACGCCTCAGTCAAAACATATCCAAATTTTTCAGCGTTCGAATTGCTTCATAGCGAAAGTCGCATGTTTGCCGTCACCACTAAAGGTGGAACGCCCTTCCATGAGGTTTCTTATCAAGAGGGTGATATCTTTTTATTTGGGCCTGAAACCCGAGGCTTGCCTGAGTCGATTCGCAGTCAATTTGATGAAGATAAAAAAATCAGGATCCCCATGACGAAGAGTAGCAGGAGCTTAAATTTATCCAATGCAGCCGCAATTCTTCTCTACGAAGCTTGGCGACAAAATGGATTTAAAGGTGGTGCTTAAACTTAGTGTATTTCTGACTTTTGCTCGCGACCTAATAAATCGATCACAGCTTCCTTGGGCGACTTACTAAAACTTAACACTTGATTCACTTCATGCATAATAGGCATAGAGACATGAAGCGCTTTTGCTCGATTCACAACCTCTTTGGCAGTGTATACGCCTTCAGCGACATGACCCAACCCTTTTAAAACTTCATCAATTGTTTGGCCTTTTGCAAGTCTTAAACCTACTTCACGATTTCTTGAGTAGTCTCCAGTGCAAGTCAAAATTAAATCGCCCGCACCTGTAAGCCCCATAAAAGTATCTTTTTGACCACCTAAGCTCATCCCAAAACGCGTGATCTCAGCCAAGCCTCGCGTAATTAATGCGGCTCTCGCATTATTGCCAAATCCCATACCGTCTGAAATCCCTGCGGCGATAGCAATCACATTTTTAAGAGCACCACCAATAGATACACCAATCACATCCTGACTTGTATAAACGCGTAAGTTATTACCATGAATAATAGAAGCTAAACTTTGTGTAAATGCTTCGTCTGTTGCAGCTAAGGTCAATGCGGTAGGCAGAGATCTCACGAGTTCAGCTGCGAAACTAGGGCCTGATAAAGCACCCCAATGCTGTCCTGTTTTTTTAGGGTCACCTAATTCCTCCATAGCGACTTCATGAGGTAATTTTGCGGTCCCTGCTTCCAAGCCTTTATTGGCCCATATGACAGGGGCTTTATGATTTAAGGATCTTATCTCTTTTAGAATAGCTCTAAAACCTGAGGTGGGCACGACAGACAAAATAAGCTCGGCATCATGAATTGCTTCACGCAAATTATCTTCAAGCATTAATTGATCGTTAAAAGGGAAGTCACCTAAATAAAGCGGGTTTGATCTTGCTTTACGCATACCAGAGATATGACCTGCATTTCTAGCCCACAATGTGACTCGATGCTTTTGACTGATTTGCATCGCCAAAGCTGTCCCCCATGCACCTGCACCTAATACTGCAATTTTCAATTAATTAAATTCCCCACACTTGAGAGGTTTGAATGTATCCATCAAGATCTTGTTGGTATCGCACTTTAATCCAACCATTGGTGATAAGAGGGTCTGAAAGTTCAATGACAACATCTTTTTCGATTGTAGCTATAAGCGCTGATTTAGATTCAGGCTCTTTGTATATGTTTGCTTTATCTACCTTCACAATCACTGTTCTTTTGGATTGTAAATTTTTTGATTCAGCCCAGCTTAAGGTTCCATAAGGATCTCTTACCTTTAGCCAGTCGCCTAAATTCACAATAACTTCTAAGGGATAGCCTTCGCCCACCAAATAAATTCTTTTAGTAGTTGCTGAAGGCGCTTCAAAGAGAATGGTTTTAGGTGATATGACAGATCGAAATTCGGCATAAGCGGGCTGCGATATAACACACACAACCCATACAAAAAAATAACGGAAAAAAAACTTAGTTTTTTGTATCAACCGCATTACCCGCTGCTTGCTGCTTTTGTTGCATATAGAGCATTTCAAAATTAATTGGATTTAAAAGAACAGGCGCAAAACCTGCCTTAATCACTAAGTCTGAAATAGCTTCGCGTGCGTATGGGAATAAAATATTAGGGCAAGTAATCGCGATAATCATCTCAAGATTTTCTTCTGGTATATTTCGCAATGCAAAAATACCTGCTTGTGTCACTTCAATAAGGAAGGCTGTTTTATCAGCAATTTTAGATGTCACGGTAATTTTTAAAGCAACTTCAAAATAACCATCAGCTAGAGGCGTGCCTGAATTACCTAATTCAATTGCAATTTGAGGCGCTTCACGCTGCGTAAATATGTCTGGGGAATTAGGTACTTCAACTGAAACATCTTTAAGAAAAAGTTTTTCGATAGCAAAACCAGGTTGCGCACTTCCGTTTGCCTGAGGGTCAATTTTGACACTTTTTTCTGCCTTAGTTGATTTAGGAGCTGCTTTCTTTTTTTCTGCCATGTTATTTTCCAGTCACGCGACCTTAAAGCCGCTGTTATTTAATTAAACGAATACTGCATTCTATCTTTTTATCGAGAATATTTAAATAAAATAAGGGTTAATCTTTCTAAGAAATCCCAAGAAGTGGATCAAGCTTACCTTCTAAATCTAGAGATCTTAAATCATCAAATCCACCCACATGATAGTCGCCAATATAAATTTGAGGTACTGTGCGACGTCCAGTTTTTTCAATCATCTCTTTTAAAACAGTCGAATCTTCGTCAACGCGTATTTTTTCAATCTGCGTAATACCTTTCTTGGACAAAAGCTTTTCAGCATTTGAGCAATAAGGGCAATAAGCACTGGTATACATCTTGATTGATTTCATAGCGCACTAACGTTAAGGAGTGTGAAATTCTATGACAAGCATTATAATTCATTAATCTTTAAAGCCACATATACATGTCTTCTATTATGTTAAAAAAACCTGTGTTACTAATTATCTTGGATGGCTTTGGTCATCGAGATGACGAAGATCATAATGCAATTAAAAATGCAAAGATGCCTCACTGGAATCGTTTGTGGGATAAATATGCACATAGCTTTATTAATGCTTCTGAAGAATTTGTGGGCTTACCTAAAGGACAAATGGGCAATTCAGAAGTCGGCCATCTAAATATAGGTGCTGGCCGAATTGTTCAGCAAGATCTTGAGAGAATTAACACAAGCATTACGTCAGGTGATTTTTTTAAAACCCCATCTCTTATTAGCGCATTTAAATCACTTAAAGAAAATGGCAAGGCTTTACATCTTTTAGGTCTTTTTTCTGATGGTGGCGTCCATAGCCATTTAGATCATTTCTATGCCATGCTCAAAATAGCGAAGCAATGTGAGTTGAAAAATGTGTATATTCACCCTTTTTTAGATGGTCGAGACACACCCCCTAAAAGTGCTTTGCATTTCATCGAACAACTCGAATCTCATTTAAAAGATATAGGTGTTGGAAAAATTGCCTCTATATCAGGTCGATACTATGCAATGGACCGCGATAAACGTTGGCCACGTGTTGAATTAGCGTATAACGCATTAACGCTTGGGTCTCCTATCCACTCAAAGAATGCAGCAGATGCGATTCATGAAGGATACGAAAGAAATGAAACGGATGAGTTTATTAAACCTACATCCATTCATGATGAGAATGAAAAAGCTATTACTATTCAAGATAACGATGCGGTCGTCTTCATGAATTATCGATCCGATCGTGCACGACAAATTACTGACGCACTTTTACAAGATAACTTCAACGCTTTTGAGCGTCAAAAGAAAATTAAAATCAGCGACTATTTCACTTTGACTCAATACGACCCAAATGACAAAAAATCATCGGTTATCTTTAAACAAATATCTGTGAATAATTCATTTGGTGAATACATTTCAAAATTAGGCTTAAAACAATTGCGAATTGCGGAAACAGAAAAATATCCACACGTTACTTTTTTCTTTAATGGTGGCAATGAAACTGTTTATGAAGGGGAGGATCGTATTCTTGTGCCATCACCACAGGTAGCAACTTATGATTTGCAACCTGAAATGAGTGCGTTTGAGGTTGCACAAAAATTAGGGGATGCCATTCAAAGTAAAAAATATCACGCCATCATATGTAATTTTGCGAATGCTGATATGGTAGGCCACACAGGTAATCTTAATGCTGCAATTAAAGCGATGGAAGTGCTCGACACATGCATTGGTCAAGTGGTAAATGCTATGGAATCTATAGGTGGTGAAGTCATTATTACAGCAGACCACGGAAATGCAGAACTCATGGAAGATTATGAAAATAAACAAGTCCATACCCAACATACTACAAATGTGGTGCCTTTTCTATATATTGGTAGAAAAGCTACGATTAAACCCAACGGAAGACTGTCTGATATTGCCCCCACCCTGCTCCATCTCATGGGTGAAAAACAACCATCCGAGATGACAGGACAAAACTTAATCCAATTGAATGATTAAAGTAAAAAATATTTCATTAAATTTTTTAGTTCAATGCATTTTCATATCGCTTTTATTTTTATCTAATGGAGCTTTATCTGCAACTAAAGCTGATTCAGCCAAAGAAAACTTGAATGCCGTTCATGAAAAAATTGACCAACTTAAAAAAGAATTGAGTGGAACACAAAAAGCACAAGAAGATGCGACCGATCAATTAAGAAAAAGTGAAAAACAAATTAGTGATACGAATCGTTCGCTTTATGAAATATCAGTTCAACAGAAGAAAAATTACACTAAGCTTCAAGAGCTTAAATCACAATCTGACACAGTAGAATCTCAAGTTGATCTCCAGCGAAAAATGTTGGGTGAACAAATCTATCAGCAATATCTTCATGGCGACCCTGGCTATCTGCAAATGATTATACAATCTGAAAATCCGAGTGTGGTCGCAAGAAATATTCAATACTACTCATATGTCGCGAAGGCTCGGGCTAAAAGTATTTATCAAATGCAAGGTAACTTAAAAAAAATTGAAGCTTATAGTGCTGAAACTGCTCAAAAGCTTAAGGAGATTGCAGGCTTAAAACAAAAAGAAGAAGTAAAGAAAACTGAACTCGAATCTCACAAGAAAGATCGGGCTAAACTTATTGCAAGCTTGTCTTCAAAAATCAATCAACAACGTAATGAAATTCAAAAATTAGTACGAGATGAAAAAAGATTAACAGACCTTGTCGATCGCTTAGCAAGATTACCCTCGGCACCTGTTCCTTCAAAACGAGAAGAAAAGTCATCTTCAAAAACACCTATTGTGCGTAATGAGAGTATCCCTACAGAAACATTTTCAGGTCAAAAATTTGAAACATTACGCGGTAAATTAAGCTTACCCGTTAAAGGCGATGTGATTAATCGATTCGGTTCCCCGCGCGAAGATACTGGCTTATCTTGGAAAGGTTTATTTATAAAATCAAATGAAGGTAATGAAGTTAAATCTATTGCCACGGGTCGTATTGTCTTTGCAGATTGGCTTCGCGGCTTTGGTAATCTTATTATTGTTGATCATGGCGAAGGCTATATGAGCCTATATGGCAATAATCAATCGACGATTAAAAAAACAGGTGAAATTGTTCGTGGTGGCGATGTGATTGCTTTAGTAGGCAATACAGGTGGCAATGAATCAAGTGGTCTTTACTTTGAATTAAGAAAACTCAGTAAACCTTTTGACCCCATTGCCTGGACTGCAATAAAATAACTTATTCACCAATCACATGCATTAAGATGCGACGCTCGTGTGATTGGAAACGATGTTCGTACAAAAAAATACCCTGCCATTGGCCTAAGGCAACTTTACCTTGCTTAATTGGTATCGAAAGACTTGTTTGTGTTAGAGCAGTTCTAATGTGCGCTGGCATATCATCTCGGCCTTCTGCTGTATGAATAAATAATGGATCCCCATCAGGCACCAAACGCTCAAAGAAGCTTTCTAGATCAACTAAAACATCGGGATCATAGTTTTCGTTAATAAGAAGGCTCGCTGAAGTATGTTGGACATAGAGAGTTAGTAAGCCCTCTTTAAAATTTGATTGATCTATCCAATCCAAAACTTTTTGGGTGACATCATAAAAATGGCGACCCGAAGTTTGGATCGCCAATGTTTGGCTGGCCTGTTTCATGAGCAAGACTTTATTTAAACTTTATTAAATTTAAGTTTACCTGAAACACTGTCAATTTTAATTTTATCTTTTTCCATAAAATGGTCCGCTAAAATTTATCCTAGCAAGAGGATTATCAGTTTCAGATTGAATTGATTTCTTTTAATATGGCGATCAATTGACAAATTTCGATTATCTTATAAAACTATTTATTAAGCCATGCATCAAGAAATGAATTAGAGATTTTTCCACTTAAAGGAGTGACTTGATGAGCTGTATCATAAAAGTATGTCCTTGGAAGCTCGCCATACCAGGTTGGATCAATACTATATCTGAGCTTATCTTCATCTACTTCTGCATATTGATAACGCTCATGCTCAGGAAGATGTGCCAAATTTAAAATTCTCTCAGCTTTTTTAGCGGACTCTTTTCCGTCTACACATACTGTTATTAATTTGACATTTTTATTTTTACTAAGAGCTTTGCCGAGTTTTTTAAGATCGTCTATACAATACGGGCAATCAATTGACCAGAAAGAAATGATTAAGGGCTGGTTGAGATATTTTTTCTCAATAACATTTCGTGTATTGATCTCAAATGGCATAAATTCATATGCAAAAGAAAAGTTAGAAAAAAGCAAAAGGAACAAAAGAATCTTTAATTTCATACAGCCTATTCAAGAGCCATTAATTGATAACCATCTTTAATCGTATTCCAAGACAGAAAAGCTTTCTTATTAAATTGAATAAGTTCAGGATAGTCTGAAGCCCCTTCAGTCTTTTTGATTGTTTTAGCTTCTAGCCAATTTTTCCCGCCGTCCTCTGAAATAGCTAAAACAATATAATTACCTGACTCATTTATCTCTTTCCATGCGAGATAAACCTTTTCATTGATACTTAATAGTGATGGATGACCTGCCTGAAAGTTAGCATTTCCAAATCTCTTAGCAGGAGAGCTTACCCAAGCATCTCCATCGATTCGTCCATAAAATAAACCTGCTTTATCTCCCCCATCAAACCAAGCCATATGATAACCCCAGTCACCCCCTCTAGATATTGCAGGGCCGTGATGAGGGCATGCATCAATTTTCCAACCACCGAAAGTGGCTCTATTGACAACGATATTATCGTTCATATCAATCTTAGCTACTGCATGATCTCTAATGCCTTTATCATAAAGCTGTCGCCACATTGCAATGGTGTTTCCTTTACTATCATTAGTTAAAGCAATCCTGCAACATTCACAACTACTATCAACAATTTTTCTTTCAATTTTAAATGATTCGCCAAAATTTTCTGAAACAGCATAATACAAGGCTGCTCCTTTATACTCTTTTTCTTTTTTTTGAAGTTTGGCTTTTTCTAAATCACGCTTGTCTACCCATGCTACAAAAATTCGTCCATCTTTGTTTACATTGATAGCATCAAAACGATGTGTAATTTCTGATTTGTCTTGATGAACAATCTGAGGCAATTCAAAATTTTTTCCATGATCTTTTGATCTCGCAAACCATATATAGCCTGTATAAGGCTTTGAAAGAGTCTGAGTCCAGGTGACATAAATATTTCCTTCAGGGCCAATAGCAATTTTAGGCTTTGCATCTCCTGATGTTCCTATTTTCTGCAATTCAGTATTTACATTTATAGATTTCGAAAAATTAATCCCCTGATCATTCGATGAATCAACAATAACAAATCCCTTTTGCTCTCTAACTCGCCATAGATTTCCTAGTTGGTCAAAAGAGGTTGAAGTTACAACAGAGGATCCATGACTATGGCCCTCATGAGAAAAACTCGTCTCACAGAATAAAATCAACAGTAAAAATATTATTTTTTCTGAAAACCTAATAATCGAATTTAATTTGCGCATAGCCTGTTCTTTGATAAAGTGGATGATAAACATAAGCCTGATCATTAAAAATATTATCTACTCCCAGTGAAGCTGTCCATCTGTCTTTAAATTTATAATTTGCCTTAGCATCTACAAATAGTAATCGGCTAGCGCCTTGATATGTCTCTGGATTAATATCTGAATTATTTAATTCTATAAATTGACGTCCGCTATATCTGGCAGCTAAACTCATTGTGAAATCTTCACTGACTCTATAAGTTGCTACAGCTTTATAAAGCTGCCTTGGGATGCGAGGTACCTTTTTATTAATATAAGAAGGTGCTGCATCATTTTTCAAAATCTCTGAGTCAGTTAAAGTTGCGTTAGCTACCAAATCAAGTTTAGGGATAATTGCATTTTTCCATTCGGTTGCTAGTTCGATACCATATATTCTGACATGGTCTACATTCTGAACATATGACTTTGAAGTGTCCTCGGCAGCAGGTAAAACGTTTATTTGAGAGATTAACGCGTCATACCTATCTTCTCTAAAAAGACTAGCCCTTGCAAGACCGTTTGCAAAACGGCGCTCTGCTGTGATTTCACCAGAATAAATCTCTTCAGGTTTTAAATTTGGATTATTTGTAACAATGATGTTGTTTGACGTCGTCAGCTGTTGGAATAGCTCGGTAACGGTTGGAAATCGGTATGCCTTACCAAAGGCAGCTCGAAAACCCCAAGCTGGTGTAGGTTCAAAACTTAATGATGCCTTGGGGGAAAATGTATTTCTTGATCTATCCTCATACCTAGCAAGATTTTCAGTATTTTGATTTACTCCATCATAAGCTTCGTAATGCTCTTGTCGACCTCCCATTGTGAGCGCCCACTCTGGTGATATTTGCCACTTATCTTGAACATACACCGCATGTGTTTTTGTATTGCCTGAGGATAAGGAAGTAAAACCTTCTTTTTGTGCGCCCATCCAATCATTTGATGCATTTACTGTCTGCCTTAAATGGTAATAATCTAAGTGATAACCTAGATCAATTGTATGATCTTTTGGACGCAAAGTGACGCGACTATCAAATACTGTCCAGCCCGTACCTGAGAGATCCGTGATCTGACCTGTTTTCTTAATATAAGGATTGGTATTGGTAGCGTCTATTAAAGCTGAGCGATTGCTCAAATCTCTAGAATAATCATAATCAGATAACGTCATCTGCCAATTAAAGAAACCTTTATCACTAGATTTAAAATCTATGGATTGCATCACGTGAAACGCTTCTGCCTGAGCTGGATTCATTCTACTTACAGAGTAAGTTTTCCCGCCAAGAATAACGTCCCCACCATAAATCGAATTTCCCAGCGTATCCTTAATATAACTTTGAACATTCTGTCTGCTATCAAGATCCCATAAGCCAATCGTATAAGTGAGCTTAGATTGATTTGAGAATTCATACTGACCTTTAAATTTTCCATTTGTTTGAATCGAAGTATCAATAGCTGTAGCACCGAATATAATTCGATCTTGATTTTTTATGCCTTTGTCCCGGTAGGCGCCAGTTATAGTATCCTCTGCAGTCCCTACCCCTATACTATCATTTACAGAAAAATCAAGAGGCTGTGCGGTATTTTCAAGTCTATTCATACTCGCCCAAAAACTGAAATCATTGACTTTATTACCTATAGAAAAAAATTCACGGTTACCAATCTTGGTTTGATCAGTACCATAAAGCTTAAAATTTTGTATAAAACTTTGCACTCCGGCATGAGCTTCTAATCTTTCAGGCATTCGTGTTTCGATATTGATCACTCCCCCCATTGAATTTCCAGCATAAAGTGAAGAAAAAGGACCATACATCATACTTATCCTTTGAATTTCTTCCGGATTTACCATGCCCCATCTTGGAGGATATGAAAATGAATTCCCAAGTAAATTAGATAAAAGGACGCCATCTGCATAAAGCATACTTTGCGCGCTAGATATACTTCCTATTGTTCTTGAAGAAATAATACCGTTTCTATCTCCAATAGACCTCTCTCTCACTTGAATACTGGGTAAGTATTTTAAAGCCTGTGCTGGTGTTGCAGCGTTAACACTCTCTTCAATTTGCTTTTTGTCATAAGTTTCAACGGTAGCTGGAAATTTCATGATGCGGCTATCGACAAAAGAATCTTTGACTGTAATAGTGCCGGTCACTAAATCAGATGTCTCTCCAGACAAAGCTGATGGCGCAACACATAAATATAAAATAGCAGGAATAATCTTTTTTAAAATCATTTAATCAATTTCGTAAAATAGAAATAATTGTGCAAATTTATGCACAAATGATGCATTACTAGATAGATTAAAT
>Ga0255073_1000266_pt1 | contig 10409 bp, 9 predicted proteins | sample Colum_Yuk_RepB_8_FD_188447 | JGI IMG/M metagenome (GOLD analysis project Ga0255073, IMG submission 188447) | Freshwater microbial communities from Columbia River, Oregon, United States - Colum_Yuk_RepB_8h | ecosystem: Environmental > Aquatic > Freshwater > River | place: USA: Oregon | collected... | reverse complement strand
TGTGCCTTGAGGATCATTCCAAGGCAACAAACGAAAAGCAAGGTCAGTGGGCGCAACACCTCGTAAATATATTTAAAATAAACGCAAGAAAAAAATGGACCGTTAGGGAGTAGAAGACGATACGGATACGATTTTACCATTCATTAATAAACCCGCTTTCAAAGCAAAATTAACAACGAAAGAGGCCATTTCTTTGGGGCTTGTTGTTGCTTCATAACCGGGGAAGGCCTGTTGCAACATTTCCGTGTTTACCGCCCCCAGACACAAACAATTCATTCGTATAGTTTCCGCTTTAAATTCTTCCGCAAACACTTCAGTAAACGTACAAAGCGCCGCTTTTGATGAGGCGTAGGCCGTAAGTCCCGGAAATTTAACACTGCCTTGAACAGCTCCCATGGTACTAATATTAACCACGTGGGCGTGGCCACGCAACAACGAGTTTAACAAGGATTGAATCAAGATAACAGGCCCTAGGTAATTAACCTGAAGGCTCCTATGGTATTGCTCTTCGGAGGTATTTGAAAAATCTTCTTTGACCAAGTATCCCGCATTGTTAATTAACAGATCAATGGACTCCAATCCATCGAATAAATACGCAACTTGTTCCTTTACCTTTTTAGATAAATCAAAGGATACAGGATGCACGTTGCTGTACTCCTTAAATTGTTCATCCATCCGCGCCTTATTTCTACTTAGCGCATAAATAACATGGCTGGAATCGCGTGCAAGTTCATGGACGATTTCTGCTCCAATGCCTTGGGATGCCCCGCAAACAATAATCGTTTTACTCATCAAAACTTATAACGATTTTATTACTGACTGGTTCGGCTTGACAGGTTAACACGTACCCTTGAGCAATCTCTTTATCGGTTAGGGTATAGTTTTGCCTCATTGTAACCTCGCCTTCATTAATCTTTGCCTTGCAAGAACTGCATACCCCACCTCGACAGGAATACGGGGGATCAATCCTAGCTTCTTCAAAATGCTCAAGAAGGGTTTTTTTACCGGATTCAATTTGAAGCTTTTTTTCTTGACCATCTATCGTTACAACAACCTCACAGGTTCCAGAAAACTTTTTAGGCTGTACCGCTTCTTTTGGTGTAGGAGGAATGAAAAACTCTCTTTTAATCTTCCCTTCATCAACGCCAAAAAACCGAAGGCATCGCTCAATTTCATCCATAAAACCATTGGGACCGCACAAAAGGAAAACATCCGATTGCAAGAGCGACAAATCGGTTTTAATCTCATCTACTAACGCATCATACGTCAAGCGACCCGTTTTAAAACCACTTGCCTCTTCTTGGCTTAAATAAACCGTAGCATGGGTTTGATTCAAAAGGTTAGAGAAAAGGACATCCTCCTTCTTTCGCACACTGAAAAACACCCTAAGATTAATGTTGGACTGGTACGATTGAATCATAGAGGCCAAGGGGGTAATCCCACTCCCTGCGACGAACGCACAGACCTTTTTTTCCGCGCCCAATGTAAAATTTCCTTCAGGAACATGCACCTTTAATTCTGATCCTTCCACTATTTCATCATGCAAATACGTGGACATTCGGCCGTTACTGATTTTTTTTACCCCAATTTGAATTCCATTTTGATGTTCTCCACAAATGGAATAAGACCTTCGCAGGACTTCTCCTTGAATCGTTTGTTCGATAGTGATGTATTGTCCTGGGATGAAAACCAAGGGTTTATTTTCCTCCTTTGGCATTAAACTAAAGACCTTGAAGTCTCGGGAAAGGTTTTCGATGTTTGCAACCCTACAATTTACCCATGCATTGGATTTATTTTTACTGAAAAAAGAAAGTAATCCCATATTATTCGTCAAATGAAACCGTTAATTTATTCGTGTTAGGAATGGCTTGACAGGTAAGGACATACCCACGTGCCACCTCGTCTGGTTCCAAGGCATAGTTGACCATCATGGATGCAGACCCTTCTAAAATTTTTGCTTTGCACGTGCAACAAACACCCCCTTTGCAGGCGTACGGAACATCGGCACCCGCCTTTTGAGCCGCCTCTAAAATACTTCCATCGCTAGCATCCATTGTGAATGAAATCACATCATCGTCTAGTACTAAAGAAACCTCGCAGCCTTCCTCCGGGGCTCTATGGTTTTCTTTTTTCTTCTGGAGCGCGGCATTGGAATGAAACAATTCAAAATGAATTTTATCCTTTGACAGACCTTTATCGAGAAAATAATCTTTAACTGCTAATATCATGGTTTCAGGACCGCAAACAAACACATCATCAATGGCGATTCCTGTTAAAAAAGCCCGATCCAAAGCCTTGATCCGATCACCATCAATTCTTCCCTTCTGAATTGGAATTCCTTGACTTTCCCTACTAAAAATGTGAAAAACTCTAAAGCGGGTAAGAAAGGAATTTTTAATTTGTTCGATTTCTTCAGCGAACATAACTTGCGAAAACCCTTTGTTGCCATAGAACAAGGTCACGGTTGACGCAGGTTCTTCGTGGAGGATGGACTTAATGATCGAAAGAATAGGGGTAATTCCACTTCCTGCTGCGAAAAGTACAACATGCTTCGCATGGTTTGGGTCCGTTGGGTAATTGAAATTCCCCATCGGTGGTAACACCTCAAGGGTTGATCCTACGGATAATTCATGGACCGCATAATTCGAAAACACCCCACCTTCAACGCGCTTGATGCCAACCGTCCAACGGTTTTCATGTGGAGCGGAACACAAGGAATAGGACCGCCTTATTTCCGATCCCGCATTCATCGTACGAAACGTAAGGTACTGTCCTGCAATAAAACCAAAGGCCGGTCGAATTTCTTCAGGAACTTCAACGGTTAGCTCTACCGCATCTTCCGTTAAAAAACGCTTGGAAATAAGGGTAAGACGTTGAAATTTTAAGGACATGAATCAAAATTGTCTTCAAAAGTAAACAATTCATTTCGATCTCTTGTTTGAATCATCGATAAGAAATAGTAGACTTTCTGCTTATAAAGGTTAGATTACCTACGATTTCCTTATCTTTGTTTCACGTTTAAAAATCACCATGGATACACTTATTCAAGATAAACTGGAGAAGGAATTTCAAGAGAAAATTGATAAGGATATTAAAATTGAACCCAACGATTGGATGCCTGAGTCGTATCGAAAAACACTGATTCGTCAAATTTCTCAGCATGCACATAGTGAAATCGTTGGAATGTTACCAGAAGGCAACCGGGCTCCGAGCCTGCGACGTAAGGCGGTCTTGCTTGCAAAAGTTCAAGACGAGGCCGGCCATGGATTGTATCTCTATTCGGCAACAGAAACCTTAGGAGTTAGCCGTGAGGATACCATTGACGACCTTCACGCGGGAAAGGTAAAATATTCATCCATTTTTAATTATCCCACGCTTACTTGGGCGGACATTGGTGCCATCGGTTGGTTGGTAGACGGAGCAGCCATCATGAATCAAGTACCGCTATGCAGGACTTCTTATGGACCTTACGCAAGGGCAATGGTTAAAATATGCAAGGAAGAGTCCTTTCACCAACGCCAAGGGTATGAGATAATTTCCAACCTGATGAAAGGAACAGAGGAGCAAAAAGCCATGGCACAAGATGCCGTCAACCGCTTTTGGTGGCCATCCCTAATGATGTTTGGTCCCAGTGATGCGGATTCAAAACATACCGAACAATCGATTAGATGGAGAATTAAACGGCATACAAACGACGAACTTAGGCAAATGTTCGTGGATGCTACTGTTCCCCAAGCGGAACTCATAGGGCTAACCTTACCCGATCCAGCTCTAGCATGGAATGAGTCGCGCGGTCACTATGACTTCGGAGATATTGACTGGGATGAGTTTTGGCAGGTTGTTGGGGGCAATGGTCCGTGCAATAAAGAACGAATTGAAGCAAGGATAAAAGCCAAAAAGGACGGAGAATGGGTCAGAGAGGCCGCTTTAGCCTATGCAAAAAAACATCAAACCAACTAAATTAAACGCCTATGTCATCCAACGAATGGCCTCTTTGGGAAGTTTTTATTCGAAGCAAACAAGGGTTAAACCATAAGCACGTAGGTAGTTTGCGAGCGTCCGATGCTTCTATGGCAATTCAAAATGCCCGCGATGTCTACACAAGAAGATCAGAAGGAATTTCTATTTGGGTGGTTCCATCCTCCCTTATCATTGCATCCGATCCATCAGAGATGGATGCATTTTTTGAGCCATCCGATGACAAAGTTTACCGACATCCTACTTTTTACAACCTACCAGAAGGTATAGAACATATGTAGTATGGAGAAAAAACCGTTGCTAACTTTTTTGTTGCGCTTAGGGGATGATAGCCTGATTTTAGGTCAGCGTTTGTCAGAGTGGTGTGGACATGGCCCCATTTTAGAGGAAGATATTGCACTCACCAATACGGCTTTAGATTTAATAGGTCAAGCAACGAATATTTACACCTATGCGGCTGAGGTACAAGGAGAAAACAAGGATGCCGATGCCTTGGCTTTTTTACGCCTTGAACATGAATATTTCAATGCGATCCTTACCGAGCAACCCAACGGAAATTTTGCTGATACTATCGTTCGTCAATTTTTCTTTGACACCTACCGTAAATTGTTATGGGAGCAATTGGTTCATTCCTCGGATGCACGTCTAGCGGCCATTGCTGAAAAATCGCTCAAAGAGACCCGATACCACTTCAAACATTCTGCAGAATGGGTAATACGCCTTGGAGATGGCACGGAGGATTCCAACGAGCGTACTCAACTTGCTATTCACAGCCTATGGCGTTATACGGAGGAGCTTTTTTATACGGATGACACCGAAGAGGCCTTACAAGCATTAGGCGTAATACCAGCCATTCAATCTTTAAGAAAACCCTGGTTAGAAACGGTAGAAAAGGTATTGCTTCAGGGCACCTTGATTGTACCAGAAGATAAAGGGTATTTTGGTAAAGGCAGACAGGGAATGCACAGCGAAAATATGGGTTTTCTATTGGCTCAGTTGCAATACATGCAGAGAGCTTATCCCAACATGCAATGGTAACTGTTGATTCTATAGATGCTATTGTTTCCAATGTTCATGACCCTGAGGTTCCGGTCCTTACCATCAAAGATTTAGGGATACTTCGTTCCATATCCCAAAAAGACGATATCTGGGTGGTGGAAATTACACCGACGTATAGCGGATGCCCTGCTATGAAAACGATCGAATCCGAAATCAAAGAAGCCTTGTTGAGCAAAGGTATTTCAAATGTTGAAATTGTATCATCCTTGTCCCCTGCTTGGACAACAGATTGGCTTTCAGAGGAAGGAAAACGCAAACTTGAAGCCTATGGAATCGCGCCTCCTGTCGACGAGGTGGATAAAAGCGTTTTGTTTTCCAAAGACCCCATCGTACCCTGTCCGCTGTGTAAATCTAAACACACAAAGATGATTAGCCAATTCAGCAGCACCGCATGCAAGGCACATTTTCAATGCCAAGATTGCCTTGAACCGTTTGATTATTTTAAATGCCTACGGTAGTTTCAAAGATAGACCATATGGTATCTGCAGCTCTATCCCAGCTGTATAGCTTTTTTTGAATTTTTCCAGCTTCAATCAATTGCTGCCGTAAGCTAGAATCGACCATAATTCGTTCGAGACTAGTCGCAATTTCCGCCTCATCATAGGGGTCACAATAAAGGGCAGCTTTCCCGGCAATTTCAGGCAAACTCGTTGTTTTGGCTGCTAGAATCGGGGTTTCACATTGAATCGCCTCTACCAAAGGAATACCAAATCCTTCGAAATACGGGATGTATGCTAAGGCCATTGCTGACCCCATGAGCCGTGCAACTTCTGATTGAGGTAAATATCCCGTAAAGTGAATTTTCCTTTGATGGGGCCCCTCCGTTTTCAACCCCTTTTTTTTCCACATTGGACTACCCACAATAATTAGGTCTGCTTCGGGTGATTTGAGCCGATGGTAGGCATTAATAAGCCGCTGAACATTCTTTCTCGGATGCAAGGATCCTACAAAAATTATGAAAGGCTTACCCTGAGTATATGTATTTCGGATCCCTTGACGTTCGCTTTCTTCTAGTGGTTTGTAAACTGCACTCGCGGCATTGTATACCACCGAAATCTTTTGTGGGTCAAGGTTATAGGTAGAAACAATATCTTCCTTCGAATACTTTGAAACCGTAATTATTGTATCAGCTTTTTGAGAAAATTTGGGAAAATACGTTGATAAATAGAGGTATAGTATTTTTGGTAAATCCTGAGGGTTATGGACAAAATTTAAATCATGGATGGAAATTATACTGGGGATTTTCGATCGAAGGCAATTGTAGCCATCGGGTGAGAAAAAAAGATCAACCTTATGTTTTTTTAATATTCTTGAAACTTGCATTTCAAACCAAAACCAGTAAAGCACAGGGTGACGCGTCGCCGGAGGAAGTACAACATGCTGAACATGGCGTAATTGTGGAAGAAAATGCTTAGGTTTCCGGTCATACAGCAATATAAACTCACTCGTTGTTTGGTGTGTAATCCAACGCGAAACCAATTCATACGTGTAGGTTCCAAACCCTTCCATTTTTTCGGAAGTAAGATGCCTACAGTTTATTGCAATCTTCATTAAAACTGAAGAATATAGTTGGTTTTTTTCTCTTGACCTATGGTTGTTGATGGTCCGTGTCCACAATATACGACCGTATCGTCAGGCAAGCTAAAAAGCACGTTATAAATACTGTTCTTTAAATCTTCCATGTTTCCACCGGGCAAATCCGTTCTACCAAAGCTTCCACGAAACAATACATCACCATTTATAACAAAGCCCTCCTTCTCGAAGTAATATACTACATGTCCTGGACTATGCCCCGGCGTGAATAAAACCTGTGCTTCCATCGCTCCAACCTGAAGGAGTTCGTTATGGCTAACAAAAAACGTCGGTTCTGGGGAGGGTACATAGCCCTCAAAACCGTACAAGTGTGCCGATTGGTGAACACGCTGCAACGTGGTAACATCCAGTTCGTGTAGGCCTAGACCAGCACCAATTAGGTTCGAAACAAATGCGTTTCCTAGAACATGGTCAATGTGAGCATGGGTATTGTAAAGCCTTCTAATTTTACCCTGTTTTTCACTGAGGTACGCTTTTAGTTCCTCTTCCTCAAAACGTTCATAACATCCCGGATCAAAAACCATTACGTTGCCTTCGTCATCCGAAACCACAAAGGTGTTTTCTTGAAAAGGATTAAAAGTAAAGGATTGTACGGTAACAGCCATACAACAAAATTACGGAAAAGGGCTCACTTATCGAAGCAAAACGACATGTCCTGTAAGTTCATTTTTTTTGAACTGCGTGTCCGTGTAAATTAACTTCCACGTATATACCCCATCAGGGCATTTGTTCCCTTCATAGGTACCATCCCATCGATCATCAAGGCTATGCAGCGTATATATCAACTCACCCCAACGATCAAAAAGTAACAGCTCCATACTGGAAATATTTCCTCCAAACACACCAAAAAGATCATTTCTACCATTGCCATCAGGTATGAATGAATTCGGAATGTAAATGACCGCTTCATAGGTTATTGATACGTTTGCATCCGTGTTGCATCCGTTCTCATCTGTGAAGCTTATGGTATACGTGATGTCCTGATCGGGATTGGCCACCGGATTTGGACAATTGATGCATGAGAGGTACTCGCCAGGACTCCACACATAGGATCCTGGACTATTTCCAACGGCGTTTAGCTGTATCTGGTCCCCATAGAATGCTTGAATGTTTGGCGAAATAGTTATGGACGGCCAAGGATGGAGCACCACTTCTACAAAAGCGGTATCCTTACAGCCATTAATGTCCGTTCCAACGACTTGGTATAGCGTGGATACCAGCGGCTTAACCCATACGATGTTTGCGGTTTGATTGACAACCGAAGCATTTGGTGTCCATTGATAGGTGATTCCTCCGTATGCGGATAGGAACGCTTCTCCCCCAGGGCATATAATGGTATCTCCTTGGGCCGTAACGTTTGCTGTCAGCACATTGATAAAAACGCTATCGATGAGTGTCCCGCATGCATTGGTAAAGGCACAATAATAATAAAGGCTTTGAGGTGGATTTACCGTAACCGTTGGCCCGACGGTCGTAGAAATGTATACGTTGGGTGACCAAAGGTATGAATTTGCCCCGGCAGCCGTAAGCGTGGTACTGGTTCCCTCACAAAGGATTACGGTGTCAGGTAGATTCGAACTAGGTGGGGTAAAGTATACATAGACCCAAACCGTGTCCGTGGAAATACATCCCTCTGCAGTCGTTAGGGTCGCAATATACATCGTTGTAGTATCAGGAGTTGCAGTGACCACATTTCCTTGCGTTGTATTTAAATAGGTGCTCGGTGACCACGTTACGGTTCCATTTCCTTGTGCATTCAAATTCACGGAGTTACCTATGCAGATGGAGGTGTCATTAGAGGCGGTAACGCTTGTGGGTACTACATTTAACGGGACTTGTATCGTATCGGACCCACAACTATCGCTTATAATTACGGTAAAAATGGTATTCGTGAAAACCGTTGCCGTTGGATTCGATAGGGTTGCATCGTCTAATACATTTGCGGGAGACCATGAATAGGTACTTCCGCCAAAGGCATTGAGTTGGTAAGAGCTTCCGGGACAAATGGGCAAGGATGGGATGGTGGCACCTCCTTGAAAATCACCAATGGAGACTAAAATTGATGCGGTGTCCGGGGAATAGCAATTGTTCGAATCCGAAACAATAAGTGTTACCGTATAATTTCCTGCCCCCGGATAAACGTGGCTTGGTTCAAACTGGTTGGATTGGGTTCCATCCCCAAAATCCCATTCATAGGTATTTCCATTAATGCTGTTGTTATTAAACAATACAGGTTGGGGCAAGCAAATTAGAGGGGAAGGAACGGCCAATACGGCATCCAATAAACTTAAATCGAATTTAAATACGGCCATGTTACAGTTGGAACTTTGGTTTTGGGGTGACCAACTTCCCGGAGTTGAGGTGAAACCAAAATTATTTCCTCCACAGGCACCACAAACCGCATGGTAAATTCGTCCTTTTTTGTCGAATCGACTGGTTCCGCCATCTACGTGATTTGAGCTACTGGCTACCCCCCCCATATAGGTTCCGTAATTCAAGGCTTGTGCATCAGCAGAAAAAACGGCTAAATAGAAATTTGAACCATTGGTATTGCTTTGGTAGGCGTTTGGCGTGATGGGAAACCCATTTGTTGTGGAAAACAAGGCCTGTGAAACCCCACTGTTTGCATTGAGTTGTCCTCCCCAGCCAGAAACATAGATTTCGTTGCAATCGGAAACCAAAAAAGCGGTAGGAGAAATTTCCACATGCCCAGATCCTGCACCGAAAACAGTACTCCATTGTATGTTTTGTAGACCACCATCGTATTTTCTAATGTACTGACCAGAATTAGGCGTTCCAATACACCCCGGGGAAATGGCCCAATTGGATTCCGTTTGGCCATAAACATAAACGTTGTTTCCAGGATCACACCGGACGAAATACGCTTGATCGTATTCATTGGCTCCCATAAACGTGGCAGATACTATCGTTCCGTTGTTCGGATTAAATCGAGCAATATACCCATCGCTTAGGCCGCCGTTGTTGCTAAGATCGTTCCCGCTGGTTACCGAGGGAAAGGAGGGTGAAGTGCTTCCGCCGCTCAAGTACACGCTTCCATTTGGGCTTATCTCTATGGAATTACCTGATTCTTCCCCAATTCCACCAAAAAAGGACCCCCATAACATGGTGGTTAAGGTGTTGTTAAACTTACAAACCACAGCATCTTGTAGACCGTTTAATACGGTAGAATAAACGCCTGCTGTTATTGGAAAATTCATGGAGGAGGTAGTACTAGAAATGTAAATATTACCATTGGCATCTAGGATAATTTCCCCTCTATTATAATGTAAGGTATTTACGTTTAATCCATCGGTACCCGTACCACCAACATAGGTTGATGCCAACAAGCTGGTTCCAGTTGAATTAAAACGAGCGATGAATACGTCGCTTCCATTGAAGGTTAATGAGTTCTCGATTTCTGAAGGGCCTCCGTTGAAGGTAGCGTCAAAGGCTCCAGCGGTTGTGGGAAAGTTAGGGGAACACGTTACGCCGTATACGTATAGTTCTCCGTTGCTGCTCGTGACAATACTGTGTGGTGTTTCATTCCCAGAGCCACCAAAATAAAGGGAATACAATAAATTGCTTCCACCGGGATTAAACTTACTTACACCAACATCAAAGGGTAGGGCGCCCACACCATTATTGAAGGAAACATCGTACGAACCTGGGGTTGTGGGATACCCAGAACCGAAAACGATTCCTGCACCGAACACATTTCCAGCAAGGTCTGGCGTCGCGGTAAATCCCCAATTGTCTGCGGTTGATCCACTAAAGGAAGA
>Ga0255073_1000251_pt1 | contig 10692 bp, 10 predicted proteins | sample Colum_Yuk_RepB_8_FD_188447 | JGI IMG/M metagenome (GOLD analysis project Ga0255073, IMG submission 188447) | Freshwater microbial communities from Columbia River, Oregon, United States - Colum_Yuk_RepB_8h | ecosystem: Environmental > Aquatic > Freshwater > River | place: USA: Oregon | collected... | reverse complement strand
ATATAATAACCGAGGTTTACGAAGCGTGTAAGCGACAATTAACCCTTCCCAAAGAAGAATGTGTGAACGAAGTAAGGCGTATCTATGACTCGTTTACGGATGAAGAAATATCCAATCAAATCGCTGAATTACTAACCCCAAAAGACCTTAAGTCGGAAGTTAAAATTATTTTCCAAAAAGTTGACAATTTGCATAAGGCTTGTCCTGGACACACAGGAGATTGGTATTTTACGGGAGATTATCCTACGCCCGGGGGTAATAGGGTCGTCAATCAAGCTTTTGTAAATTGGGTAGAAAACAAAAACGTTAGGGCTTATTAACGAGGACTTTCGTTATTTTTAATGTAGCGCCCGCTTGCTTTTCAACGAAAGAAAGCGATTTATTGTTGAATCGTTCCCTTTCTTCAATTATCGTTGTTACGGTGCGATTGTATTCCTCCGAAGTAGAAACAGAAAATCCGATTCCTTCTTCAATGAAGGTTTGTGCTTCAGGAAACTTATGGTGTGTTGGTCCAAATAGTACGGGAAGGTCATAAACCGCGGGTTCAAGAATATTGTGTAAGTTACCATTGAACCCTCCTCCAACAAAAGCTAAGGTACCCAATGCGTAAATTTTATTTAATACCCCAATGTTATCGATTAGTATAACCCGTTCATTGTCGTAATTGGCTAACTCACTGAGCCGAATACACTCATCTCCAAAAATGGCCTCGATTTCAAATAAATGCGATTCAGAAACATCATGTGGGGCCAAAATATACCGATCGATGGGCATTAAATGGAGGCTGTTAAAAATCATTTCCTCCTCTGGTAGCCAACTGCTGCCAACCACCATAACCCTTTGGTCTTTGCACAAGGAGACGAGTGGTGAGAGCAGGGCACTATTTTCCAATTCTTGAACGGAAATTCTACTCGATAACACGTGATCGTATCGGGTATCACCGGTTAACGTTGTTTGATGTATACCGATGGAATGCAGTAGGTTTTGCGTTTCTTGGTTTTGGACAAAAAAATGATGAAAAAGCCTCAATGTTGAGCGAAAAAAGCCGCCTAATGAGGAAAAAACGAAATGATTTTGTCGAAGTAAGGTAGAAATGGAGTAAACCGGAACCCCATTTTTGTGGATTTGCGTTACGAGATTTAACCAAAATTCATATTTCACAAAAAGGGCGATTTTAGGCGACAAGTGGGATAAAAATTCCTTTGCGTTCCGACGGGTATCTAAGGGGAGTAGGCAGGCATAATCAACGCAATGGGTTCTCTTATGGTAATGATTTAACCCTGATGGTGAAAAAAAAGTCACCAAAATAATGGCTTCAGGATGCTGCTTTTTGAAAGCCCAGAGTACGGGTAGGCCTTGATCAAATTCTCCGAGCGAAGCACAATGCATCCAAACATCCACCTTCATCGAGGGCAATTTTAACTTCCAATCCTTTCGCATGAACCAACGTTGTTTAGCTTTTTCATTAAAAAACCTTCCAACAAAAAAGGCGAAGCGAAGTAAGGTGATACCAAAACTGTAAATCCAACGCATAGTTAATACTCGATGTAATAATCTTTTTGGGTCGAATAGAAAGGGATAAACCACCCTACTTTTACACCCATCAGGAGGTCCAAACGAAGATCGGTGGAAACAGGTACGTTTGGTTGGTCATAAAATAAGGTTCTGCGGTTTCTTGTGAATCCTTGCATGGCATAAATGCCTGCATAAAAACTGTAAAAACTCTGTTTTGGCATGTAGGCATATCCAATGAATTGCATCAAGTTTACTCCCGTAGTGAGGCGGTCATACCCCTTTTTGTAGTCCAACTCTATCATGGGAACTACTTGCGTCTGGGTTTCGATTTTAACCCGATGATTGAGGTATCCTGCCCCAGCGTGGATCATTAATCCTGAGTTTTTGTCCCGATGGGATAAGGGAATTATCTTTCCGATTTGACCATTGACACTTACCCCTCTTGCCAAAACACTGACTGTGGCAACATCTCCATTGACATCCGTGATGTTTCCATAACTGTCGACAAGATGACTAAAAATTCCTGGAATTTTAACCTCATTTCCAAAAATAAAATTAGCATCAAGTATGGTAAAGACATTGTTTCGAAACTTGTATCCAGCTCCAAACCCAACTAAGTTCATGAATCCAAACCGATGAACTAAATCCCCTCCTGTCCATGCTGAGCTATATTGAGGGCAAACCATGACTTTATCATGAACAACGGTATCGTCTAAGGTTACCTGCCCGTGAAGGAAAAGGGGAATGCTGAAGGCAAGAATTAAAACGAAACGCATAGTAGCAAAGGTAAGGAATTAAACCGTGCTATGGATGAGTTTTCCCCAATCAATTCAAGGAAAACCAAGTTAAAGTTGTACTTTTGTTTCACAAAAGTTTTTAGCATGAAAAAAATTCAAATGGTCGATTTAATGGCTCAGTATGAAAAAATTAAACCGGCTATTGACGAGGCGTTGCATTCGGTTATCGATAAAACACAATTTATTAATGGGCCAGAGGTCGGTGCATTTCAATCAGAGCTTGCTTCTTATCTTGATGTAAAACACGTAATTCCTTGCGCAAACGGAACCGATGCGCTCCAGATTGCCATGATGGCTGTTGGGTTGAAGCCTGGTGACGAAGTGATCACCCCATCCTTTACGTACATTGCTACTACAGAGGTTATTGCGTTGCTTGGACTTAAACCTGTTTTTGTGGAAGTAGATCCTTTAACGTTTTGTATTGATCCAACCGCGGTTGAAGCGGCAATAACGTCAAAAACAAAGGCGATTGTCCCGGTTCATTTATACGGGCAAGCGGCGCACATGGAACCCCTTATGGCTTTGGCCGAAAAACATAATTTATTCGTCATTGAGGATAATGCGCAAGCCATTGGGTGCACGTATTATTTCGAAAAGGGCGGCCATGCCAAAACAGGTACTATTGGGCATGTTGGTTGTACTTCCTTTTTCCCGAGTAAAAACCTTGGATGTTTTGGGGATGGGGGGGCTATTTTTACCAACGATGACGCCTTAGCCAATACCATTCGTATGGTGGCAAACCACGGACAAAGCAAACGTTATTACCATGACTTGGTGGGATGTAATTCGCGCCTCGATTCTATTCAAGCGGCTATTTTACGGGTTAAATTAAGGCAATTGGATATTTATAACGAGGCAAGAAAAACCCTGGCCGAGCAATATGATCAGGCTTTTTCAAACCTACCAGAGGTAAGGACTCCTTTTAGAGCATCCTATTCCGACCATGTCTTTCATCAATATACCATACAAATGGATGCGGAACGACGCGACGCCTTTCAAGCCCATTTGGAGGCGTGGGAAATTCCAAGCATGATTTATTATCCCGTTCCTGCCCACCGACAAAAAATGTTTCAAGCCTTTGGCAGCAGTTCAACCTCGTTGCCAATTACGGATATTTTGACCGGAAAAGTGATTAGTCTTCCAATGCACACCGAAATGCAGCCGGATCAATTGTCCCATATTCTTTCCGCTATCGAGGCCTTCTTTTAACCCGATAATCCAAGATGAAAATAGCAGTTATCGGAACAGGGTATGTTGGTTTAGTTACGGGAACGTGTCTGGCTGATGCTGGACATATGGTTACTTGTATCGATATTGACGCGAACAAAGTAGCCCAATTATCCCAAGGGATTTGCCCGATTTTCGAGCCAGACCTCGATGGTATGATTGTCCGAAACTTACAAGAAAAGCGCTTGGATTTTTCGACCTCTTTGGAGGCAGGTATTTCTGAGGCGAGCCTTATTTTTTTGGCCCTTCCTACGCCTTCGGGTGCCGATGGTCAAGCCGATTTGGAAGCAGTTCTTTCTGTGGCAAAGAACCTCGGTCCTTTGTTGTCTCAATACACCGTTATTGTTGATAAAAGCACAGTCCCTGTAGGTACTGCTGAACGCGTCAAAGCTGCCATAAGGGAAGGAGCGAAAGTTCCTTTTGGCGTGGTTTCAAATCCTGAATTTCTTCGGGAAGGATTTGCGGTGGCGGATTTTATGAAGCCTGATAGAATCATAATTGGTTCCTCGGATTCACAAGCCATAAAATGCATGGAAGCCCTATACAAACCTTTCTTGAGCGAAGGAAATTCAATGTTGATTATGGATGAAAAATCTGCGGAGCTCACCAAGTATGCAGCCAATGCTTTCTTGGCTACTAAGATTACGTTTATGAACGAGATTGCTAATTTCTGCGAACGGGTTGGGGCCAATGTTGATCAAGTACGGTTGGGTTTAGGGGCTGATGAACGCATTGGACATCGATTTTTGTTTCCCGGAATGGGGTACGGAGGTTCTTGTTTTCCAAAGGATGTGAAAGCCTTGAGGCATCAAGGGGAGAAAGAACACCTTCGGTTTGAAATTCTTCAAGCCGTTGAACGCGTAAACGAAAAGCAACGCGTCATTCTATTACCAAAAATTCAACATTTTTTTAATCAGCAGCTCCCTGGTAAAACCCTGGCTATTTGGGGATTGAGTTTTAAACCCGATACCGACGATATTCGAGAAGCACCCGCTATATATCTCATCGAAGCGTTGCTTGACCTTGGTGTAGTCCTTCGCGTTTACGATCCAGAGGCCCAAGAAAACGTCAAAGCACGCTTTGGTAACCGGTTACTTTATGCTAAGGAGCCTTATGATGCTGTATCGGGCGCAGATGCATTGGTTATTTGCACCGAATGGTCAATTTTTCGCAATCCAGATTATAATCGGCTACGAACCCTCCTCCATCAACCCCTTATCTTTGATGGTCGAAATCTTTTGGATAAAGAGGAAGCAAGGGACGAAGGCTTTACCTATTTTAGCATTGGAAGATGAGCGCTCGAAAAAAGATATTAATTACTGGGGCAGCGGGATTCTTAGGATCCCACCTTTGTGATCGCTTCATCAACGAAGGCTTTCATGTTATTGGGATGGATAATTTGATCACCGGTAGGATGGCTAACATTGAACACTTGCTTCCAAAAGAACAGTTTGAGTTTTACCGCCAAGACGTTTCTAAATTCATCCATATTCCAGGAGAGTTGCATTATATTTTACATTTCGCATCTCCTGCCAGCCCAATTGATTACTTAAAAATTCCCATTCAAACGTTAAAAGTAGGTTCCCTCGGTGTACACCATTGTTTGGGGTTAGCCAAAGAGAAAAAAGCACGTATCCTAATCGCTTCCACCTCTGAAGTATATGGTGATCCCGAAGTGCACCCTCAAACCGAATCCTATTGGGGACATGTAAACCCTGTTGGGCCTCGGGGCGTTTATGACGAAGCCAAGCGTTTTCAAGAAGCGATGACCATGGCCTATCATACCTACCACGGGCTTGAAACAAGAATCGCTAGAATTTTTAACACCTATGGTCCAAGGATGAGGTTAAACGATGGAAGGGCCTTGCCGGCATTTATTGGACAAGCATTGCGTGGAGAAGATTTAACCGTATTTGGAGATGGTTCCCAAACGCGTTCTTTCTGTTACGTGGACGATCTAGTAGAAGGCATTTACCGTTTGCTTTTAAGCGATTATTCGCAACCCGTAAACTTGGGTAATCCAGAGGAAATTACGATTTTAGATTTTGCTAATGAAATAGTTAAACTAACAAATACGGAACAAAGAATAACCTTCAAAGACCTTCCGCAGGATGATCCGCGACAACGCAGACCCGATATTTCGCTTGCACAGGAGGTTCTTGGTTGGAAACCAATCGTCGGGAGGGAGGAAGGTCTGTCAAAAACCTATGATTATTTTAAAGCCCTACCAGAAACGGAGTGGTACCAGATGGACCACAAGCAATTTGATCAATTTATAACGAAGTAATGAATTACAGTGCCCACGAAACCGCAGTAATTGACCCCGGATGTTCGATCGGGGAGGGAACCAAAATTTGGCATTTTAGCCATATAATGCCCAACGCTCGCTTGGGCAAAAATTGTAATATAGGTCAAAACGTGGTGGTTTCTCCTGATGTTATCCTTGGGAGCAATGTGAAGGTGCAAAATAATGTTTCCATTTATACCGGCGTCGTTTGCGAAGACGATGTGTTTTTAGGTCCTTCGATGGTTTTTACCAACGTTATTAATCCTAGAAGCCATGTAATTCGTCGGGATCAGTACGCGGTAACCTTGGTACGTAAAGGAGCGAGCATCGGTGCAAATGCCACCATTGTCTGTGGCAATGAAATAGGTGCTTTTGCCCTCATCGGTGCCGGCAGTGTAATTACCAAACCAGTTCCTGCCTATGCCCTCATTGTTGGTAATCCAGGACGTCAGATAGGTTGGGTTAGCGAACATGGCCATCGATTGGAGTTTGATGAGCAAAATCGAGCTAAGTGTGTGGAGACGGGTCAACTTTATACTTTGGAAAATAATCAAGTTAAACGCATAGCATAATGAATAAAGAAAAAATAAATTTCGCAGTAGTAGGAGCAGGACATATCGGAAAGCGGCATGCCGAAATGGTGCAAAGGGATAATGAGGCAACTTTGGTTGCGATGTGTGATATTCGCAGCGCGGAGGAATGCAATAGCGAAGGATTTAATGTCCCTCATTTTGAATCGATAGAGGCAATGTTAGCTGCGGATTTAGACATCGATGTGGTAAACATTTGTACCCCGAATGGCCATCATGCGGAGCAAGCCATTATCGCATTGAAGGCAGGAAAACACGTTGTGGTTGAAAAACCCATGGGATTAACAAAAGAAAGCTGCGAAAAGGTAATTTATACGGCATTGCAAATGAACCGTCAAGTATTTTGTGTGATGCAAAATCGTTATTCTCCACCTTCTGAATGGATTAAGTCGGTAGTTGATAATGGGCTTTTGGGGGATATTTTTATGGTTCAAGTGAATTGTTATTGGAACCGGGACGAGCGATACTATAAAAAAGGAGGTTGGAAAGGAACCCCAGATTTGGATGGAGGAACCTTATTTACCCAGTTTTCTCATTTTATAGATATCATGTATTGGCTTTTTGGTGACATCGACCAAATTCAAGGAAAATTTGCCGATTTTACGCACGAGAATCTTACCGCTTTTGAAGATTCAGGCTTTATCAGCTTTCGTTTTTTGAATGGTGGAATGGGATGTATCAACTACTCTACTGCGGTGGCCAATCAAAACCTTGAAAGCTCATTAACCATCGTTGGAAGCAAAGGCAGTGTTAAAATTGGCGGTCAATACATGAATGAGGTAGAAGTTTGTAATATTACCGACTACGAAATGCCCACCTTGAAGGAGTCTAATCCCGCCAACGACTATGGAGCCTATAAAGGTTCCGCAGCGAATCATAATTATGTTATTGGGAATGTTATTGATACCTTAAAGGGCAGAACTTCAGCTACAACCAATGCATTGGAGGGACTGAAAGTGGTGGATATTATAGAGCGAATTTATAAAACAAGGGACGCACAAGCGACATTACAAGAATAAACCTATGGAGGATAAATATTTTAAGGCACTATTGGAGAAAAAAACGGCGGTAGCCGTAATTGGATTGGGCTATGTTGGCCTTCCCATCGCCTTGGCCTTTGCCAAGAAAATTAAAGTATTGGGATTTGACATTAATGCCCAACGGATCGCTTTAATGCAACAGGGGATCGACCCTAGCAATGAATTAGAGGGCGCGGCCTTTCAACAAAGTGACATCACGTTTACGCATGAATTAGCCGATTTATCCAGCGCGACGTTTTTTGTGGTTGCGGTTCCTACACCTATCGATGATTCCAATTTACCGGATTTGAAACCCCTACTGTCTGCAACAGAAACCGTAGCAAAAGTTTTGAAAAAAGGTGATTTTGTGGTTTTTGAATCTACTGTTTACCCGGGATGTACTGAAGAAGATTGCATTCCAATCTTGGAGCGTATTTCTGGGCTGACGTTTAATAAAGATTTTTTTGTCGGGTATTCCCCAGAGCGAATTAACCCAGGAGACAAAGTACATACCTTACAAAACGTCGTAAAAGTAGTCTCAGGATCTACGGAAGAAGCCCTTGAAACGATTGCTTCAGTATATGAATTGGTGGTTGATGCCGGAGTACACCGTGCCCCGACCATCAAAGTAGCTGAGGCGGCTAAAATAATTGAAAATACCCAGCGTGATGTGAACATCGCCTTAATTAATGAACTTTCGATTATTTTTAATAAGCTCAAAATCAATACCTATGATGTGCTTGAGGCAGCAGGTACGAAATGGAATTTTTTAAAGTTCTCGCCAGGCTTGGTAGGTGGACATTGTATTGGTGTTGACCCCTATTACTTAACCCACCGTGCGCAACAGGCAGGATACCATTCAAAAGTCATAACCAGCGGACGGTATGTGAACGATTCAATGGGATTTTACATTGCAAAACAAACGGTAAAAAAAGTAATCGCCCAAGGTAAGGTTATCCAAGATTCAAGGGCTTTGATTCTCGGAGCTACCTTCAAAGAAGACGTTTCGGACATACGAAATTCAAAGGTAATTGACATCGTAAACGAATTAAAATCCTTCCAAATGGCCGTTGATTTGGTTGATCCACATGCTTCTTCAGAAGAGATGATGCATGAATATGGAATTGGTCTAACGGAAAACTTGGGCTCGTCCTACGACGCCATCATCGTTGCGGTTAATCATAAAGAATACCTTGGAATGGACGAGACGTATTTCAAGGCATTGTTGAAAGAAGGTAAGGGCGTTTTTATCGACGTTAAAGGCATTTACAAGGGCAAGATTTCCGACTTGGAATATTGGAGTTTATAATGGATAGAAAAAAAAGTATTTTAATTACCGGTGGAGCGGGCTTTATAGGTTCCCATGTGGTTCGCCGCTTTGTGAACCGTTATCCAAGCTATTTGGTGGTTAATGCCGATAAATTGACCTATGCTGGAAACTTGGAGAATTTAGTGGATGTAGATGCGGCTGAAAACTATGTTTTTGAGCGGCTCGATATTCAAGATGCAGCTTCGGTTTCTGACGTTTTTTCTAAGCATAACATCACAGATGTAATTCATTTAGCCGCAGAATCGCACGTGGATCGTTCGATACAAGGACCTTTAGAATTTGTAAAAACTAATGTTTTAGGAACCGTCAATTTGCTCGAGGCCGCTCGAATGCATTGGAAAAGTGAATCGGATCATGTTTTTCATCATGTATCTACCGATGAGGTTTATGGCAGTTTAGGTCCCGATGGATTTTTTACCGAGGATACACCTTATGACCCACGAAGCCCTTATTCCGCATCCAAAGCAGCTTCAGATCATTTTGTCTCAGCCTACTACCACACGTTTCAACTTCCTGTAAAGCGTTCCAACTGTTCGAACAATTATGGCAGCCATCATTTTCCAGAAAAGCTCATTCCTTTAATGATAAATAACATTTTGATGGAGCGGGAATTACCGGTTTATGGAGCAGGGCTGAATGTTCGCGATTGGTTATGGGTAGAAGACCATGCCGCGGCTATTGACACCATTTTTCACGATGGAATAATTGGGGAGTCTTACAATGTGGGGGGATTGAATGAGTGGACAAACATTGATCTTGTGCACAAATTGTGTGATTTAATGGATGAAAAGCTGGGCCGTGCTCAGGGACATTCGCGGGCCTTAATTCGGTTCGTAAAAGACCGAGCTGGACACGATCAACGCTATGCAATCGATGCTCGAAAAATAGAAGAAACCCTTGGTTGGAAACCTTCTATCACCTTTGAAGAAGGGCTTGCGCGTACGATTGATTGGTATTTGACTAATCCCGAGTGGATGAAAAATGTCACTTCTGGCGAATACTTGGCATACTACGATAAAACGTACCGATAAATGGTTTGGTTTTCCTCCTTATTTTCCAAAAAAGAAACAAACTCTTCATCCAAACCCTTGGTGCTTTCTTGGTTTGGAACCGACATTCATTCGCATTTGCTTCCCGGGGTTGACGATGGGGCCCAAACCATGGATGAATCCATTGCTATGGTTTCGAAAATGGCCGCTCTAGGATTTCGTCAATGCGTTTTAACTTCTCATGTTAAAATGGACATTTATCCCAATGAAAGCCATCGGTTAAAAAACGCATTCGAACAATTAAAGAATGAGGTTGAGGCAATTTCTATACCCATCAATTTAGCTTTGGCAGCAGAGTATTACATCGACGATTCGCTGCTTACTCGTTTAGCAGAAAACGATATTTTATCCTTTGGAAAGGAGAGATATGTACTCATGGAATTTAGTTTCGCGACTCCACCGGTCCAAGAACAAAAGGTTTTTGATGCCTTCCTTGAAGCGGGATATAAACCCATTTTAGCCCATTTTGAGCGCTATGGGTATTTTCATGGATCCGTTGAAAAAGCCCTGGCTTATAGAAAGCAGGGGGTATTTATTCAAATGAATCTCAATTCATTAACGGGACATTATGGCGTGGAGGTGCGAAAACAAGCCGAACGACTAATCGATGAATTTGCATTGGATTTTGTCGGGACTGACGCCCATCGAATGGATCATTTAACCCATCTGGAAGCCAATTTAAGCCTGCCTTATTTTCGTGAATTAGGTAATCGATTAATGCGCAATCAAGGGTTATGAATTGGTATTTCTTGCGGCATGCAAAAACGGAACGTCCGACACCATCGGTTAGCGATTATAATAGAAAATTAACCCGGAAAGGCATTCAACAGGTTGAGGCTTTGGATGCTTATTTATCACCTTATCCGATTGACAGGGTC
>Ga0255073_1000221_pt1 | contig 11258 bp, 10 predicted proteins | sample Colum_Yuk_RepB_8_FD_188447 | JGI IMG/M metagenome (GOLD analysis project Ga0255073, IMG submission 188447) | Freshwater microbial communities from Columbia River, Oregon, United States - Colum_Yuk_RepB_8h | ecosystem: Environmental > Aquatic > Freshwater > River | place: USA: Oregon | collected... | reverse complement strand
GTAGGCATGGTCTCCATAATACCCTTTATATACCGCTCCGCAATCAACGGAAACAATATCCCCTTCTTCTATGGGTTTTTCCGTAGGTAAGCCATGAACTACCTGTTCGTTTACCGATATGAGCAACGTACTCGGACATCCATAGAGCCCCTTAAATCCGGGTATGGCACCCTGGCTTTTAATGTAATCCTCTGCCATTTGATCAAGGAAAGCAGGGGTAATGCCCGGTTTCAATCGTTTGGCAACTTCCCCTAGGGTTCTGCTTACCACTAAGGCCGCCTGTCGCATGATTTCAATTTCCTCCCTACTCTTGTAAATTATTGATTCGCCAAAAACCGCCATGCATCAAAGGTAAAAAAAGGAAATCAATTGTGGGCAACTGCTAGAAACGAAAGGGTGTTGATGTTGTCGGCAAAATCACTTATCTCAGGGCATTGGGCACTTCCAAAGGGAGTGTCACCTCGTCCTACCACACATTGAATCTGTTCAGAATGGTCTGATAAATACCTCGTAACCTCTTCCTCAGTTGAATAAGCATGGTAATACAATGTCGCCAAAGGAGGGTGTAAAGATTCGCTTTCTACTAACAAGACAAATCCATTTTCTAGTACCGGTTGTTGACTCAACAAAAAAACTGCACGGTTATATTCGTAATTGTTTCCATATTTTTTGTTTTGAACCACCTCCTTGTGGGGATATAATGCGGAAAAAAACCGGTCAAATGAATAGCCTTTGGGTACAATTAAATGGGTTACGTTCCTGCATCCTCGGCCGTAATACCGGAAGATATCCTCTGCCAATTTTCCTAATGTTTCATCGGTTTCATTTCCATCCAACACCGCAACCGAGGTGCGGTTTCCGCGCAGTAAATGGGGTTTATCCCTAAAGTAAGCGCTTAAATGCAGCAAGGTGGAGTCACTACCCGTTCCAATAACCGCATCATAGCCACTCAACCGCGGTGGATTTAAGGTTATAAGCTGCGTGTAAATGGAGTCGATTTCGCTTAAAACATTTACAAATACCGGAAGCAGTGTCTTGTCCTCCGAACTCATTTTTACTTGTAACTTATATCCGCTTAATAAACCACAAAGGACGTCATGGAATCCAACCAATGGAAGGTTTCCCGCTAATATAAGCGCTAAGGATGGGTGAAAAGCGCGAAAAGAATAGGGTTCAACCAAGGCGCTCATCGCATCTGCATGCATCCAAGAACGTATTCCCTTGAGCGATACGCGCACTGAAACTTCGTCGAACCATCCGTTGCGATGAATTTCGGTTCGTATGACCTTGTTCATTTCTTCATAGCGCTCCATTGAAAAGCGAGGATTGGGTTTTTCTGCTAGTACGGAATCGATAAACGTTCCAAGTTCAGCTAAATGCAGGATAAGGGTTTCACGATCCATGGAATTGCAAAGGTATAGTTTTCCATGGTGGATTTCTCGATTTGTAATGCGCTTTTCAGAAGGATCAAAACAAATCAAGGTGTAGGCTGTTTTAGCATCAAATGCTCGTTAATTTAACCGAGCCTTGTATATTTGCAAAAATAAATACCTGTTATGGCAATAATGATTACCGATGAGTGCATTAACTGTGGCGCGTGCGAACCAGAATGTCCAAACAATGCAATCTATGAAGGCGGTGCAGAATGGAAGTATTCTGACGGCACCTCGCTTCGCGGAATCATTGACGCCTTGGACGGCAAAGAGGTGGATGCGGAAGCACCAAACGAGCCAGTGAATATGGACGTATATTACATCACCCACCACAAATGCACCGAATGTGTGGGATTTCACGACGAGCCCCAATGCGCTGCTGTTTGTCCGGTAGATTGTTGCGTCGATGACCCGAACTATCGAGAAAGTAACGATTCCTTGCTGGCAAAAAAAGCTTTTTTACATCTATAATTTACAGCGTTTCCGCCTGGGTTACGGAGAGAATAACTAGGGTGGATCCCACTCCTCGTGCTGAATAATTTCCATCGTGACAACTTATGCCTTTGCGCTGTTGAAGCATTTGTCGAATAGCATTCCGTAAGGTTCCATCGCCAACCCCATGGACAATAAGTACTTTTCCTGATCGTGCTTTGATGCTATGATTAATAAAAGCCCTACACGCTTCCACTTGCTTGGTTAAAAGTTCGTGAGGAGGGTAGTTCAAGAGACCCAATGCTTCGGCGTGTAAATCGATTTGGGGCAGGCGTTCCTCTTTCTTAATTTTACCCACTTCACGCTTTTCCTCCCCATCTTTATTTACAGGAGTGCCAACCATTGGTATGCGTTTTACTAGGCGCATTCGGTCAACTTTTCGTTCAAAGCCATGTTCGTCTAATACCGTAGCAGAAAGTCCAGATAAATCGAGGAGGGTGTATATTCCTGTTTCGTTCAATAGCGATACCTTTTCTCCTGCGGTGAAGTACATAAAGCAAAGATAGGAACAATGATTTTCTTGGCATAACGCGTGGGAAAGTCCACCGAAAAAGGGTCAATCGATTCTTAATGTGCGACGTTGGAATAATTTAACTACCTTTAATCTAAGGTAATGAGGGATAACCATCAAATACGAGGGCTACATCTGGCATTCATTGAATGGAGGATTAAGCTGTTTATTGTCGCGCGCATGGCGCTACGATTTCCTCGCCCCAATCAACTTATTAAAGCACTAAAGGGCATTGTGGCCTTCAAATCTCGGTTTACCATTAGCAAAGGATTACCCAAAGCAGTACGTTCTAATGGAAGAACTTTTATTTCGTGTAATGCGAACGGCTTTCCTTCGAAAAATTTCTTTCGTCCCGTTGAAATTCAAGCCCTAAAAGCACTAAATCAACCTCCTAACCACCTTGAGGCACTCGCCGTGGTTCAAATTGCGCTCACAAAAAAATGTCCTCTGAATTGCGAACATTGCTTTGAAGCCGAGGCCCTAAATCAAAAAGAAACCTTGACCTTGGAAGACCACAAACGCATTTTGGATAAACTTCGCTCGGCGGGTGTTCCAATGGTTCATTATGCGGGCGGAGAGCCTATGACCAATGTACAAGAATTGATTGAACTGCTGAAATATGGGGATAAAAACGTGGACTTCTCCATCTTTACCTCTGGATTTAAAATGTCAGAAGAGAATGCTTTCTTGCTAAAAGAGGCTGGGTTAACAGGGGTTTATTTGAGCATCGATCATTACTTGCCGGAAAAACATAATGCGTTCCGAAGGAACGATAAGGTGTTCCAATGGGCCCTTGATGCGGCAGCCAATGTTCGAAAGGCTGATTTGGTCCTTACCTTTACCTTGTGCGTTACTAAAGAGATGTGCAATCGCGAAGACTTGCTTGCTTACATGCGTTTTGCAGCGGAAAACAAGGCCTCGTTTGTTATGTTTTTGGAACCGAGGGCGGTGGGGAATTATGCGGGCATGGAGGTAGAGTTAGGCCATGAAGAGATAGCGGTTCTCGATGCGTTTTTCATGGAAGTGAATACCAAAAAGGAGTTTCAACATTTACCCCTCCTCGTTTACCCTGCATTCCAGTACCGGTCCTTAGGCTGTGCAGGAGCTGCGTCCATGATGATTTATGTAGATACCGATGGCTACATTCAAGCTTGTCCTTATTGTCGAAATAAAAGCACCCATATTTTGGGAAGCGAATATCTAGAGACGCTGTCTGATTTACAGGCTCAAGGGTGTTCAAATCCCGCCTTTGTTAATCCATTAAATTAAACCCCATGAGAAATAAAACTTTTTTAAAAACGGTTGCCTGGATCACTTTAGTGGCCATGGTAAATGCTTGCAGCGTTTATAGAATTAAAAGCGTTGAAAAAATTGATGAAATCCGTAAATCCTTAGCCCTTACCCCTGAAAACACGGTGCTATACGTCCATGTAAACGGAGAAACAAAAGAACTCAAGAATGTGGAGCGCAATGGCCACGAAATCAGTGGTGATCTTGCGATACCAGAAGCTAAAGAGTTATCGGTCTACTTGGACGGAATTTCTCGAGGATTAGGAGACAACCATTCTGAACTCGCACCTCCTCCAATAAAATCCTCTAAGGCTTCTGTGAGTTCCGATGCTACGATGAAAGAAATTGAGCGTATCGTAAATACCAATAACCAGATAAAGGCAAAGAACCAATTTCATTTTCACCTTGAAAAAGCTACGGTGTCAGACGGTGAGCATATTAAATTTCAGGATTCCAATGTGGTTAAAATGGAAATTTTAGAGAAGCAAAAAAAGGCCGATGGAGGGGATGTCGCTAGGATTATTTTGACAGTTCTTTATGTTTTGTTGCTTATACTTGCATTGGCAATAATTATTGCTTTGGTAGTCGCATGTAATTGTCCAAGGATTTACCTTAACAACGGTACCCATTGGGTTTACAACAACTCCCTTTTCGCTGGGGCCACCAATTCGTCCTTAGAGCGCACCGATTTTAAGCGATTGGATGATTTCACTCCAAAGGCAGACAACCTATCGATGGAAATTCGAAATGAAGAATCTGAGATTCAATCCCTCAATGATTTAAGCCTTTGGGCGGTTTTGCACAATGAGAACGAACGCGTAGTGAGCGATAAACAAGGAAATTTCTATTCCCTAAAAGGCACCATAGCGCCGCAGCAGGTGGTGGATGCCAAGAAAAATGACCAAGCGGCCTTGGTAAGCACGGCAGACGATAAAGCGTATGCGTTTAATTTGCTCTCTTCTCAGGCCTACCAAAACGTGTATAGTACGTTTCAAGGTCTAGATAATCGCAAAGACCTTCGCTTGATATTACGGGTTAAAAACAGTGCTTTTGCCGGGGTGGTTAACGAATCCATCAAGGAGGCCCTAGGATCCTCTTACGAGCCGTGGGCGGCTAAAAATGGATCCAAATCCAAAGCAACTTTGGAACAGGCATTTGAGGAAAAAGGTGCTGCTTTAACGGTTTTGGTAAAAGATGGAAAGCAATGGGTGAAGGTCGATCAAGTCGATATGGTAGGTAACGTAGCGTACCATGAACTAGCGATTCCTTTGAAAAAGGAGTATATTCAGAAAGGGGAATTACAGATTCAATTGGCCGCAGGATTCAACCTTTGGGCTCTGGATCAAATAGCCGTTGACCAAGGAATCCAAACACCCCTTGAAGCGTACCCGATCAAAGCCACCACCGCAACATTAGATGGTCAAGAGCGAGCAGAGGTGATTTTAAACAAAGATGCGCATTACCTCACGTTAAAACAGGGAGAATCGTTAAAAGTAGAATTCAACGGATTACCATTGAAAGAAGGGAAAAAGCGATCCTTATTCCTTCAGGGTCAAGGTTATTACCTTCCTTCTCATTGGCCAACGAATAAGCCCAATTGGGCCGGTATTTTAAAGTTGCAGCAGCCTTATGGAATTTCAAAGTACGCATTTGATTTGTACTTGGATCAATTCCAAATGAAATAAGAATCAACGGCTGCTTGTGCGTACTCAAAGAGGTAAAGCCTTAGGCTTTTTCGGATTCATTTTTTTCTTCGGAACCGTAACATGGGCCCAATCCTATGATGCGTTCAATACCGAAAGAGCCAAGCGCGATCAAGCGCTGATGCTCACCTTAGGTACCTGGGCAGGAGCAAACATCACTGCAGGAACTATCGGGTGGGCTACGGCGCAACAACCGGAACTTAAAGCCTTTCATCAAATGAATGTCATGTGGAATGCGGTGAATTTAGGCCTGGCAGTTCCTGGGTATTTGCGTGCGCGTAATACAAAAGCGGTCCTTAGTTTATCTCAAACCTTATCTGAACAGCAAAAAACGGAGCGGATTTTTCTATTGAATACTGGCCTGGATGTGGCCTATATTACCGCAGGATTTTTACTTCGGAGCATGGCGCTAAACCAGCAAGCTAAAGCCGATCAACTCAACGGTTTTGGTAAAGGACTCATCCTACAGGGCTCCTTTCTTTTTGCCTTCGATTTAACCGCCTTCGCTATTCATCACCGCCATGGGAAGCAGGTTTTGAGATTTATTAAGTAAAAGAAGTAAGGATTACTTTCAACTTTTTTCCGCACCCTGAGTAGTCCGAAGGACGTATCGAAGGGTGCTTACATGCAGCAAAAGATCGGTGTAGGGTTTAAAGAACGGCGTAAACGAAAGGAGGAACCACTTCCTCCCGCGAGGAAGAATAATATCTGGTGCGCATTAGAGTCGTCAGAACTTAATCCCTTTTCCAAGGAGGAGATGAATCGTGATCTTCCCTACATATTTCTTCGGTACTGACCTCCCACTTCGAACAATGCATCGGTAATTTGTCCTAATGAGGCGTATTTACAAGCTTCCATTAGCTGTTCAAACATGTTTTGGTTTTTTATGGCAGCATCTTGAATTTTACGAATATGTTCTTGTGCTGTAGCTCCATGCGTTCGATGCAATTGTTCTAGCATTCCAATCTGATACTGTTTTTCCTCTTCGGTCGCACGTATAACTTCTTTCGGTAATACCGTTGGTGATCCTTTGGAGCTTAAAAAGGTGTTCACTCCGATGATTGGAAATTCTCCCGTATGTTTGAGGGTCTCGTAATACAGGGATTCCTCTTGAATCTTGGATCGTTGATACATGGTTTCCATGGCACCCAAAACCCCTCCGCGCTCTGTAATTCGGTCAAATTCAGAAAGCACAGCCTCCTCCACTAAATCGGTTAGTTCGTCAATGATAAAGGAGCCCTGAAGTGGGTTTTCATTTTTCGCTAAACCTAATTCGCGGTTAATGATTAACTGAATCGCCATGGCTCTTCGTACCGACTCTTCCGTCGGGGTTGTGATCGCTTCATCGTAGGCATTCGTGTGAAGGGAATTACAGTTGTCGTAAATGGCATACAATGCCTGCAAGGTCGTCCGAATGTCGTTAAAGTCAATTTCTTGAGCGTGCAGGGACCGTCCAGAGGTTTGGATGTGGTATTTTAACATCTGCGCGCGCGCATTCGCTCCGTATTTTTTCGCCAAGGCCTTAGCCCAAATTCTTCGCGCGACTCTTCCAATTACTGCGTATTCCGGGTCAATACCGTTCGAAAAGAAAAAGGAGAGGTTCGGACCAAAATCGTTGATGTCCATGCCGCGGCTTAAATAGTACTCAACATAGGTAAAACCATTCGCTAGGGTAAAGGCCAACTGGGTAATTGGATTAGCACCCGCCTCCGCAATATGATATCCAGAAATGGATACCGAATAAAAATTACGAACGCCATGATCAATGAAATACGATTGAACATCCCCCATCAACCGCAGGGCAAATTCCGTGGAAAAAATGCAGGTGTTTTGCGCTTGATCCTCCTTCAAAATATCCGCTTGTACCGTTCCACGAACTTGCTTTAAGGTATCCGCTTTGATTTGTTGGTACACCTCAGTGGGTAACACTTGGTCTCCGGTTACACCAAGTAACAACAGGCCTAATCCGTCATTTCCTTCCGGTAGTTCTCCCTGATAGCGGGGGCGCTCCGTGCCTTTTGCCGCATACATGGCCGCAATCTTACGTTCTACTTCATCCCTCAGGCCATGCTCGTCAATGTACTTTTCACAGTTCTGGTCAATGGCGGCGTTCATAAAAAATCCCAACAACATCGGAGCAGGACCATTTATGGTCATAGAAACCGAGGTCGCAGGATGGCTTAAGTCAAAACCAGAGTATAATTTTTTAGCATCGTCTAAACAACAGATAGATACTCCTGAGTTTCCTATTTTTCCATAAATATCAGGACGAATTGCGGGGTCATTTCCGTAAAGGGTAACCGAGTCAAAGGCCGTAGATAAGCGTTTGGCAGGCATCCCTAAACTTACGTAATGGAATCGTTTGTTTGTGCGTTCTGGTCCACCTTCCCCAGCAAACATTCGCGTTGGGTCTTCTCCTTCCCGTTTGAAGGGAAACAATCCTGAGGTGTAGGGGAATTCTCCCGGGAAATTCTCTTGCAGTACCCAGCGAAGAATGTCTCCCCAACTGCTGTACCGAGGTGCCGCTACCTTTGGGATTTGACTGTGGGAAAGCGATTCCGTATGGGTTTTTAACTTCAATACCTTATCGCGAACCTTGAATTGATACTCTGGGTTTTTGAACGCTTGTTTTTTCGCGTCCCAATTTTGAAGGATTTCCCAATTTTTTGGATCAAAATTGAGTTTTTCCTCCTCGAATGCCTCTTGAATTCCTTTAATTAATCGGTCTTTATCCGCCAATGCGCTTTTTGCTAAGGTTTTCATGGTGCTATCCAATCCCTGCAGGCGGTTGGCAACGTCTACTTGCTTATTCACCCATAGGTCATAGGCACGGTTATTTTCAGAGATTTCAGACAGGTAACGTGTACGGTCTGGGGGAATGACAAATATTTTTTCTGACATCTCCCGTGTAATTTCAAAGGTTGACGCCAGGGAAGCCCCTGTTTTTTCCACCACCTTATCCATAATTACCTTGTACAAGGTATTCATTCCAGGATCGTTGAATTGGGAGGCTATCGTGCCATACACGGGCATATCATCCACGCTCTTTTCCCATAAATTATGGTTGCGTTGATACTGTTTTCTAACGTCGCGTAAGGCGTCTAATGCGCCTCGTTTGTCGAATTTATTCAAGGCAATGACGTCGGCGAAATCCAACATATCAATTTTTTCCAACTGGGTGGCGGCTCCATACTCAGGCGTCATAACGTACAACGAAACATCGCTGTGGTCTAAAATTTCCGTGTCGGATTGGCCAATTCCAGAAGTTTCTAACACTACAAGATCAAATCCCGCTACCTTTAAAATGGAAATGGCTTCAGATACATGTTTTGAAAGGGCTAAATTGGATTGTCGCGTTGCCAAAGAACGCATATAAACACGATCGCTTTTGATGGCATTCATTCGAATTCGATCGCCCAATAAGGCTCCACCCGTTTTTCTTTTAGAAGGGTCTACCGATACTACTGCAATGTTCTTGTCCTTGAAATCAATCAAAAACCTACGGACTAATTCATCGACCAAGGACGATTTTCCAGCACCGCCTGTTCCCGTAATTCCTAATACCGGGGTACCTATTACCTTGGCTTTATTTCTAATGTCTGCCAATACCGATTCATGCAAATCGGCAAAATTTTCTGCAGCGGAAATTACACGTGCAATAGAAGGTACATCCGAAACGGAAACGGTTTGGGCATTATTCGGGAGACTATCTCCAACTGAAAAGTCGCATTGCTTTACCAAATCATTGATCATCCCTTGAAGCCCCATAGCCCTTCCGTCGTCCGGATGATAGATGCGCGTGATTCCATAGGCATGAAGTTCTTCAATTTCAGAAGGAAGAATGGTTCCACCCCCACCGCCAAAAATTTTTATATGTGGGGCTCCTTTTTCTTTGAGCAAGTCGAACATGTATTTGAAATACTCCATATGTCCCCCCTGATAGGAGGTCATCGCAATGGCCTGAGCATCTTCTTGTATAGCGCAATTTACCACCTCTTCCACAGAACGGTCATGTCCCAAGTGAATAACTTCACAACCCGTAGCTTGGATAATCCTTCGCATAATATTGATAGCGGCATCGTGGCCATCAAAGAGGGAAGCCGCAGTTACAATGCGTATTTTGTTTTTTGGGATATAAGGGGTAGCGTTTTCCATGCATTAATTTCTGAGGTAAAATTAAGGAAAATTAGCCGTTTTTATGCGCTGTAAATTCCGATTCATCGCTTTCCAAGTACGGACCACTGAGGCTAAGCATGTCCTGAATCCGTTGTTTTTCAAAAAATGTTTTTGCTTCTATTCGAAAGGCCATGGTTTGTTTACCAATCTGCTGTAATTCCGTAAAATGGATATCGTCTTCGATGCAATAATAGTTTTTTCCTGAGCGATGTTTTCTGTACTGAGGAAAGGTCATTCTTTATTTTTTTGAATAAAGTCAATGGCCAGGCGATTGAATATTTCAGGTTTTTCAATGTTTACCACATGCCCGCAATCTTCCACAATTTCAATGGATAAATTAGGATTGTTTTCTACGACTTTTATGGCGGGACCGATGAATAAATGATCTTCACTTCCCATGATGTATAAGGCCTTTTCGTTTATATTTTCGTGATGTAAATAGGAAAGGTATTTCGTCAGTTTCCCCGTTAGTTTAAACCAACGCTTAAACTCCTTTTTCATGATTTTTTTTGCCTCTTGAATGAAAATAGAGCGTGACTCTTCATGGTTTTTTTTGGGCATCATGATATTGGCAAACAAGCGGTACAAGGCCATGTAGGGGAGTATCGGCTGTAAAGTTCTCCCCAACTTTAAGAAAAAACGCGATTTGAAATCTAAGGTGGTTACAGCGCCTGCAAAAATCATGGATTGAACCACGGATGGTTTCAAAATAGCCAATTGCCTTATAATAATACTTCCCATGGATACCCCAAGGAAATGTGCTCTTTTTATGTTTACGTGGTCGATTACTTCTCCAACTTCCTTGGCGATAAGCTCGAAAGAATAGCGCTTATGTTGAGGGAAAATGGTCGATTTACCATGGCTTCGCAAGTCAATCAAAAGAACGTTGAAATGCGCTTTGAAATCTCGTACTTGCTTGAACCAAACATTGGAACTTCCGCCGAAGCCGTGTATGAAAACTGCCCATTCCGAACTGTCTGCGTGAAGATGTACTTTGTGATGAAGCATAAAAGGAAGGGGGCTGGAAAAGCCCCCTAAGTTTGACGGTTTTTTTATTTTTTATCGCTTACTTCTTCGAAATCAACATCGGTTACTTCGTCTTGAGCGTTGGCTCCAGCATCGGCTGAACCTTGAGGATTTGATTCTCCACCTTGAGCATTCGCAGCATTATACATGTCTTGCGATGCCGCTTGAAATACTTGGTTTAGTTTTTCAATAGCAGGCTCTAAATTCTGGGTGTTCTTTGCTTCGAATTCTTTCTTCAGTTCGTTAAGCGCATCCTCAATGGGTTGTTTTTTATCAGCAGGAATCTTGTCACCGTATTCTTTCAATTGTCGCTCCGTTTGAAAAATGGTAGAATCGGCCTTGTTGATCAAGTCTACTTCTTCGCGCTTCTTTTGATCTTCAGCAGCATTGGCTTGTGCTTCCGCTTTCATTCGTTCAATTTCAGCATCACTTAATCCTGACTTAGATTCAATTTTGATGGATTGCTCTTTACCGGTTCCTTTATCTTTAGCTGATATATTCATGATACCATTGGCATCAATGTCAAAGGTTACTTCGATTTGAGGAACTCCCCTTGGTGCAGGAGGAATATCGGCCAATTGAAACCTTCCAAGCGTTTTGTTATCCGCCGCCATGGAACGCTCCCCT
>Ga0255073_1000209_pt1 | contig 11487 bp, 9 predicted proteins | sample Colum_Yuk_RepB_8_FD_188447 | JGI IMG/M metagenome (GOLD analysis project Ga0255073, IMG submission 188447) | Freshwater microbial communities from Columbia River, Oregon, United States - Colum_Yuk_RepB_8h | ecosystem: Environmental > Aquatic > Freshwater > River | place: USA: Oregon | collected... | reverse complement strand
GTGTGGGTGGCAGACAGAGTCATACGCAAACGAGACATTCCTTGTGGCACGGTAGGCGGACGAATCGCCGGAATCCAATATCCGGCAAGGTCTAAATCTTTGGCTAGTTGAAGTGCCGTTTCATTCCTTCCGACGACAATGGGCTGAATTGCAGTATCCGACTTTAATATTTGCCAGGTCTTAAATTGTGCGAGATTTTGCCAATGCGTGATATTGCTTCGCAGTTTGGTACGGGCTTCCTGACCAGCTCGACCTTTTATCAGATCAAGACTTTTTATTAAAGCAAAGGCTACAGCAGGAGAACTTGCGGTACTGTAAATATAGGGGCGAGCCTTTTGAATTAACCACTCAATCAGGAGCTCATGAGCACAAACGAACGCTCCACTGAGGCCTGCTGCTTTGCCAAGAGTGCCAATATAAATAAGACGTTCGGAGCAAAGACCACTATCTTCCAAAATGCCGTGACCCTGATTTCCTAAAACACCAAAGCCATGGGCATCATCGATTAAAAGTAAGGCATCATGCTGCTCAGCTAGTTGAAGTAGTTCGCCTATTGGTGCTAAATCGCCATCCATACTGAAGACACCATCAATGACGATGAGTTTGTGCTCAGAAGAATCTCGTTTGAGTTCATCCCCGAGCGGACCCAGATCGCGATGATCAAAGATAAACACATCGGCATTACTTTGCCCTTTGGCGAGCCGGACGCCATCAATTAGAGAGGCATGATTTAGGCGAGCTGAATAGATTCTGGAAGCACTACTCTTGAGATTGCTGAGTGCAGTAATCGCACTGATATTGGCTAGATAGCCGGTAGAAAAAAACAGGGCGTTAGCCTTAGGTATTGATTGAGCTTGGGTCTGAGCCAGTTTTGTTTCTAGCAAATCATGAATCGTTTGATGCCCGCTAATTAAATGTGAGGCGCCGCTGCCAACCCCAAATCGCCGCGCTCCCTCTGCAAGTGCATTAATTAGTTCAGGGTGGTTGGCAAAGCCGAGGTAGTCATTGCTGCAAAAGGCTTGTAGTTCTCGTCCTGCAATGTGTATTCGTGTGCCACATGGGGATTCAACGGTTCGGATCTTGCGCCTGAGTAACTGAGCATCTAGTTCTGCTAGTCCCTGAGTAATTTGGTTTTTTACAAAGAACATATCTGCTAGATATCTTTAGGACTATTTAGAGGTATTAAGGGTTTTATTAAGGGCTTGGCAAATACCCTTACTCATTAATTCTATTTCTGTGTCACTCAGAATATAAGGTGGCATGACATAGACCGTTTGCCCAATTGGTCTTATCAAAACACCTTCTTGCATCCCCCTTTGAAATAACTCTTTTGAGAGGGTTTCTGGGTTTTTAATTGAGTGCTCATGAATATCAAATGCAAAGATCATACCCTTCTGACGAACATGCTTAATTCGTTCATCAGCGAGCGTCCACGCAAATGCTTCCCAAATCTTTGTTGTACTTTCTTTATTCTTTAAAAGTATTTGTTCATTTTTAAAGATATCTAATCCTGCTAAGGCTGCTCGACAAGCAAGGGGGTTGCCGGTATAAGAATGCGAATGGAGAAATGCTTGATTTAAATCATCGGCATAAAAGGCTGCATAAATAGAGTCGCGGGTTAAACAAATGGATAAGGGTAGATATCCAGCACTAATGCCTTTTGATAAGGTTAAGAAGTCTGGCCAAATACCAGCCTGTTCACAGGCAAAGAATGTTCCCGTACGCCCGCACCCCACTGCGATCTCATCGGCAATGAGATGGACGCCATATTGTTGGCAAAGCGCCGCCGCTTTCTGGACGAAGATGGCCGAGTGCATGGCCATTTGCCCAGCGCATTGGACTAATGGCTCAATAATCAGAGCTGCAATCTCAGTGTGATTTTTTTGTAAACACAGCTCAAGGTCCGCAATAGCTCGTTTAGCGATATCCTCAGCACTTTCCTTGGACTGCGCTTGCCGAGCATCGGGAGACATGACGACATAAACATCTTGTAAGAGAGAGCCATAGGCTTGTTTAAATAAGGTGACATCCGTTACTGCTAATGCGCCCAAGGTCTCACCGTGATAACTATTTTGTAAACAAACAAATTTCTTTTTTGCGGGCTTACCCTGAATTTTCCAGAAGTGATGACTCATTTTTAAAGCGATTTCAACAGCAGACGCACCATCGCTGGCATAAAAGGCATGGCCTAAATGCCCCTGGCTTAATTGACTCAAACGTTCAGATAGTTCAATGACGGGTTGATGTGTGAAGCCCGCTAACATAACGTGCTCAATGGTATTAAGTTGTTCAATGATGGCTTGATTAATTTTTGGATTAGCATGACCAAATAAATTGGTCCACCAGGAACTAATGCAATCAAGAAAACGATTGCCTGCGGCATCAATCAACCACGGACCCTCCCCATGATGAATCGCCACCAAGGGATAAGCTTCGTGATGTTTCATTTGGGTACAGGGATGCCATACCGAAGCAAGGCTTCGTGCAACCCAATCCACAGAATTGGAGGGGCTATTCATAGGCTTATTGGAACACTCATTGAGGGATTTAGTCTTATATCTGTTATGTTATTGGTTTTAGAGATTAAGTCATAGAAAACGATGTCAGCCCACCAAACCACAGCCCCCCTCGTTCAGGTAAAACCAAGAGCTCCCGCCGTCAGAGTGGCATGGACCCTCGAGCAGGTGGCGGCTTTATACGATCTTCCATTTAATGAACTCATGTTCCAGGCTCAAGAGACCCACCGTCAGTATTTTCCAGAGGGTGATGTCGAGCTGGCTACGCTTTTATCAATCAAGACCGGGGGCTGTCCCGAGGACTGTGGCTATTGCCCTCAAGCGGCTCGTTACCACACAGACGTTAAAGCCACTAAGTTATTGGATTTGGAGGAAGTGTTGGAGGCTGCAAAAGCAGCTAAGGCAGCGGGCTCCAATCGTTTTTGTATGGGGGCTGCTTGGCGCGAACCCAAGGACCGTGATGTGGAAAAGGTAGTTGAGATGATTAAGGGCGTAAAAGCTCTTGGCCTAGAAACCTGCGCCACCTTGGGAATGCTCGAGCCCTCTCAGGCTAAGTCCCTGAAAGATGCGGGCCTTGATTTTTATAACCATAACTTAGATACGAGCGAAGATTTTTACCCCAATGTCATTCAAACCAGAAACTATCAAGATCGACTAGATACTCTTCAGCATGTGCGCGATGTAGGAATGTCAGTCTGTTGTGGGGGGATTGTTGGTATGGGTGAAAGTCGGGAGCAACGAGTTTCATTTATAGCTCGCTTAGCTAATCTTGAGCCCTACCCAGAATCGGTTCCCATTAATCATTTAGTGCCTGTGGCTGGCACTCCCCTTGAATCCCAAGCCAAGTTAGACCCCCTGGAATTTGTGCGCACTATCGCAGTAGCCCGAATCACGATGCCAAGAGCAAGGGTTCGTTTATCGGCAGGACGTCAGGAACTCGGCAAGGCGATTCAAGCCATGTGTTTTCAGGCGGGCGCAAATTCTATTTTTTATGGCGATCAGTTACTAACAACTGGTAATCCAGAGGCCGAAGCAGATCGTCAATTACTTACCGAACTGGGTCTCAAAACCAAAGAAAGTTGTAAGACTGAAGTGCGGGTATGACAAGCAGTTTTCCAGGTAAAAATAGAAGCCCCATCGATCAACTCATTTCGGAGTTTGATACTGCTTTACGTTCGATTGCAGGGGGCGCCCATTACCGAAGACCCATTCCTAAAACCGAATTAGAAAATGATCTAAATAATAAGCAAGTACTTACATCTGATAGTAGTATGGGCCCTGATGAGCGTGCTCATTCTGCTGGTTTAATGCGGGTTAATCATGTTGGCGAGGTTTGCGCTCAAGCCCTTTATCAGTCGCAAAGGTTGCTAGCAAAAGACCCCAAAACACGAGCTCTTTTGGATCTAGCGGCGCATGAAGAAATGGACCATATGGCCTGGTGTGAAGAGCGTTTGAAAGAGCTAGATTCGAGGCCCAGTTTATTAAACCCCATTTGGTATTTTGGATCCTTTGGAATGGGTTTTTTGGCAGGGCTTGCTGGAGACCGTTGGAGTTTAGGATTCGTGGCTGAAACAGAAAAGCAAGTAGAGCGTCACTTAGATCATCATCTAGAAAAATTACCCATTACCGACCATCGTTCGCGGGCGATTGTCAGGCAAATGCGCGAGGATGAAATAGAGCATGGCGCTAGTGCGCTGAGTGCTGGCGGACAAGAATTACCAGTCCCAATTAAGACAGCCATGGCAGGTATTTCAAAAATAATGACATCAACTGCCTATAAAATCTAATTTACTGTTCGTTTATACAGTCTTTTCAGTGAGTAATCGCTATATACCTAAAGACGTATCTTAGGTATAAGTTACAAGTCATTGTTTTACAGCATAATTTTACTTAAACCTTTTCTTGCAAAGATTCTCTAAGTGATTGTAATCACTAAGGAATTTCCTAAAAATTTACCCAAAAATACTTGACCCTATCAGAAGCTTCCTCTAAAGTGGGAGGAAGTGTGAAAAAGTGGGGTAAATTTTGTTTCAAGGTGCGTCAGCTCTTAATCTCGATGCGAAAGGACGTATGTCGGTGCCGACAAGGCATCGTGACGCCCTTATGGTGCAAGGAGAGGGCCGCGTCACCCTAACAAAACATCCCGATGGATGTTTATTGTTATTTCCACGACCCGAGTGGGAGGCTTTTCGTACCCGTATTGCTCAATTGCCGATGGATGCACATTGGTGGCGCAGAATATTTTTAGGTAATGCCGCAGAGATTGATCTGGATAGCGCCGGCAGAATTTTAGTAAGCCCAGAGTTGCGCAGTGCGGCAGGCCTTGATCGCGAAATCATGTTGTTAGGCATGGGATCCCATCTAGAAATCTGGGATGCAAATACATACGCCAGCAAAGAGCAGGCAGCCATTGCCCAAGGCATGCCTGATGCACTCAAGCAATTTACCTTTTAATGATTGGGCGACATGAACAATACCCATCGCCCAGTATTACTGGCCGAGGCAGTCACCGCCATGATCAGCAGTTCATCATTTCAGAAGGAAAACGCTCTTATCGTCGACGGAACCTTTGGTCGAGGCGGACACAGCAAAGCCTTATTAGAACAAATGGGATCCAATTGCAAACTCATTGCCTTCGACAAGGATTTAGAGGCAATAAGCACAGCCCAAAAAATAATAGATCCGCGTTTACAAATAATTCACAGCAGTTTTGCAATGATGGATCAGTATGTCAAATCACAAACTGTGGATGCCGTATTACTCGATCTAGGAATCAGTTCGCCACAAATCGATACGCCGGAGCGAGGATTTTCATTTCGCTTCGATGGGCCGCTCGACATGCGAATGGATACCAGTTGTGGGGTATCTGCAGCACAGTGGCTTGCAAGCTCTCCGGTCGAGGAGATTACGCAAGTGATTAAAACATTTGGCGAGGAGCGTTTTGCATTCGCGATTGCTCGCGCAATCGTAAAGCAGCGCGAAGAAGGCAAAGCGGTCGAAACGACACTAGAGCTATCAAATTTAATTGCCAAAACGGTACGTACCCGAGAGCCAGGTCAAGATCCAGCCACACGTACCTTTCAAGCAATTCGTATTTTTATAAATCAAGAATTAGCTGATTTAGAGAGAGGGCTGGAAGCTGCCCTCGATGTTTTAAAAATAGGCGGTCGCTTGGTGGTTATCAGCTTTCATTCTTTAGAAGACCGCATTGTGAAGCAGTTTATGCAATCGCATTCGCAAATCACAGTACCTCGCGAGTTGCCCATTCGGGCCAAAGATTTGCCCCAGGGAGATCTTGAGCTTATTGCCAGAATCAAGCCTAGTGTGTCAGAGATTGAGGAGAATCCACGCGCACGTTCAGCAGTCATGCGAATTGCTGAAAAAAGAGGGATGGCGACATGAATCGCGCAACCCTTACATTACTTGCACTTCTCTTAATCTGCGCCCTGTCATTGGTTGCTTCACAACAGCGGGCTAGAAAAACATTTGTAGCTTTAGAGCGCGCACAAGTACAAGAACGTAAATTAAATCAAGAGTGGTTACGACTTGAGTTTGAGCAAAGAAATTTATCCAAGTCATCACGAATTCGGGATATGGCACGTAATCAATTGCGCATGAGCCCCATTACCCCTGATCGAACTCTCTACTTTAAGGAAGGTCTATGAAGCCAGTCAGGTTCTCGACCTCACCTAATGTTGTCTTGCGCTTACCGATGTGGCGCTCAAGACTCATGCTCTTCCTACTGTTTGTAGCATTTGCTGCATTGGGCATCCGTGCTTTTTGGATACAGGGACCCGGTAATGGATTTTATGAAGCTAAAGCTATTAAAGGGGTGCAGCGTGAGATTGACATGCCCGCAACTCGTGGCAAGATCTTGGACCGTAATGGGCAATTAATTGCTACCAGCTTAGAGGCAAAGGCAGTAATTGCCTATACCGATAACATCCCTGCGGACCTTGCACCAGAAAAGATTACCCAACTCGCCAAATTATTAGAGATGAGCGAGGCTGAAATCAAGAAAAAATTTAAGGATGAACGCAATCAAGTTTTTTTAAAAAGACAAGTTGACCCAGAAATCGCTCAGCAGGTTAGGCGCCTTGAAATACCGGGCATTGGATTAAATAATGAATACCGTCGTCACTATCCAGAGGGTGAGGCGATGGCGCACGTCATTGGATTTACAAATGTGGAGGATCGTGGGCAAGAAGGAATTGAGCTTGCGCGTGATAAGGACCTTGCAGCCCAAGCTGGAAAACGTCGTGTAGTGGTAGATCGATTAGGCCGTATTGTGAATGATATTGCCATATTACAGTTTCCACAAAACGGCCAAGATCTTCAGCTCTCCATCGATAGCAAAGTTCAATATATTGCCTATAACGCTTTAAAGAGTGCGGTAGAAAAACATAAAGCAAAAGCAGGTGGCGCAGTTGTTTTAGACGTTCGTTCTGGTGAAATTCTGGCATTAGCAAATTGGCCAAGCTATAACCCAAACTCTCGTAAATCACTAACGGGTGAGCAGTTACGTAATCGAGTACTTACGGATACGTTTGAGCCTGGCTCAACCATCAAACCATTTCCAGTGGCTTTGGTAATGGAGCAAGGCAAAGTTCAGCCAGATACTAATATGACAATTGGTCAAAAGTTACTAATTGGACCTAAGCCAATTACGGATACCCATCCTCATGGGATGTTAACGGTCTCACAGGTTATTCAGAAATCTAGCAATATTGGTACAGCAAAATTAGCCTTACAACTCGAACCGAGAGAGATGTGGGATCTGTTTGCGGCAGTAGGGTTTGGACAGGCACCCAACATTGGTTTTCCAGGCGCAGTTGCGGGACGCTTACATCCACATCAAAAATGGGGTCAAAGTGATCAGGCCCGTATGTCTTTTGGTTATGGAATCTCGACATCTTTATTCCAGTTGGCACGCGCTTACACCATCTTTGCACGCGATGGTGAGTTGGTGCCAACCACGATCCTTCGTAACCCAGAATACAAACCAGGGACACGAGTTATGTCCGCAAAGACAGCAATCGAGATGCGCAATATGCTGGAAACAGTTACCGAGCAGGGGGGTACAGCAATACGCGCACGTGCAGATGGATTTCGGGTCGGAGGAAAAACAGGTACAGCGCATAAAGTTGAAAGCAAGGGATATGTCGCAAATAAATACCGTGCATTTTTTGTGGGCCTTGCACCCATCAGCGCACCACGTATTGTTGTTGCAGTTATGGTCGACGAGCCTTCAGCTGGAGGGCATTATGGCGGCGAGGTCGCCGCCCCAGTTTTTTCAACCATCGTGAGTGAAACGCTACGTAGCCTAAATATTTCACCAGATATTACCGATCGTACCTTAGTTCAAAATTTTGAGCCAATTCCAACCGGCGTGCAGGCACAAAAAGTGGTGCTCAAGCAATGATGGCTACTATAAAAATGAACCGCCATGAAGCTCTATTGCATTTACAACAAGTAGTGGAGCCGACTGCAAGGATATCTGCTGACAGTCGACAAATAAAAGTAGGCGATATCTTTATGGCCTATGCAGTTGGGCATGGTAAAGCCTTGCGGGATGGGCGACCCTATATTTCAAAAGCGCTTGAGCTTGGGGCGGCCTGTGTTTTATATCAGGCAAACCATGATCGTTCAAAAAGCCCAGGCTGGGAATCAGATCTAGATGATGAGCGTTGTATTTGTGTTGAAAATCTTGCAGAGGATGCTGGCTGGATCGCTGCAGAATGGTATGGCAGACCCAGTCAAACACTAAAGCTAATTGGAGTAACCGGTACGAATGGAAAAACCAGTGTTACACAATGGCTTGCTCAGACTCTATCCAAGCATGCAGCAGTGATTGGCACATTAGGAATTGGCTTTAGCGATCAATTACACGATGTGGGCTACACCACACCCGATGCGCCGCGCTTACAAACAGAGTTATTTAAGTTGAAGCAGCTAGGTGCTCAATATGTGGCCCTAGAGGTGTCATCACACGCTTTGGACCAAGGGCGAGTGAATGGAACCCATTTTGATTGCGCAGTGTTTACTAATTTAAGTCGGGATCATTTAGATTACCACGGCACGATGGCTGAGTATGGAGCCACAAAAGCAAAATTATTTAAAGAATTTGATGCTAAAAGAATTGTGATCAATATCGAAGATTCATTTGGACGAAGCTTGTTCATGGATCTTATGAATCGTGATGACAAGATGATTTGGCTTTATGCATTGAATCCAGCAGCATTCCATAATTTAGAAAAACTTCAAGATCGTTTTAAGCTAGTTTATTTGCAAGAGTTTTGTTTTATAGAAAATGCCTATCAATGCAAGATTGTGATTGACGGAAAAGTGTATCCATGCACGATTCCTGTATTGGGTGAGTTCAATCTAGAAAATGCTTTAGCGGTTATTGCTACCTTAATCGCAGAAGGTATTGATATTCCTGAAGCGTTACGGCAAGTCGAGTGTTTGAGGCCCGTAAGGGGACGCATGGAAATCATAAAAGGGGCAAAGGCAGACGCCCCAATGATGGTTGTGGACTATGCGCATACACCCGATGCACTCCAAAAAGTTCTTGAAACACTTAGGCCAATTGCTGCAATTCGGCAAGGACAGATTTATTGTGTCTTTGGTTGTGGCGGAGATCGCGATCGTGAAAAGCGTCCGATGATGGGACAAATTGCTCGAGAGGGCTCTGATCACTTGGTTATAACCAGCGACAATCCGCGCTCGGAGGATCCTTTGCAAATTATGCAAATGATCTTTGCTGGTGTCAGGCAAGCAACAAATAGAAAAGAAGATTCTAAAACGGTCGAGATGATTGCAGATCGTGCCGCCGCCATTATGAGTGCAGTGCGACAGGCCAGCCCACAAGATATTGTTTTAGTTGCTGGTAAGGGACATGAGACCACTCAAGAGATGAATGGAAAACGATTTGATTTTTCTGATCAAGCCCATCTGCGTTTAGCCAGTGGAGGGGCGGTGTAATGCATGCAATGAATCCGATGACCAATTTAGCGCAGATACAGGCGATGCTGCCCAACAGCCATTTCATCAATATTGCGAAAGAACAGGCCAAGGGACTTAGCATTACAAAAATTGGTACGGATAGTCGTAAGTTAATGGCTGGTGAGCTATTTATAGCGCTTCAGGGTGAGCGATTTGACGCTCATCACTTTCTGGATGACGTTCAGAAGCAAGGGGCCGCCGCCGTAATTATTAGTGATGCCGCCGCATGTCCAAAATCGATGCCAGCAGTTTATGTCACCGATACTCGTAAAAGCTTGGCTGAGCTAGCTCACGCTTGGCGTAAACAATATGCCATTCCCCTCGCAGTGGTTACTGGTAGTAACGGTAAAACCACTGTTAAAGAAATGATTGCTTCCATATTTAAGGAAGCAGTTGGCTCAACTCAAACCTTAATGACTCAAGGGAATCTTAACAATGAGATTGGCTTACCTCTCACCCTCTTGCAATTGAGATCAGAGCATCGTTTGGCGGTGATTGAGTTAGGTATGAATCATCCTGGAGAAACTGCAGAATTAGCTGCAATTGCCAAAGGAAATATTGCTCTTATTAATAATGCACAACGCGAGCACCAGGAGTTTATGCAAAGTATTGATGCAGTCGCCAATGAACATGCTGCGGTAATCCTGGCCCTATCGCACGATGGTATAGCAGTATTTCCAGCGGACACCCCTTACACAGCGCTTTGGAGAGAGGCTGCTGGTTCGCGTAAACAGATTGATTTTGCTTGGCAGAGTAGTAAGACAGAAAAGAGCAATGCGGTAGTCCGTGGCTATGCTTTGTCAAATGACGCGATACAGATTGAATTGCATGCTGGGGCAATCCAAGTTCAGCTTAAGACTTTGGGTGAGCATAATTGTGCGAACGCATTAGCAGCCTGTGCGGTAGCTCTTGCTGCCGGAATTTCGTTAGACACGATTCGGCTTGGCTTAGAAAAATTTATGCCAGTCTCAGGCAGAATGCAAGTACAGCGGTTATCAGCTCACACACGTTTAATTAATGACACGTATAACGCAAATCCAGATTCGGTAGTAGCTGCCATTAATGCATTGGTGCAGCATACGGGTGAGCGCTATTTAGTTTTAGGGGATATGGGTGAGGTAGGTATCCAAGGGCCAGAGTTCCATGAGGAGCTCGGGCGCTATGCCGCAAAATGTGGCATTGAGCATCTATTAACGCTCGGTGACTTAAGTCAAATTTCCACCGCAGCTTATTTAAAAGCAAAGCCAAATGGCCAAGCCAAGCATTACTCTGAGCTAAGCCAATTAAATCAAGATTTACAAAGTCAGATTAGTCGAGAGAGCCTTGAACATACCAGAGTAATTACTGTGTTAATAAAAGGTTCACGCTTTATGCGCATGGAGCGAGTTGTAGAGGCACTCCAGCAGGAGATCAAAGCATGCTCTTAATCTTGGCACAATGGTTACAGGACGACTACGGATTTTTTCGGGTCTTCTCCTACATTACATTTCGAGCGGTAATGGCAACCTTAACAGCCCTATTGATTGGTCTTGTTTTTGGTCCTTGGGTGATTCGAAAACTTACCGCCTTAAAAGCAGACCAAGCAATACGAACGGATGGCCCTCAAACACATTTAGCAAAAGTCGGGACGCCAACGATGGGCGGCATCTTGATTTTGATCGGAATATTCATCTCATGTGTTTTGTGGGCCGACCTCAGTAATCGCTTTGTTTGGATTGTGATGATTGTGACCTTTGGATTTGGTGCAATTGGTTGGGTTGATGATTACCGAAAGGTCGTCCACAAAAACCCAAAGGGTATGGCATCTCGAGAAAAGTTCCTTTGGCAAACCCTTATAGGTTTATTTGCTGCGATTTACTTAGCCTTTTCTGTATCCGAGGTCAACAACTATAAAGTCTTACAACTGTTTATGAGTTGGGTCGAGAGTGGCTTCTCATTGGATTTGCCTGCAAAGTCAAATTTATAT
>Ga0255073_1000202_pt1 | contig 11580 bp, 9 predicted proteins | sample Colum_Yuk_RepB_8_FD_188447 | JGI IMG/M metagenome (GOLD analysis project Ga0255073, IMG submission 188447) | Freshwater microbial communities from Columbia River, Oregon, United States - Colum_Yuk_RepB_8h | ecosystem: Environmental > Aquatic > Freshwater > River | place: USA: Oregon | collected... | reverse complement strand
ATTGAATTTACTGTTCGAAATTCCCTGGAATCCTGAAACCTTATTGGTTTTCGGAGTCACTTCAAAATAATTAAAGAAAGGTTGGTCGTTGTTGCCCACGCGTTTTACGATGCCCCATTCACGTCCAGATACCAAGACTAAGGCATTGCTACCTGGGTTTTTGTATAGTCCAATTTCAGCGGATTCTGAATTGAATTCAACGTTTCCAGTTGAGAAGTAAGGGCTGTTGTCTTGAGAAAATCCAAGCGTGAAAGTTCCCACAAAAAATAAAATAAATATAGCTTTAGTCATGGTTCGTTGGATTAAAAATAACGAGGTGATTTAACATCGGATTTTTTGTAATTAAAATCGTATGAAAGCAAGATTTCAAACGTGCCATTGTTATAATTTCGAATTGGGCTCATGCCATATTCAGCCGCTAAACCAACCCTAAACTGACGGTTAACTTGATATTGCGCAAATCCTCCGGCTGCAGCATTCCAACGATTCATGGCTCCCAACCACAGTTTATCCGCATAAATCCCGGCCAAAGAAATATCCAAACTGATGGGGGCGCCAACCGTAGCTTTGGTTTGAATGCTCGGTCGTAATTTCCATGATTTGCACACAGGGAATACACCACCGATAATTCCGAAATAGTGGCGCTGTTCGCGGTAAGAATTTGGTGTACTACCGCTATTTTCTAGAAGCCGAGGAGAGCTTACCCCAAGGAAGAAATGCTCATCGTGGTAATAGATTCCGAAACCAACATTGGGATTGATTTGATTCGTAACGTTCTGAAAGGCTGGATCGTTTTGTTGAACGTTAACAAATTCTCCTGTGCCAACATTTAACATATTCATACCGCCTTTTAATCCAAGCGCTAAGCGTGCTTTATCACCAAGTTTTAGCGTATAGGAAAAGTCAACATATACCATATTTTGTCTCACAGGACCAATCATATCATTTACCGCAGTAAGACCCAATCCTACGGATCGATAGTTCAATGGCGTGTGAAGACTAAAGGTAGTTGACCTGGGCGCACCGGCAAATCCAACCCATTGTTCCCGGTGGATAGCGGTAGCACTCAACATTCCTGAACTTCCTGCATAGGCAGGATTAACATGCAAAAAGTTGTCAAAATACTGAGTAAATTGAGGATCCTGCTGCGCTTGAACCATTGTGGTAAAAAACAAAGCACTATAAATGAAAAATCTTTTCATAACTCGAAACTGAGATTGTTATTAACGCTTAATGTATAAATATCCCTCTTGAACGTCTGAACCGTCGCCCATTTTATCAAAAAGAAAGAAATAGGTACCTTCAGGCAATAACTCCCCACCTAAAGTGGAAGCGTTTGCCTTTCCAACGAATTGGTTGGTATAACCCGGACCATAGTGATAAACTTCTGTTCCAAAACGGTTGTAAATGGATAAGTGGTTGTTTTGGTAATAATCTGCCCCCGTTATGGTCCAAGCTTCGTTGAAATTATCGCCGTTCGGTGAAATACCTTCAGGAATGATTAATTCTTTAAAACAACTGGCCAATGCTGGAAGAGGATCGCATGGATTTAGTGGATTGCTTCCTTGGTTCACCTCTTGTCCGTCGTTGATTCCATCGCCGTCAGTATCCGGATTAAATGGGTCCGTAGTCAAGGTAGCTTCCGTACCATTGGTTAAACCATCGCTGTCGCAATCGGTATCGTTGTAAAGGGAACCAACAGGAAGCGTAATGCTCGAAGCTACAAAACTACAAGGATCGACTATAACCGTATTATCTACCACTTCTGTTCCATTAGTCACCCCATCCTCATCACAATCCCATGCATTCCATGCGGCACTTGTTGGTACTGTTTGGCTAGAAACGATAAATTCACAACCGCTTTGTGGATCGGTATTGTCCGTTAATTCATCGCCATTCAACACCCCGTCACCGTCGCAATCTTCATTCATCCAAACCGAAGTTTGAGGCATGGTAATGCTAGTAGCTAGGTAGTTGCAAACATCTAAATAATACGTGCTGTCTTGAAGTTCATCTGCGTTTTGAACACCGTCCCCGTCGCAGTCTAGGAAAAACCAAAGCGAATTTTGCGTCAGCGTAATGTTCGCAGGAAGTAAAGAACACGGGTTGGTTGGGTTGGTATTGTTGGATAATTCATCGGCATTGGTAACGCCATCGCCATCGCAATCTAAGGCATCCCAACCGGCTGCAGGGGTTAAGGAAATGCTTATAGCATAGAATGAACACCAATCCATTCCGTTGGTACTGGATAGAATTTCATTCCCATTCGTTACCCCATCCCCATCGCAATCCAAGGTTTCCCAAGCGCTTGATGGGTTGGCATTTTGAGCCATAAACGGAAAAGAACAGTTGCTATTGAAGTCAAAGCCCATCCCTAATTCAAGCCCGTTGGTGTATCCATCTCCATCACAATCCGCATTCACCCATACGCTGCCATAGGTTAAAGACTGGCTCGCGGTTAAATAATCACATGGATTGTTAGGGTCGGTGTTGTCTGCGTTTTCAATAGCGTTTGGAACTCCATCGCCATCGCAATCCGCGGTAGGATTTAAGGCGCAAGGATTTACGGTAATATGTACCCAAGCTTGAACACAAATATCCGTAAGCGGTGCTGCAGAGTCACAAATTTGATAAAAGATGGAGTCAGCACCAACATATCCAATGGTTGGCGTGTAAACGATCTGTCCGTTCAACAGGGTTGCTGTTCCATGCACTGGGCCAAAGAGTATCGCAACACTGGATAGGTCAATCGGATTGTCAATGTCCGAGTCGTTTGCCAATTGGTTGAGCGTCGTAATCGAATTTTCCCCTACTGTAAACGCATCGTTAAGCGCTACAGGGGCGTCATTAACCGGTGTAATGTCAATGAAAAGAGTGTCATTACTGCAAGCTGAAGGAAGCGGTGAACCTGCGTCACAAACCGAAACTACGATGGTTTCTGTTCCGTAGAAATCTGGATTGGAAACGTAGGTGAATGCTCCATTCGCACTTATCGTGAACGTACCATTCGCTGCATTAACCACAGGAATTAGATTACAACTTAGTGGAGCGTTTTCAACGTCGTAGTCTCCATTAGACAATACATTTCCTGTTTGAAGTCCTGCATCTTCCGTAACGGACAGATAATTAGAAAAGGTTATCGGTGCGTCATTTACTGCGGTTAAGTTAACGGTAATTTGTCCTAAATTGGAAACCTGACCCAGGTTGTTTTGAATGCTGTACGAAATGCTCTCGGTTCCATTGAAATGCGCGTTGGGCACAAAAATAACGTCGCCCGTAAAATAGTCAACCGACCATTGACCATTAGCACTGGTAAAGGAAGATTGATTTCCAGCCACTGAGGGATTAATGTCTATGGATGACAGCACTAAACTGGTCGCATTGGCTACATCGTTGTTTTGAATAGCTGTAACGGTGATTACCTGATCTTCGTTCCCTGTTCCATTATCGTTGTTCGCAATGGGTTGTGCGAAAAGGGATGCAGGGGCCAAGATAAACAGAAGAATTTTTGTGAATTGGCGTATTATGGTAATTTTTTGATTCATTGAGTCAAAATTTTTTTGAGCCCAAAGATAAGTAAAAAATTCAATAACTATTCGTTAAAATTCCGTTTCGGCATAATGAGATTTCAGTTAAACCTCTTGAGTAACAGCTTGGTAATCTTAAAAAAGAACCCAAATCCACCCACCCATTGCAATAAGTGTACAGACAATCAAGGAAAATACGATGTTGCTTTGCAAGGGAATGCTTGAGGAACCTTCTGATTTTTTAAAGAAAATTAGGAGTAATCTAAGGTAGACAAAAGCACCAAAGATGCTGCTTAGTAAGCCGAACAAACCTAGCCAATGATGCGCCTTAAAGGTGTCTTGTAGGATTAATAATTTACCAAAAAAACCTGAAAGTGGAGGAATGCCCATCAAGGAAAGGATAGCAACCAATCCAAAAAAACCAAGGATTGGGTTTTGGTAACCTACGCCTTCGAACGATTGTAGAAGGTCATCTTTCGCATCTATCGACATGGAAATGAATAAAAGCATGAGGGTTGCGGCTACGTAAGGAATGAGGTAAATCAATAGTCCATTATAGCTGGCATTTTCGTTGGGTAGGAGGGTTAGTAATGCAAAGCCTGTACTGCTGATGCCAGTAAACGAAACCATGCGCTTTAAAGAAGTTTGGTTCAAGGCAGACAAATAACCTACCAACACAGACCCTATAATGACGAAGGATAGCGCGAGGTTCCAAGTGTCACCCATGTTTTTGAATGCGGTATTAAAGAGTTTGAATGCGGCAACAAAAACACTGATTTTAACAATGCTAACCATGAATCCAAGTACATTTTTTGAGCTGGCTTGATAAATATCGGGATTCCAAAAATGAAAAGGGAAGCCGCCCAACTTAAATAAAACCGATCCAAGGATCAGTAAACTACCAACCGGTAAAAGTATTTCGGGATAAAACGCATTTGCCGGTTTTGGTGAACTTGTTAAATCAAGGTTGAAATGTCCAACAGCCCCATACGTTAACGCAATGCCCATTAGCATGATGGCAGTAGCCAAGGAACCCATAAAAAAGTACTTAAGCGCACCTTCAGCGGCAAAGGTTGTATTTTTCTTGGAACCTACAAGAACATATACAGGAATCGAGAGAATTTCAACCCCCAGAAAGAACATAAAATAATCGGTAGCCCCCAACAATATCAATCCCCCGCAAAGGGCAAAGATCATCAGTGCGTTGAGGTCTCCATAGGTTGATTGGTCATTTTTTTCTTTTGAGAAAGAGGCTAATTGAATTAATGCAGTGAAGAGGATTAGGGCAATTGCGCTGTGAGACACCAGCGTTTTTCCACCCTCAAACACCAAGGTCTCGCTAAAGGATTTTAACAGCGGTTCATACGTTCCGTGAAAACCCATCAGTAATCCTGCTGAAAGCAATCCAACGAGGTTAAGGCATAAATTTAGAACAGGTTTATTTTTCATTCCCAGAAAAAGGGAAAGAATACCTGTTAAAAACAAAAGTAAAATTGCATCCATTATCGTATAGTTAACGCTGGGTTCTGGGTATGAAGGATTATTTGTTCAATGCTCGGCTTAATAATCTGAATTAAAAATTCCGGAAACAAGCCAATAAATAGAGTTAAAGCAGTAATGATAAAGTAAACAAGGATTTCATTCACGGGTAAGTCTTCGAAAGTCGCTATCGCCGGAGCACCCATCATGCTCATTTGATAGCTCCTTAGCATGTAAACCGCACCCAATACGAGGGTTAAAGAAGATAGAACCCCCAACCAAAGGTTAAACTGGAAAACGGACTTTATCAATAGAAATTCCCCTAGGAAACCTGCGGTTAGGGGAACCGACAAAGCAATTAGGGTAATTATACCAAACCAAACGCCGAATGTTGGGGCTAATTTGGCAATACCTCCCATGGTAGAAAGTTCTTTTGAACCGAAACCAACTTCCAAACGGTTTGCGGCCAAAAACAACCCTATGGCAATTAACGAGTGATTTACCATTTGAATTACCGAGGCGGTAAGCGATTCTTGGGTAAAAATCATAATGCCAGCCACGATGAGCCCGAGATGGCTTAGTGAAGCGAAAGCAAATACTTTCTTAATGTTGTTCTCTCTCGTTGCTATTAAAGCACCATATAAAATTCCAACCACACCTAGGATTATAACGGGAAGTTGCCAAAAGGACAAACCGCCGGGGTTTAAAGGAATCATCCATTTAATTAATCCAAACAAGGCCATTTTCAACATGATTGCCGATAACAGCATCGTTCCCGCCATGGGAGCCGCGTCGTAAGTGTTTGCTTGCCAACTGTGGAAAGGGAAGATTGGGATTTTTATTGCAAAAGCGAGCAGAAATCCAGACATAATCCAGCAGGCGTATTGAGTGGGAATCACTACCTGTAACAGGTGTCCGTAGGCAAAGGATTCAAAACCAAATTGCGTCAAGGCGATCAGTGAAAACAACATACCAAGCGACCCGAAAAGCGTGTAAAGGAAAAACTTAAACCACGTTTTTTGTGTGTCGTTAGCCCCAAACCAGTACAAAATAAGAAAAATAGGAATCAATGCAAGTTCCCAAAACACGTAGAACAACAAACCATCTTGGGCCAAAAACAGGCCATTCAGCCCAAATTGCATCAATAGAAAAAGTCCGTTAAACAGAGAGGACCGGCTTTCTTCCTTGCTTAAATTCGCTAGTGCCACTAGAAAAAATACAAGGTTTGAAAGGCCTACCATAACCAAGGACAAGCCGTCGTATCCAATTTCCATACTGAACCCTAAGGCATTGGTTTTTGAGAGGGAAAATAGGGTTTGGTAGGTATCAGGTTGATAGGAAAATAAACGAGCCAATCCAGCGCCAAGAGAGGTCAAAGAGGCTGTAAGGATAAAATATCGACCGAATTTTGGCGACACAATGAAGGCCACCAAACCAAAATAAAGGGGGAGTAATACTAATTCCAAAATGTCGCTTTTATTATAAATACCAATACTAACATTGTCAATCCGAAAACCATCCACATTAAGTAGGATGATAACTTTCCGTTCTGTAACCTACCCATAATTTCACCCCCTTTTTTACTCCATTGGGCTACCCCGAAAACGCCAGCGAGGAATACCCTTTTTTCGAGTTTCTGGTTTAGAAAGGTTCCAACGCATTGCGTAGGAAGCACCCAGATGCGGTGGTAAAATTCATCCCAAAACAATTTTCTAGCTGATAGCCTTTCCCATCCTGAAAGGTCTTGATCATCCTTCGCTACGCTTCCTTTTTTAACGTATTGTTGGTAAGCCCACCCCAAAGTACCAAGGCATACCAAACTCGCTACGATCATTAAAACAAGAGTTAGGTTAGGTGAAGCTTCATGGCCATGAATTTTATGGAGGCCATAACTTTTGTTTAAATAGGTTGAAAGCCAATGGCTTCCTTTGTGAAAGAATATTCCGGGTAAATTTAATATCCCACCGACCAAAGAAAGTACCGACAGAATCACCAACGGAATGGTCATGTTTAACGGGCTTTCGTGCACATGGCTCCATTGGGCTTCCGTTCCACGAAAACGGCCATGGAAGGTTAAGAAATACAGGCGAAACATGTAAACGGCAGTCATGAGAACAGAAAACATAATAACCCCATACAAACCGATGTTTGCCTCGAAGAGATGTCCTATGATTTCGTCTTTTGAGTAGAAGCCTGAGAGCAAGGGAAACCCAGTGATCGCTAGGGTACCCATTAAAAACGTAGCATGCGTGATTGGCATCGCTTTGCGTAATCCCCCCATTTTTCGAATGTCTTGTTCGTGGTGCATGCCATGAATCACGCTTCCGGAACCTAAGAAAAGGAGTGCCTTGAAAAACGCATGAGTGGTAACATGAAAAATAGCAACGGTATATGCTCCCAAGCCCAGCGCAACCACCATTAATCCCAATTGTGAAACGGTTGAATAGGCCAAAACCTTTTTAATATCGTTTTGGCGAAGGGCCATAAAAGCGGCGGCTAGGGAAGTGGCAATACCAATGTAAAGCATTACATCCTTGGCGATTGGAGCCAGTTCAAAAAGAAAGTTTGAGCGAGTAACCATATAGATGCCAGCAGTAACCATGGTAGCGGCATGAATCAGAGCGGAAACGGGAGTAGGTCCAGCCATGGCATCGGGAAGCCAAGTAAATAAAGGAATTTGGGCGCTTTTTCCGGTTGCTGCTAAAAACAAACACAAGGTGATTCCCAAGAGCGTGAGATTGCTGAATGTGAATCCCGAATGTGAATCAACGGCGGTGGCAATTTGATCAAATTCTAGGCTATGAAACGTTGTTAAAAGCATGAAACAAGCGAACAACAAACCAACGTCTCCAATGCGGTTCATTACAAAGGCCTTACGCGCAGCCAAACTATTTGCAATTCCTTTCACGGCATCGCTATAATGAAAACCAATGAGTAAAAAGGAGCAGATGCCCACGCCTTCCCAACCAAAAAACAAGACAAAATAATTGCTTCCTAGAACCAGAAGCAACATAGCGAAAATGAATAAGTTTAAATAGACAAAAAACTTGCTATACCCCTCGTCCGTAGCCATATATCCCATAGAAAATAGGTGTATAAGCGTACCAATACCCGTGATAATAAGGGTCATCCACAAAGAAAGAGAGTCCAGCAGGAATTGAACATCCAAAGAAAAATTAGATAGGGTTAAAAGGTTAAAGGCTTTTATTTTCTGTGCGCCATCGATTTGATTGAATAGCATCAGCGCCAACACAAAGCACAAACCAATCATCATCGTAGAAAATCCACCCGCTATGTTTTTCGATAAGCGTTTACCAATAAAAACATTAAAGGCAGCCCCTACCAAGGGAAGGCTTAGCAATAAATAGAGTAGGGTACTTACATTCATGAACGGTCGTTTATTTGGTTAAATAGACTGATGTCTATGGTTCGTAATTTTCGATACGCTAGAATTATGATGGATAAGCCAACGGTGGCTTCCGCAGCGGCAACAACTACGATAAAAAACACAAAAATTTGTGCGTTTGCCAACTGATAATACGTGGAGAAGGCTACTAACAATAAATTGACGGAATTGAGCATAAGTTCAATACACATCAAGAGCACAATCATATTCCTTCGCAGCATAACGCCGACCATCCCAATGCTAAAAAGCAGCAAGGACAAAACCATGAAAAACTCTATGTTAAGTGGGGCACTGCTTGTTTCCATTATTCAAGGATTAAATTTTCTTTTTTCGCCAGTAAAATGGCGCCAACCATCGCAGAAATAAAAAGGATTGACGATATCTCAAAGGGTACCACATAATGGGTAAAGAGTTCGTTTCCGAGTTGTTTTACTAACCCAATGTTCGACAAGGTCATACCATGTGTTTTTCCCGCTAAAAGGACATTTTTCAAGGCCCCCAAGAGTACAACGAATAGTAAACCACCAGAACTGATAGCAATTACCTTTGAAATCATGGGAGTCAGTGGCTCTGATTCTTTGTTGAGGTTCAGTAACATGAGTACAAAGAGGAAAAGCACCATGATTGCTCCGGCATAAACAATAATGTTCACGATGGCCAAGAATTGCGCATTCATCATGATGTATAGGCCGGAAATGAAAAAGAAGGTTACAACAAGGTACAAAACACTGCGAACAGGGTGTTTGCTTAGGATAACCATGAGGGCAGAGGCCAAGGCCAAGCCGCCAAGAATTTGGGTAATTAAGGAACTAATCATACGTGGGTTCGTTTTCCAGTGAATTGTCTTTTGGTGATGTCAATGCGTGCCGTCTCGCTTTCAACCAGTTTATCTTTACCGTAGATGAATTCACCCCTTTCGAATTGGGTAGGAACCAAGCGATCGGTTAAAAAGATGGCCTCCTTCGGGCATGCTTCCTCACACAAACCACAGAAGATACACCTGAGCATATTGATTTCGTATACGGAGGCATACTTTTCTTCTCGATACAAATGCTTTTCATCTTTGGTTCGTTCAGCTGCCGTCATCGTAATTGCTTCTGCAGGACAAGCTACCGCGCAAAGCCCACATGCCGTACAATTTTCACGTCCTTGCTCATCGCGTTTAAGTACGTGCATTCCACGGTAAACGGGCGCAAATTCACGAATTTCTTCCGGATATTTTACCGTCTTTCTCCGTTTTAACATGTGACGAAGCGTTACCATCATTCCTTTCAAAATGGCCGGTAAATACAACTTTTCAACCCATGTCATGGGTTTATCAGAAACTATTTTCTTTCTATTCGTTAGACTTTCCATGTTGCATTTAATTTAAAACCACCCATTAGACCACGCCGTAACAAAACCAGTGATGAGCATATTCACGAGTGCAATCGGAATTAACACCTTCCACCCAAGGTGCATCAATTGATCAAAACGAAAACGTGGAATGGTCCATCGTATCCACATAAAGACAAAGATGAATAGGAATATTTTTAAGAAGAATACGCTCAGACCAAGCACTGCAAGCAGGTTAGGACTTTCTGCAAAATAATCCATTCCCGGAAAGTTATACCCTCCGAAAAATAAGATGGCCATAATAGCAGAAGATACAAACATGGCTACATATTCCGAAAAAAGAAAAAGGCCTAGCTTCATAGAACTGTATTCGGTATGGTAGCCACCAATTAACTCATTCTCACATTCAGGTAGGTCAAATGGCGCTCGGTTGGTTTCTGCTAGAGCACAAATGAAAAAAACTACGAAGGCTACGGGCTGGTAAAAAATATTCCAGTTCATGCCCGCCTGACTTTGCACAATTTCCCTTAGATCTAAACTCCCTGAAATCATGATAATTGTGATCGCGGAAATTCCCATGGCCAATTCGTAAGAAATCATTTGCGAAGACGCTCGAATGGCTCCGAAAAGGGAATATTTATTATTCGAAGACCAGCCCCCAATCATGATGCCGTATACCCCGATAGAAATAACCCCAAAGGCGAATAAGATACCAATGTTTAGTTCAGCGACTTGTAGGCTAATCGTACGTCCAAAAAGGTGTAAATCTGGTCCCCATGGTATGATAGCACTTGTAATCAATGAGGTAAACATAGCAATGCCAGGACCAATAATAAACAACCATCGATCAGCATTAGATGGCGTAAAATCTTCTTTTAAAAACATTTTCACCCCATCTGCAATGGGTTGAAGAATGCCAAACGGTCCTGCGCGATCTGGTCCAACCCGGTCCTGTATCCATGCCGCCAGTTTTCGCTCGAAATACGTTTGGTAAGCAGCAATCCCCAAAGAAATGAGAAAGAGTATAACTACCAATACCAATTTATCAATCCAAAAAAACGTTTCCATTAGCTAATTCGTTTTACAGGTTTCTCAATATTGGTAACATACTTTCCTTGAGAAATTACCGATTGTCGGTTGACAACTCGTGGTCCAATAATATTCCAGTCTTTGGCGTCTTTATGATCGAAACGACAGTCGTTGCATAACCAACCCGTTTTTCCATCAATTTCCTCGATTTCTCCGTATTTATCCTTCCGTGCCGTTACCCGGTAAATTTCACCTCCAAACATCCAAGCCACTGCTTTTCCAGAACATTTCTCACAATTCCGTTCTGCTTCCATGGGTTTTAAAAACCAAACGCGGCTTTTGAACCGAAACGTTTTGTCTGTTAATGCCCCCACTGGACAAACATCAATCATGTTTCCTGAAAAATCATTTTCGATGGCGTTCTCGATATAGGTCGAAATTTCAGCATGTTCACCGCGGTGTAAGACACCATGAACGCGCTTATCCGTCAGCTGATTGGCTACAAATACACACCGGTAACAAAGGATGCATCGGTTCATGTGAAGTTTAATTTTATTCCCTATATCTATCGGGTCAAACGTTCTTCGGTCTTCTTCATATCGGGTTTTAGCGCTTCCGTGCTCGTAACCTAAATCTTGCAGGTGACATTCCCCGGCTTGGTCACAAACGGGACAATCCAAGGGATGGTTGGCAAGTAAAAATTCAACAACCCCTCCACGGTTCTGGTGCACTCGCTCACTGGTTTTATTATTTACCACCATTCCATCAGCAACTGGAGTAGAACACGATGCAACCAATTTAGGC
>Ga0255073_1000190_pt1 | contig 11817 bp, 12 predicted proteins | sample Colum_Yuk_RepB_8_FD_188447 | JGI IMG/M metagenome (GOLD analysis project Ga0255073, IMG submission 188447) | Freshwater microbial communities from Columbia River, Oregon, United States - Colum_Yuk_RepB_8h | ecosystem: Environmental > Aquatic > Freshwater > River | place: USA: Oregon | collected... | reverse complement strand
ATAACCACGCAAAAAAGCAACAAGAAATAATGCCTATGGGCCAGGCCAAAGGGGTTCGTTTTGCGATGCCGAACATATAGCCCAAGCCAAACAATGCCCCTGTAAAGTCTAGCACAAAGCGCAAAGAAACCATGCACCAAAGGTACATGCATTGTGGGAATTAAAGGTACGATGTTAAAAACTCTGCCTTCATTACATTTCCTGCGTTGGTTAATACTCGATTTTTGTGTAAAATTTTAAATATGAGATACCAATTTCTTTTGGCTTTATCCCTTGCGTTATTAGCATCTTGTGTTTCAGCCAAGAAATTTAAAGCATTGGAGGCTAAGGAAAAAGCGTGTTCTGATGCCTTAGCTAAAGCCCAATTATCTAGCAGTGATTTTGAAAGCAAGTGGAAGGATACGAAAGGGAAATGGGAAGCAAATACAAAAGAGGTAGTTCAATTGAAAAAAGACACGGCGGTCCTTGGCGATGACAAGCGGACAATGAACCAAGCATATGCTCAGTTGAAAAATGATTACGACCAGTTAGAAGCTTCCTACAACAAATACAAGAATCTTGGTTCGAAGGAAATGAGTAGTTTACAAAATCAGCTCGAACAAAAGTCCAATGAATTACAGAAAAAATCGGAGGAATTAGTCGCATTGGAGGGGGAGCTGAAGGCAAAACAAGCCTTGTTGGAAGAGCGGGAACAAAAGGTGAATGAATTGCAGGAACTGTTAGATCGCCAAGAAAACGCCCTCAAAAGTTTGAAGAAAAGAGTTACGGATGCATTGATAGGTTTTGAAAACAAAGGCCTTAAAATCGAGCAAAAGAATGGTAAAATTTACGTCAGTATGGACGCCAAACTTCTTTTTAAATCGGGAAGTATTGTGGTTGAAAGCGAGGGGAAAAGTGCGTTATTGCAAATTGGGAAAGCCTTGGAAAATGAAAAAGAATTAGAAATTGTTGTGGAAGGGCATACCGATACGGATAAGTTAAGCAGCCCAAGCTTTCCACGAAACAATTGGGAATTATCGGTTTTGCGAGCCACGTCCGTCGTTCAAATACTCCTCGCAAATTCCGCTATGAATCCCGAGCGTATCGTAGCGGCAGGCCGAAGCGAATACCAACCCGTAGACCCTTCGGATAAAGCGAAAAATCGCCGCATTGAAATTATAATTTCACCAAATTTAAACGCCTTATTCGATCTAATATCCAATTAGGCATTTTGAAGCAAAAGATCGAGCAACCTGGTTTATTTAGCGAATTTGCAAACCTGCCGTGAATCTGCTACTTTTGCCGACTGATTTAACTTAAATATTGAATTTTACACCATGGAAAACAACTTAATTTACATCCCAATAGGATTATCCATTGTTGGATTAATCTTCATGCTCTACAAAATGGCTTGGGTCAAGAAACAATCGGCCGGAGATGAAAAAATGCAAGGCATTGCAAGAAGTATTAAAGAGGGAGCAATGGCTTTCCTCAGTGCAGAATACCGTTTGTTAGCTATTTTTGTGGTAATCGCATCAGGAGCCTTATTCGTAGTAGATTACTTTGTAGAAACCACTGAGTGGTTGATCGTTCCTGCCTTTGTGGTGGGTGCCGTTTTTTCGGCCATTGCTGGGAACATTGGAATGCGCGTAGCAACCGATGCGAATGTACGAACCACGGAAGCGGCTAAAACGTCCCTTCCAAAAGCGCTAAACGTTTCCTTCGGTGGCGGTACCGTTATGGGGCTCGGTGTGGCGGGCTTAGCCGTACTTGGCCTTTCCCTCTTTTTTATGCTTTTTGTTCAAATGTACTTGACAAAAGATGGTAATTTTTACAACGACATGACCAAAGTATTGGAATGCCTCGCAGGATTTTCATTGGGAGCAGAATCGATTGCTTTGTTTGCCCGAGTTGGTGGAGGAATCTATACAAAAGCCGCCGATGTCGGAGCAGACCTAGTTGGAAAAGTAGAAGCCGGTATTCCGGAGGATGATCCAAGAAATCCTGCGACCATAGCTGATAACGTGGGAGATAATGTGGGTGATGTCGCTGGAATGGGGGCGGATCTTTTCGGTTCTTATGTCGCTACCGTTCTTGCTTCCATGGTTTTGGGTAATTACATAATAAAGGACATGGCGGAAGCAGGGCAGATCTTGAAAGAATTTGGCGGAATGGGACCAATTCTCCTTCCGGTAATGATTGCCGGAGTAGGGATCATTGCATCCATCATTGGAACTTTTTTGGTAAGAATATCCAACAACGACGCCAAGGAAAATGAGGTTCAAAAAGCCCTTAACATGGGGAATATCGTTTCAATCGTACTCTCCGCAATCGCAGGATGGTTTTTGGTAGATTGGATGCTACCTGAAACCATACAAATGAATTTCTTTGGAGAAGGAACCCTAGCCATCCCAAGCCGTCATGTATTCTATGCAACATTGGTTGGACTAAGCGTTGGGTATTTGATATCCTACTTTACAGAATATTATACAGCACTGGGTAAAAAGCCCGTGTTGGGAATTGTTCAGAACTCCTCTACGGGGGCGGCGACGAACATCATTGCAGGGTTAGCAACAGGGATGATCTCTACCTTTTCTTCCGTTATTTTATTTGCCGCTGCGATTTGGGGGTCTTATGCGCTAGCAGGGTTTTATGGCGTTGCTATTGCAGCATCAGCTATGATGGCCACCACCGCTATGCAGTTAGCGATTGATGCTTTTGGCCCCATTGCTGATAACGCAGGAGGGGTTGCCGAGATGAGTGAATTACCCAAGGAAGTTCGTCAACGAACGGATGTATTGGATTCGGTTGGCAATACCACGGCAGCGGTAGGGAAAGGTTTTGCAATCGCTTCAGCGGCCTTAACAGCCCTCGCCCTGTTTGCGGCGTATGTCACCTTTACCGGGATTGATGGCATCAATATTTTCAAAGCGCCTGTGCTTGCAGCACTTTTTATTGGGGGTATGGTTCCTGTCGTATTTTCTGCCTTGGCCATGAAATCGGTAGGAAGTGCCGCAATGGATATGGTTCAAGAGGTGCGACGTCAATTTAGAGAGATTCCAGGAATTATGGAGGGTACGGGTAAGCCTGAATATGGAAAGTGCGTTGAGATTTCCACTAAAGCCGCCTTACGAGAAATGATGCTACCTGGGGCACTTACCATTGTAACTCCTATCCTTATTGGTCTAGGAACCGGATTCATTTCAGGAAATTGGCCGATGGCTGCGGAGGTACTTGGTGGCTACATGGCAGGTGTCGCTGTTTCTGGAGTGCTTTGGGCTATTTTCCAAAACAATGCCGGTGGTGCTTGGGATAACGCAAAAAAATCGTTTGAAGCCGGTGTTTTGATCAATGGGGAAATGACGTTTAAAGGGTCTGACGCCCACAAAGCTGCTGTTACAGGGGACACGGTTGGTGACCCATTTAAAGATACTTCAGGTCCGTCGATGAACATTCTAATCAAATTAACCTGTCTCGTAGGCTTGGTAATTGCACCAATTTTAGGAGATGGACATGGCTCGAATTCTGCAGGTAAACAAGCACACCCAGCAATACATAATTCCGGAAAAAAAGCTTGTTGTAAAGAAGGAGGCAAGGAAGCGATGGGTTGTAAGATGGATAAAGAATGTGTTGCAATGGGGGGAAAATGCGACATGAAGGAATGCTCAAAAATGAGTAAATCGGAGTGCTTAAAAATGTGTGAAAAAAAAGGATGTTCTAAAGAAGAGACCGCGGCTTGTATGGCCCATTACGATGCCAATGGAAAATGGATCGGTGGTGAGGGCGCTTCGGACAAGAAAACGAAAGACTGCTGTAAGCACTAAGGTGCAGGACATGGATGAGTTTAAAGGGGCGTTTAGCCCCTTTTTTAGTTTCTAGACAGAATGAATGGTCCTTAATTACGCCATGGTTAGGCCCGGGAATTTCTTGCCGTTTATTTACCTTTGTTCGGTGAAAGAGAATAAAGATTTCTTCGAAGCTGTATACCAAATTGTACGTTTAATACCCCATGGCAGGGTTACCACGTATGGAGCCATCGCCGAAGCCTTAGGAGCTAAGCAGGCTGCTAGAATGGTGGGATGGGCTATGAATGCCAGCCATAGGCTAAACGATGTGCCAGCGCACCGTGTTGTAAATCGGAGCGGTATGCTCACGGGTAAGATGCATTTTGAAAATGAAATGGATATGCAGCGCAGGTTGGAGGCAGAAGGCGTAAGCATCGTGGACGACCAAGTGCTGGATTTTAGCCATCGCTTTTGGAACCCTGGTACAGAGATTAGGGTTGGTTAAACGTCTTTAATTTGGAAGAATTGCCATCAAAAATATACATGGCTTGGTCCTCTTCAAAAAGTTGCATCAAATTAATGCGATCATCTTCTTGAGTCACAATATACTCATAGGAAAGTCCTGAAATACCCGATAATGCGGTAAAGTTTACTAAATCGTTGGTTCGTACTATTTTGGTGATGTGATAAATTTGGCTATCGGTGATTTCATTGTTTTCATCAAATACATTATGAATAAACAAAGAATCAATTAATGATATATTGAACGTTTGAATTTTGTCAAAGGAGTTTGTAATTTCCTCGGTTGGAATATCGAATTGATGAGTGGTCGTAGAATGAATGGTGATTTGGGAATTTAGGCTAAACGCGAAGGCGAAAGTAAGCAAACAGGCGAAGGTTTTCATAGGCATATGTTTTTTAATTCATGAATCGGGGATAACACGATTGGTTACAATTATTTTCTAATTTTACGCCATGAAATTTGCGACCAAAGCTATCCACGAAGGTGTCGAGCCAGATTCGGCAACGGGGGCAATTATGACCCCAATTTACCAAACCTCTACCTATGTACAAGATGGAGTGGGAAACCACAAAGGATATGAATATTCAAGAACCCTCAATCCCACCAGACACGCCTTAGAGAAAAACATCGCTGCTATTGAAAATGGCAACTATGGTGCATGTTTTGGATCGGGATTAGCAGCCATTGATTGTGTCATTAAAATGCTAAATCCAGGGGATGAGGTAATTTCTACGAATGATCTTTATGGCGGTTCTTATCGTATTTTTAAAACCATTTTTGAGAAATACGGATTGGTCTTTCATTTCGTGGATATGACAGACCTTTCCAAAATTCAAGAGAAAATTAATGAAAGAACCAGGTTGATTTGGGTGGAAACACCCACAAACCCAATGATGAATATTATTGATATTGAAGCAGTGGCTGTTTTATCAAAACGATGCGGAGCCCTACTTTGTGTTGATAATACCTTTGCTACCCCTTATCTACAAACACCCCTTGACCTCGGTGCAGATATCGTCATGCATTCTGTCACCAAATACCTAGGAGGCCATTCGGATGTGGTAATGGGAGCCTTGGTAACCAAAGAAGAAGCCTTGGCAAAGGAAATCTATCGAATTCAAAACAGCTCCGGTGCTGTTACAGGACCAATGGATTCCTTTTTAGTATTGAGGGGAATAAAAACCTTGCATTTACGAATGGATCGGCATTGCGAGAATGGGGAAAAAGTTGCGTACTTTCTTAAGGACCATCCCCGAATAGACAAGGTGTATTGGCCGGGATTCCCTTCCCATCCAAACCATGAGGTCGCATCCAAACAAATGAGGGGATTTGGCGGTATGATTTCTTTTACGTTGAAAGGCAATCGGCTTGAAGATGCCTTACAAATCGTGAAAAAAGTACGTATTTTTTCCCTAGCTGAATCGCTAGGCGGTGTAGAGTCTTTAATTGGCCACCCTGCAACCATGACCCATGCCTCCATACCGAAAGAGGAACGTGAAAAAAGTGGGGTTGTAGATAGTTTGATTCGCCTAAGCGTTGGTGTTGAAGATGTCTCAGATCTGATTGAGGACTTGCGCTACGCCCTCGACTAGAGGTTTTCCAATAAACTAAAAAACTGTTCTTTCTTCGCCGGAGACAAAGGTACTGCCGCACCATCTTTTAGAATAACCGACCCCCCTTCGTGTTTGTCATACCTTTCAATGTAATCTAGGTTGATGAGGTGCGATTGTTGTACCCGAAAAAAACCATGGTTGGACAATAAGGTCTCAAAGTCTTTTAATGTCCTAGAAACGAGAATTTTCTTTCCATTGGTTAGGTAGAAAAAAGTGTAATTTTTATCGGCTTCGCAACGTAGAATGTCACTCAGATCCACAACGTGCACGCTTTCCTGTGTTTTCAATACCAATTTACGTTTTTGGCTTGGCTGTAAATTGTGCGCCAATGCCTCAAATTGGGAATCCTCCTTTTTAAAGTCAATGGTTTCTATCGCATTGGTCAGGGCTGTTTTAAGCTCCTCTTCATCAATGGGTTTTAAAATATAGTCCAAGGCACTAAATTTTATGGCCATGATGGCATATTCTTGAAAGGCCGTGATGAAAATTAATTCAAATTTTTTATCCTTTAATCGATTTAGTAAATCGAAGCCCGTACCATCTGGCATTTGAATGTCTAAAAATACGATGTCTGGTTTTACTCGCTGTATGGCTTCAAGACCAGTTTCTACGTTTTCACCATCGGTAAATACTTCCACGGGTAGAGAGAACGAATCGATCATTCGTTTTACGAAATCCCTAATTCTTTTTTCGTCGTCAATTATTAGTACTTTTTTCATCGTTCTCAAATTTAGTATTTTCATAAATCATTGGCAAACATATTATTACACGAGTTCCCGTTTTTTCTTTTTCGTTCAAATCCTCCACCGATAGGCTACCTTTGCCTTTGTACTTTTTATTTAAAATTTCAATCCGTTCTCGAGTGATGTCCATTGCCATGCTTTTGTGCGTTTTATTCTTTTTAATTTTTGCAGCCTTCGTTCGTCCAACTCCGTTATCGGTAATTTGAATTTCAAGCATCCCCTTGTTTTCTTTCATTTCAATAGCAATCATCCCGTTTTCGATGGTGTGTAATTGCCCATGTTCCAACGAATTTTCGATAAAAGGTTGGGTAATCATAGGAGGGATAAGCGCTCGCATAAACAACAATTGCTCATCGATGTCCAACGTAAAATTAAAACGATCCTCAAAGCGAAGTTTTTGCGTAGTGAGATACTTCGATAAAATTTCTTTTTCGATGTCAACAGTTATAAATTCTTTTGGTGAATTTTCTAAAATCAGTCGAATTAGCCGGGAGAAATTCACTAAAAATTTTGATGTTTTTTCGGGAGTACTTTCGTAAATATAACTTTGAATTACGGCTAAGGCATTGAAAATAAAATGGGGGTTCATCTGCGATCGCAGAAGGGTTTGAGCCATTTCCGTTTCTTTTTGTTCTTGGGCAATAGTTCGTTGTCTTACGATAAAAAACACGATGATGGCCGATAGAATGAAAATGACTAGTACAATAATAATTCCCATGAGCTGGCGATCACTTTGAAGTTGAAGGATCTCTTTTTCTTTTAGCTCTTTTTGAAGCTTTTCTTCCTGTTTTTCGATCAATCGTTCTCGCTCTTCTCGGGAATTCGTTTGGGTTAAGTCTTCTATTTTTTTACTGAAAATGGAGGTTGAGTTGGCCCTAGAATAATCGTTATATCGCTTTAAGTATTGATACGCCTCGTTGTTTTGACCTTTCAATTCATAAATCCTAGATAAAGTATAGTAACTCTCATAAATACGGTGTTTTTCACCCACCTTATCCCTCAAAGAAATAGACTTAAGCAGCATCATTTCTGCATTGAATAAATCACTTTTTTGAAAGTAAACTTCCCCAATCTTGTGAATTACCTCCGCAATATCATCCATGGAATGTAAGGACTCATAGGCAGCCATTGCCTTCTGGTAAGCATCAATAGCAGTTATGTAATCTGCCTTTGCCCTGTAGGCATCTCCTAGGATAATTAAGCCCTTTGCTATCTGTTGTAACCTTCCTTGTTGCTTTAGTTTGTCTAAAACCACTGGAAAATATGCCAAAGCCTCAGAAATCTGACGTTTTTTTATTGCGATTTGTGCCTTGAGTAAGTCGTTTTCTAATAAAATTCCGGCAAAGCCCATTTGAGTCGCTTTTGCGTCGCTCTTTCTGAGGTAATTTTCTGCTTCTCGAAGGTTTCCCACATTTAACGAAAGTTCGGCGATATAATGGTTGAATAAACTGGAATAGTATGTATTGTTGATTTTTTCTGAAATGCCTAAGGCAAGAAGGGTTTGTGAGACCGCTTCTTCCGTAAGGCTAAATCGCTGCTTAATCTTTGCGGAACTGAAAAAGCACTGCGCCGTTTCAATATCCATAGCCGTACGCTTAGCGTATTGTATGGCCTTGTCCGAAAAATAAAAGGCAGAGTCCTGAATTTGATTGGAAGCATATACCTCAGCCATTGCCCTAAGCCCATGAGCCTGCCACAAAGGATTGTTGTACTTTTTACCGTGTGCAAGGGCCTTAGAACCGCTACTTTTTGCTTGAGGAACTTGTCCGTTCAATCGGTAATACTCCGTACGAAGGATGTTGCTTAGGTGAATAATAAAGGCATCGGAGGTATTAAGCACTTCCCCCTCAAACCGTTTTCCCTCAATCAAAAACCGGTCATAATTTTGATTTAATAAATACCCGAATAAGGTGTATACCCTCGATTCACCGCCTGCGGAGTTTGGTGGAATTTTATTTACTAGCTGGCCGAATTGCACTGGATTTCCCGTATTGGAATGCTCGAGTAGGTTTCGAAGGTCTTTATAGGGTTGACTTTGACTGTAAGTAAACCCTGGGGTGCATAGGCTTATCCACAAGCACAAACTACCGATCAATGGAATCTTTAACCTCATCTTATCAACAAAGATAGGTGAATGATAAGGTTTCTCCAATTTGATTAATACCTTTGAAGTAGAAATGAAAAAGTTGATTCGTACATGGTTAAAAGAGGATGTTGGTTCGGGAGATCATAGCTCAATAGCAGTAATACCTGTGTCTAAGAAAGCATCTGCTGAGTTTCTGATGAAGGAAGATGGGGTAATTGCCGGGTTATCTTGGGCCAAAGAAATAATGCTGCTTTGCGATCAAAACGCCACGGTCACCTTTTTTTATGTTGATGGTGATTTCGTGCCAAAAGACACAGCCATTGGTCGTATAGACGCTAGCGCACGAGCGATCTTAAAAGCCGAGCGGTTGATGTTGAATTGCATGCAAAGAATGTCAGGCATTGCCACCCAAACCAAAAAACTCGTTGATTTAATTGCACATACGCCTGCTCAACTTTTAGATACCAGAAAAACAACACCAGGCATTCGCGTGTTGGAGAAAGAAGCAGTTCGGCTTGGCGGCGGGAGAAACCATCGGTTTGGTTTGTACGATATGATTATGCTCAAAGACAATCATATTGATTATGCTGGAGGGCTCAAAGAAGCTGTAAATAAAGCAAGTGCTTATAGAAAAAGAAAGGGGTTGAAGGTGGAAATCGAGGTTGAAGTGCGCAACCTGGAAGAATTAAACGAGGCCATTGCATTGAAGGATGTGAATCGAATCATGTTGGATAATTTTACCCCGAAAGAAATTAAGGCATGTATTAAACGGATCCCATCCCATTTTGAAGTAGAAGCTTCGGGAGGTATAACAGAATCCAATATTGTGGAATATGCAGAATCAGGTGTACATTTTATTTCCTTGGGAAGCTTAACCCATCACATTAAGAGCCTAGACATTAGCCTCAAGGCCTCCATTCGCTGAATATAATTAAGCACCTTGATTTTTCTTGTATTGGATTAGCTCTTCAATAAAGTCGGCATGGGTTTCTAGTTTGTTGCCAATTACGACCAAATTACTGCCCGCTTCATGGTATGCTTTAATTTCTTGCGGATGGGTTATTCCTCCTCCAACAATGATTGGCATGCCCAAAAACGTGAGTTTTTGAATAATCTTCGGATGAATCGATCGATGGGCCCCGCTCCCCGCATCCAAATAAAGCAACTTCATGCCCATCAAATAGGCCGCCGTGGCGGTGTCAATAATACGCTGTGTGTCATTTTGTGGAATAGGATCGGTACCGGAAACCAATTGCACTGCCGTTGGTTTGTCCCCATCAATTAGCATATAGCCCGTCGATAAGGCTTCCACCTTGGAATTGAAAATTTTGGTGGAAGATAAAACGTGTTGTGTTATCAGATACTCCGCATTGCGACCAGAGATCAGGGATAGAAAGAGAAGACCGTCTGCCGAAGGATGAAAATGCTCGTGAGACCCTGGAAAAATCAGAACCGGCACCTCAGATTGGGCTTTTATTTTTGGAAACCATCGGATAAAATCTGTTTTTTTAACGGTACTTCCACCTACGAAAACAAAGTCCGGCCGAAGCTTGTTTATACGCTCCATTTTAGCGTTTAATTGTTTTTCCGAAACCAATTTATCAGGATCAATGAGCACACAAATTCCCTTCTTGGTCTGCACAATTTGTTGGTAAATTTTTGATTCAAGCATACGTGGCAATGGCTATTAAATGCGTTTCGTCAGGAAAAATAGCGCAATGAATTTTTTTAATTTCCGCGCCCAAATTTACCGCAAATATAAGGCCTTGTTCCGTTCGGGTTTCACACCACATATCCCTCTTCCAATCCAAGCCTGGTTGGTTAACTAGTTTGTAAATAGCTTCCTTACAGGACCAAAGGCATGTCAGGGTTTTGAGGGGTGAACCCATACTCGCCACTAACACTTCGTTTTCATTACAAAAGCGAGAGCCTACCTTAAGCAATCGAGTGTCAAAGGATTCAATGTCGCACCCAAAAGGAATCAAGGCGTAACACCAAAGGGCCCTTTCATTCGAATGACTAATTCCAATGTGCCATTTAGAATCTTTAAAAAAAGGTTTTCCTGAGTTTTCATAGGCGATGTCCAGTCCACTGAAACGATGGTTCTTGAGGTATCGAATGGATAAAAACTCCGTTTTTCGCTTCAAGGACGTACGCCTCGTTAAATGAGAATTTTCCAATTCACTCAACGTTGGTTGCGTTAAATCAGAAAGTGTTTCATACGAGGGAAGGGGCATCCAATGGCAATTAACCCCGATGGCATCAAAGGAATAAACGGACAAGGAATTGGACTGGATGGATGGTTCCAAAGTGGTATTTTTACAAAACTCGGCATTTTTTTAATCATTTGGTAAACCCAAGGATTATTTCTATATTTAGCACCTTTTAAAGGCTATAGTCTTACGTTGAACATAAACTGAGTTATGAGAGGAAAACTTCTACTGCTACTATTAAGTGTTTTGTTGTCAGGTTCTTACGGTATTGCCCAATCAGGATTGGGTACCATCAAAGGAACCGTTAAGGACGGCAATGGAGGCAAAATAATTGTGGGTGCAAAAGTGTATCTATTTTTAGGTACTACCATCAAGGCGAACACGGTTACAGATGAAAAAGGAGAATTTCAAATCAATGGAATTCTACCCGGAACCTATGACGTGAAATTAACAAACCGTGCAGATGGTTATCAAGACGCCATGGAACAAGGGGTTATCGTTACTGCCGACAAATACACCTTTCTAGAAAAACTGACCCTTTCAAAACCTGAAAATGTTAAAAATGTTGGAGTCATTAAAATTACCAGGTATAAAGTTCCTCTGATTGATAAAGATGGGGGTGCCTCGGGAGCGGTCATGACCCGCGCCGATATCGCAAGAATGCCTGGACGATCCGCCGCTCAAGTTGCACAGTCGGTAGGAGGGGTTAATACCAATGAAGGCAGTGGAGAAATTTCTGTTCGAGGGTCTCGTTCCGATGCCACCTATTTCTTTATTGATGGAATCAAGGTTCGGGGTTCTGCCAACTTACCAAAGGCGGCGCTAGAAGAAGTGTCTGTAATAACAGGAGGGGTTCCAGCCAACTACGGTGATGT
>Ga0255073_1000158_pt1 | contig 12952 bp, 13 predicted proteins | sample Colum_Yuk_RepB_8_FD_188447 | JGI IMG/M metagenome (GOLD analysis project Ga0255073, IMG submission 188447) | Freshwater microbial communities from Columbia River, Oregon, United States - Colum_Yuk_RepB_8h | ecosystem: Environmental > Aquatic > Freshwater > River | place: USA: Oregon | collected... | reverse complement strand
ATATTATATCAACTAGGCTATGGTCTTTCTCGCAATGATGCCCTTCGCATTTTCCAAGCAGATGGTCGTCTCATACAGTGCGTTGTTTACGATACCCTTGGAAATTGGCCTCAACAACCTTTTGAAACGGATTTTACGTTTGAATACGCAGTCAATGGAACCAATCAAACCCTCCCGAGTGAGTGGTATGCTGGTTGCGAAGGTGGATCCCCAGGTAGGTCTTATACGGATTGTCCGGTTTTACCCAATGGCGCACAAGCGTGGATTTACCCCAATCCAACAACAGGTAGCATGCACGTTTCCATTGAAAACCTCTCTATGGGGATTACCTCGATTGACATTTATAATGTGAACGGACAGTTGTTACACCGTTCCGAAATACCTGCCTCACTTAATAGTGTAGTAGAAACTGAGCTTTCCCTTTTCCAATTGGGCTGCGGGTATTATTATTTGAACATTACAAAAGGAGGAGAACGCCTCACCCTTCCATTTGTTAAAATCTAGTCGGGACAAGCCTGAGAAAGCAGGGTAATCATAGCCATACAAACAATAAAGAGTTGAGTAGCCGTTTCATCGTCCAACGAGGTGCCATCCTCATCATCGGTTGAAACCTCTGAAGCCATGAATTGAATTAAATGAGGTTGGTCCGAAAATTCTTCTAGCATTTGCTCTGCGGCACTACCATCCTCACCGAAGTAATCGTCAAGCAACGCATTAAAAGGGTCTTGAAAGGCTTCGATTTGCGCTTCCGTTACGGGATTTGGTGCAAGACCCGCTTGCTGAAACGATTCGTTAATTACCCAAAAGTAATAAAGTAAATATCCTTCCAAATTCTCGTTTTCATATTCCGAAGGCGCAGCCAAAACATAGTCCAACAACGCCGGCTGTTTTTTCGAAAACGAATCAATTCCCGTTTCTAATTGGTCATCATTCGCTTGATCAACAATCGAAAGGGCCGCTTCTATGTCATTAAGTTGTATGTGTTTCATGGAACAAAGGTAGCTTAATTATCGGCATTACCTTGTGTAACCTTGGATACATAATCTTTCACCACAATACCTTACTTTCGCAGCATGAAAAAACAAATTCTTTGGTATTCGGGATTCATAGCACTTGGCTTAGTATCTGGTTATGGATACTATCATTACTATGGATGTACTGAGGGCTGTAGCATTACAGGAAGCCCTTGGAAATCGAGCCTGTATTTTGGAATGTTGTTTTTTCTTGGGGGGAATATAATTATTGAATCATTCAAAAAGAAAAAATCATGAGTGCGTTTAACGGTACTATTATCGATGTTAGAACAAGGGAAGAATTCAACGGAGGCCATGTAGTGGGGTCCATAAATCTTCCGTTACAGGAAATTATAAATCATGTAGAAGAAATTAAAGCCATGCCTTCACCTATCCTATTTTGTTGTGCCTCTGGAGGACGCAGTGGACAGGCCACACACTACTTTAAATCCTTAGGAATTGACTGCGAAAATGGGGGCGGATGGATGGACGTAAATTATCGGTTAAACGCATAAGGTATGGGACTATTCAGTAAGCTCTTTGGAACGTCAGTAGACTATGCCGAATTGATAAAAAATGGAGCATTAATTTTGGATGTTCGCACGCCTAGCGAGTTTTCGGGTGGCCATATAAAAGGATCCAAAAACATTCCTTTACAAAGCCTTAAACAACAGCTTGGAAACCTCCCAAAGGATCGAGTAATTATTACTTGTTGTGCTTCCGGAATGCGCAGCGCTTCCGCAAAGTCGCTCCTAAAGGCTGAGGGTTGGAAAGAGGTCCACAACGGTGGCGGTTGGACAAGCCTTAAAAACAAGCTATAAGTTATAAGGTTAAGTCCCTAGCGGGAAACCCTTGGATTTAAATTCGTTTAACTACCTTTGTAATCCTTTTAAAAAATACATAGCATGCCACTGTGGAATATTTTTAGCAAGGAGGAACTGGAAAAGCAATTGCGAGCAAAAGGTCATGAATATACCTTGGTCTCTTTTTATCAATATGCTAAAATCGAAGATCCTCAAGCGTTCCGAAACGCGCTTTTTTCCTCCTGGACTCAACTAGACATCCTAGGTAGAACCTACATAGCGAAGGAGGGAATTAATGCACAGATTGCAGTACCTACCCCCAATTTTGAGTCGTTTCAAGAGCAGCTGTACGCGGTTCCTTTCTTGAATGGAATTCGGCTAAATGTTGCCGTAGACAGCAAAGTGACAGAATTTCCTTTTTTAAAATTAAAAATTAAGGTTCGTGACAAAATTCTAGCGGACGGACTCAACGATGAAACATTCGATGTCACCAACAAGGGCAAGCATTTAAATGCCCAAGAGTTCAATGCATTAACGGATAAGAGCGATTGTTTACTGGTTGATTTTAGGAACCATTATGAACACGAAGTTGGACACTTTAAAGATGCTATTTTACCCGACGTCGATACGTTTCGCGATTCATTGCCCGTAATAGAAGAGGATATATTAAAGGGAAACGAAGACAAAAACGTCATCATGTATTGTACCGGAGGCATTCGATGCGAAAAAGCATCTGCATGGTTCAAACACCGGGGATTCAACAATGTCTATCAATTGGATGGAGGGATCATCAAGTACGCGAACGAATGCAAAGAACAGGGCCTTGAAAACAAATTCATCGGTAAGAATTTTGTCTTTGATGAGAGACGAGCGGAGCGGGTAACAGATGCCATAATTAGCCAATGCCATCAATGTGGAGCACCGTGTGATGACCATACCAATTGTGCCTTTGAAGGTTGTCACCTCCTTTTTATCCAGTGCGAAACCTGCAAAAATTCCATGGACAATTGTTGTTCAGATGCTTGCAAAGAAATTATTCAGCTTCCAGAAGAACAGCAACGTGCCATCCGCCAAGAGGTGACGAAAAGTAATTTAATTTTCAAAAAAGGTAGATCCGAAGCGCTTAAGTTCAAAGGAATGAAGTAAATCGTTTATCTTTGGTTAAATTTCGCTTCTATGTCCTTTATGCTCTTCATTCATTGGTCGTTTGATTCAAAAATATTTCAGGATTTGAATACACCCAATTGGTACGGATTGTTGTTCGTATCCGGTATGATCTGTGGTTATTTTGTGATAAAAAAAATGTTCCAAAAGGAACAGATTTCAAACGACACCTTGGATCAATTGGTAATGTATATGGTTCCTGCCACCATCATCGGCGCGCGCTTGGGGCACGTATTTTTTTATGGCCCTTATTGGGGGCCTGACGGGTATTTTACCGATCCCATTAAAATTTTATACGTTTGGGAGGGGGGGTTGGCCAGCCATGGTGCTGCAATCGTCATCTTAATCGCATTGTGGTATTTTTCTAAAAAGGTAATTCAAAAACCCTTCTTGTGGATCTTAGATCGCATTTCCGCTCCAATTGCCATTGCCGGCACCTTCATTCGATTAGGTAATTTGGTAAATCATGAAATCGTAGGGCATAAAACGACCATGCCTTGGGGGTTCCGTTTTTTACATCATCCTTATCACCGCGAGCAAATCGACTTGAAAACCTTTGATTGGTCAACCGTTGAGGTAAGACATGCCACAAATCTGTATGAATCCATGGCATACTTACTCTCGTTTGGTATTTTAATGTTTCTCTTTTGGAAAAAGGAAGGTTGGAAAAAACCTGGACTCGTTTTTGGCGCTTTTCTAGTTTTAATTTTCGGATTCCGTTTTTTAATTGAATTTTTAAAAGAGGGGCAAACAGACAACGATAATTTCGTTCACCTTTGGACGGGTATAAATACGGGTCAATGGCTCAGTGTTCCATTGGTTTTCACGGGATTAGTGCTAATTTATTTGGCTCAAAAAAAAGAACCATTAAACGCTTAGTGTACTTTTGACATTAACAATTGTTGAAACCTTTATATATTTGTAAAAAATACATGTCCAATGGCAGAAAAAACCACGAAAAACAAGGTCAATAACAAAAAATCAGGTTCCTTGGCATTTCCGAAAGAAACCTATGTTAAATGGTTCCGGGATATGCTCTTAATTCGCCGGTTTGAAGAAAAGACTGGACAACTTTACATTCAACAGAAATTTGGTGGATTTTGTCATTTGTACATAGGACAAGAAGCCATTGCCGTAGGTACGGCAAGTGCCGTAAGGCCTACCGATAAACATATGACGGCTTACCGCGACCATGCGCACCCCATTGCTTTAGGTACCGATCCTAGGGTTCTAATGGCTGAGTTATTCGGAAGAATTACGGGTTGTTCCAAAGGAAAAGGTGGTTCAATGCACTTTTTTGATAAAGAAAAGAACTTCATGGGAGGGCACGGAATTGTAGGGGCACAAATACCGATGGGGACTGGTGTTGCCTTTGCTGAGCAATACAATGGAACCGACAATGTAGCCATTGTTTCCATGGGTGATGGTGCCGTTCGTCAAGGTGCCTTACACGAGACTTTCAACATGGCTATGATGTGGAAACTCCCTGTCATCTATATCATTGAGAATAACAATTACGCCATGGGAACCAGTGTCGAAAGAACGACCAATGTTACTGATTTATCGAAAATTGGACTTTCGTACGAAATGCCTTCTAAAATTGTCAACGGCATGCGTCCTGAAGATGTGCATAATGCCATTGAAGAGGCGGCTAATCGCGCTCGACGCGGTGATGGCCCTACCCTACTAGACATTCGAACCTATCGCTACAAAGGCCATTCCATGTCAGATCCGCAAAAATACCGTTCGAAAGAAGAAGTGAATGAATGGATGGATAAGGATCCCATCGATCATGTTTTGGACGTGATTAAAGAACAGGGTTGGATGACCTCAAAAGAAATAGAGGATACGGAAGCATGGGTAAAGAAAGAGGTAGAGGAAAGTGTGGCTTTTGCGGAAAATTCCCCCTACCCTGCACCCGAAGAATTATATGTTGATGTTTACACGCAACAGGATTATCCTTACATTAAAGAATATTAATACCTATTAAATGGCTGAAGTAATATACATGCCCAAATTGAGCGACACCATGACTGAAGGGGTTGTTGCTTCTTGGTTAAAAAACGTTGGTGACCCTGTAAAATCCGGTGAATTGCTCGCGGAAATTGAAACCGACAAGGCCACGATGGAATTCGAATCTTTTTACGACGGTGTTTTATTGCACATTGGTGTAGAAACCGGAAAGGCCGCACCTGTGAATGCGTTGTTGGCAGTAATTGGAAATTCGGGAGAAGATATTTCTGCCATTTTATCTTCCGCCTCAGCAACGGAAACTAGTGCAGAAACGGCCCCTAAACAGGAACAAGAAGCTCCAAAGCCGGTGGCTGATCCTACTCCTGCACCCATACCTACCCCGACGGTTGCTCAACCCGTCAAAACAAGCGCCCCAGTTGCTATGGCATCGAATGACCGGGTTTATGCCTCACCATTGGCGAAAAAACTAGCAGACGAGCGAGGGATTGATCTAAACTATGTCCAAGGTTCCGGTGAAAATGGACGTATCGTTAAACGCGATGTAGATCACTATCAACCTCACCCGAATGGTTCGACTACGTCGGCAGGAAAATCAATGGGCCTCACGACAGAGACCTTTACCGATGAACCTGTAACACAAATGCGAAAAACGATCGCACGTCGTTTGGCAGAAAGTAAATTTACTGCGCCGCATTTCTATTTGACCTTAGACATCGACATGGACCAAGCGATTTCTTTTCGATCTTCGGTCAATGCTACAGAAGGATTTAAAATATCCTATAACGACATGGTCATCAAGGCGGTAGCTTTAGCGCTAAGAAAACACCCAACGGTGAATTCAGCGTGGATGGGAGATTTTATTCGAAGAAATCAACACGTTCACATCGGAGTTGCTGTGGCTGTTGATGAAGGACTCCTAGTACCTGTAGTCCGTTTTGCCGACACCAAAGGATTCATGGAAATTTCAGCAGAGGTAAAGGACTTTGCCGGACGTGCGAAAGAGAAAAAGCTACAACCATCTGACTGGGAAGGAAATACCTTTACGATCTCCAACCTCGGAATGTTTGGTATCGAGTCCTTCACGGCGATTGTAAATCCACCAGATAGTTGTATTTTAGCAGTAGGAGGCATTAAGGAGATTCCTGTTGTAAAAAAAGGCCAGGTCGTTCCAGGAAACGTTATGAAAGTGACTTTATCCTGCGATCATCGTGTGGTTGACGGTGCTAGCGGCGCTGCCTTCCTACAAACCTTTAAAAACTACATGGAAAATCCGATTGCGATGCTCCTATGAGTTCGTAAATCGTATGAATCTAAAAACCCTTTCGCTACTACTACTTCTTCTCGGGGGAAAATTCGTCTGGAGTCAGGCAACCCTTCGGGTTACCGTTTTATCGGTTCAAACGGCTATTTTTCAAGATTGCGACGGTTTTTTTAGCGGAAACTCTGATTTCGTTTGGGAATTTACCGCTACGGACAATACCCTAGGGTATTCGAATAATAACCCCGCCCTCTTTGGAATTTTTGGATTTAACTATGCGTTTAAAAACAACGACAACGGACCCTATACCATGACGTCGCCTGGAGGAAACTTTTCACCCAACAGTGGATTGTTTTTCGACCATGATTACCTCTGCCCTACCAATGTACCCACAAGCATTAACCTAGCTTGGGAGGCTTATGAAAACGATGATATTGGCAATTACGACATTGTTGGACTCAACGATGGAAATACCAATATACAAAACGTAACCATGGCCGTTCCCGCAGCTGCAGGATCCTTGTTCTATACCTTTACGGCCTTCTCCATGGACCCTGGATGCAATCAAACCTATACGATAAACTTGCGCGTAGATCGAATTCCCATTGTGGTAAATTACATGCAAGACAATGTGTGCAATGCAAATGCTTTAGCCTTGAACACCACCTATAGTTTTGGTTGGTGTCCTGCCACCTTGGAACCGAACGAACCCGCTGCTAATGACGTTCAAAACGCAGGTTCGCTTTGGTCTAAATTTGTTGCTCCTGCCTCAGGCAGTGTTCAAATCACTACTGATCTTACCGGTACGCAAATTGGCACCTATTTTCAAGTATACCACGCCGCTGATGCAGGAAATTGCACCGATGGGATTCATGCCGTTACCGGTACACTCATTAAGAATAAATTCGAATACCTTTCAAACATTGAGTTTTCCGACGGCATTGATCTTTTAGGAGTGGATCCAGAAGCAGAAATAACTTTGGATGCATGTGACCCTGTTCCCTTGATCTCCTATCAAAAATTGATTCCCGGTCAGACGTACTATATACAATTGTGTGCTGATCAAGTCAACGATAACGGTTACTTTCAACTGCGCGTGAATGGACTAGGTGGCGGCCCACCCAATGTAGAGGACATTCCCTGTCTGTCAAATACCGTATCGTATGGAACTACTGCAATATCTTCCGGATCCAATTCTACGGCAACAACTACCTTGAGCTTTGGATGCGCTTACGATGGTGGTAACAATGCTGCAGAAACAGGACAAGCGCATACATCGTCCAATCCAAACCAATACCATGCCTACGACTATCCACATCCTTCCGTAGGAAATCCTACGATGAACGAAAGCGTTTGGTTGAATTTTATTGCCCCAAACCAAGGAAGAATTGTTTTCGAGGCCGACTACCAAAGTGCGTTATATGGAGAAAGCGCTGCCCTCTTCGGCTATGATACCTCGTTTGCGCCAGGTATTCCAAACGATTACCTTTGTTCAAATTTGAAATTTATCGATTCCGATGAAGGGGGTACAAACGGCTTCCTTGGCGGAGACCCTAGTGCATTAATTCAAGCACCTTGCTTAGAACCAGGTTATAAGTACTATGGTATGGTTGATCCTTCGGACGCCATTACACCATTGAGTGCACAATCCATTAAAACATGGGTTCATGATCCGAGTGTGGTAAACCCTACCATGAATCCTCCAGGAAACGACATTCTTTGCTTAACCATGCAGAATCCCCTGTATCAAGTCCCTGTTATTCCTGCTGGAGTGACCCCTCCTTTTCAGGCAGTTGCAGGAAGCAACGTGCTCGCTTGTCAAGAATATTTAGCCGGTGAGCCAAACGTAGATCCAAATCCAGCGAACTGTGCAAACCAAACGGTATGGCACTATTTTATTGCGCCTGCCTCAGGAGCAGTCGAGATCAGCCTACGTGCCTATATCGGAATGAACCTATTGCGCTTCAACATTTATGAATTATTGAATGGAAACGGATGTTATGGAGGACTAGCTCCGGCTACCTTTACAACTACGGGTTCACGTTATGATCCGGTAATTACCCCCATAGTAAGTGGATCCGCAACGTTTAATGGACAACAAGTGTCTCTTTGTTGTTTGGATTCAGGAACCGTTTACGCCATTCAACTCGATGGAGGGTCCCCTGGGGATGAAGGTCAGTACATAATCGAGTATATTCACGAAATTGAGGCAAATGCAGGGGCCGTAGAAGTAAGTGTTAACAATGGGGAATACACGAATATACTTATTGGAGATACCGCATTAATTTGCTTTGGAAACACCTTGCAACCCAATATCCTCTTGGACGGTATAGGTAATTCGACGCAAAGCTTACCAAGTTGTTTAACGCCTGGGTACGTATTACACAACTATCCGACGGTTCCAGACCCTGTTTACAATTCAGGTTTTACCTTCATAGACTCATTACAGTCCAACAGTAGTTTTTCTCATGTTGGAGATGGATCAGGAAGCTTTGGCAATCCAATTTATAATACTGTTTATTACCTCTCACCCGCTGGAGATTTACCCAATGCCTGGGGTACGTTTAGTTGCCAAACAACTACCGTAGCTGATGGAGTTCCAGTAGTCTTCCTATCCCCATTAGCTGCCAATAATTCCTATGATAACACGAACTGTACGCTAAGTTTTACGCTATCCGGTGGCGTATCCGGTTACTTAAATCAACCCTACAGCTATAGCATAACGAACCCCATTGGTCAGGTAGTGGCTTCGTCAACCACTACCCAGGGACAGACCGTATCCTTGGTAGCCGCCATACATGGAATTTACACGGTTACGATTCCAGACGAGCCTTGTCCGTTGACTTTGACTATAGACGCGACAGGATGCCAAAATCCTTGTGTTCCCCTATCCATTCCTGTAAGCGTTACCATTTGTCAGGGGGATAGTATATTCCTAGGAGGAGAAATGCAAAGCGTTTCCGGTATTTACATCGATTCATTAACCTCGGTTATGGGATGTGATTCCGTTATACTCACTACATTGGGATTTCATCCCAATCCAAGTTACGGATTTCAAAACGCAACGCTGTGTGAAGGGGATGTATTTTCGTTCAATGGGAATACTTATAGTGAAAATGGCCAATACCAAGATACCATTCAAAGCATTTTTGGTTGCGATAGCATCGTCACAACCAGTGTTTTTGTAATAACTCCAGTGGTGGTAAACCACGAAGTATACCTATGTCAGGGAACTTCCTATACCTTCAACGGAAATACCTACACGCAGGAAGGAGTTTATTTCGACACTACGAGCACGGTATTGGGGTGTGATTCTATCAATGTATTGAGCCTATTTTTGAATGCAGGTTATCAAACGAGTCTGTACGACACGGTTTGTTTTGGGAATCCATATGTATTTGGCATTGACACCTTATCGGAATCCGGAACCTATGTATTGCCCCTGGTGGCAGACAATGGTTGCGATTCCACGGTAACCTTGGAGCTATACTTGTTGGACTGTTCAACCATTACCATTTACGCACCCAATTCCTTTACCCCTGATGCCGATGGAACAAACGATTTATGGTTCCCGGTCATACAAAACGTTAAGTCGTATCGCTACGATATATACAACCGGTGGGGAGAGCGAATCTTTACCTCCACTGGCGATCCATGGGATGGCTCATACCAAGGGAATCCTTGTCAAATGGGAATTTACACCTATATAATTGACTGGATTGACGAAGATAATAAGGCGCATAGGGTAACCGGAAGCATAACCTTAATCTTGTAGCCAATGTACTCACAAAGAAGGTTGGTAAGCAAAGGTAAAGGAAGCATATGAAAGCAGTATTATCAACCCTTGGGTTGGCCTTAATTTCGTTTTTTAGCGGTTCCATTTTAGGACAAGAAAACCCAACGCAGGTTCCTTCTTGCCTATTCATTCCGAATAACATCAGCGTGCGCTGCGACGATTACAACAAGGATTTCACACTGGAAATAGTTAGCAATAGCGAATGTAGCATTCAGAAAATGGAAGTATTCTCGAGATGGGGAAACACCCTATTTTCAACGGAAGTCCCGCCTTGGGAATGGTATGGAGGGAAGGAGTCCACAGGGGCTTACAATGTGGTGGTTACTTATTTAGAAAAATCCGGAGAAATAAAAAAAAAGACGCAGGCAGTTTATTTGATTAAGTAAACTTGCGAGCTGCCAACTTGAGCGACATACAAGGCCGATTAGTATCCAATAAGTTGAATTGCATTTCGTTAGGGAGCTCGTAAAAAAATCTCCAATGGATATATATCAGATTAAAAACAGCATTCTTGAAATACGAGGCATTAAAGTAATTCTTGATTTTGAATTAGCGAAATTATATGAAGTAGAAACGAGGGTTTTAAAACAGGCAGTAAGAAGAAATATAGATCGATTCCCAAGTGATTTCATGTTTCAATTGACAGAAATTGAGATGCAACACTTGGTATCACAAAATGTGATACCCACGCTAAATCACTTTGGCGGCGCTAAACCATTCGCCTTTATTGAGCAAGGTATTGCTATGCTATCAAGCGTTTTGAAAAGTAAAAAAGCGATACATATGAACATCTCCATCATGCGTGCTTTCGTATTGATGCGGCAATGGGCACACTACATTCATCGCAGACTTCGATATGCATGCCATGGCATACTACTCAGCCTGCTTGATTTCCCCGCGAATTGAGTGCGAAGAAGTCTTGTACCGAAGGCCATCACAACCAACAACAAACCCAACGGAAACAAGTAGGGTATAAAAAATAAATGAATGGACCAGAACCGATTAAAAACAACATTCTCGAAATACGAGGTAAGAAAGTCATTCTTGACTTTGAACTCGCAAAAATGTATCAAGTCGAAACAAAACGATTAAAAGAATCGGTAAGAAGAAACATTCGACGTTTTCCTATAGACTTCATGTTTGAACTTACAAAGGAAGAATGGAACAACTTGAGGTCGCAAATTACGACCTCAAGTTGGGGAGGGCAGCGATACCCACCCTTTGCTTTTACCGAACAGGGAATAGCTATGCTATCGAGCGTATTGCATTCAGAGATTGCCATCGATGTTAACATTGCCATCATGCGCACCTTCGTATTGATGCGGCAATGGTCCATGAACCATCAAGAATTGAGTGAAAAACTCTCCGCGATCGAAAAGCAATACGGACAAAGATTCAAGGACATTGAACAAGTCTTGACCTACCTCATCCAGAAAGATCGAAAATCCATACAACAGACCGAACGGAAACAAGTGGGGTATAAAAAATAAATATGGAATTAACAACAATTAAAAACAGCATTCACGAAATCAGGGGGAAGAACATCATGTTAGACATGGATTTAGCCAAGCTTTATGATGTGGAAACAAAAGCATTGAAGCAAGCAGTTCGAAGAAACAGCAATCGTTTTCCAGAGGACTTCATGTTTCAATTGACAAAAGAAGAATGGAAAGCTCTAAGGTCACAATCTGTGACCTTAGAAGGAGGAAAAGGGAATCACCCTAAGTACTTACCTTTCGCCTTCACCGAACAAGGAGTCGCGATGCTCAGTGCAATATTGAGTTCTCAACGTGCAATTCAAGCAAGTATTCAAATCATGCGTGCCTTTGTCATGATTCGACAATGGGCCTTAAACCATCAAGAATTGAGTGAAAAACTCAATGCCCTTGAGCAGCAATATGGACAAAAATTCAAGGACATAGAGCAAGTACTTAATTATTTGATTAAAAAGGATCATCAAAACCAACAGCAAAGTTCCCGTAAAAAATCGGATTTAACCCATAGCCCAATAAAACCATGAATACACAACAACATTTAACCCAGTTTTGCCATTACCTCAAGTACCGTAGGTATAGCCCTAATACCATAAAAACCTACACGGACGCCTTAGGGGTGTTTTTTCATTATCATAGTAATAAGGTACCAGAACAATTGGGTATAGCAGAAATTATCGAATTCAATACCGGTTACATCCTTCGGAAGCACCTATCGGCAAGTTATCAGAATCAGGTGATTAATGCCATCAAGTTATTTTATCGTAACCGGTTCAATCGCAACATGGACCTGAATAACATACAACGTCCGCGTCGGGAACAGCGTTTGCCCAATGTGCTGAGTAAGCAGGAAATCAAGTCCATCCTAGAGGCGCCTACCAACTTAAAGCACCGCGCGATGTTGAGTTTAATCTATGCCTGCGGACTTAGGCGAAGTGAATTGTTGAACCTAAGCTTAAGCGATGTGCTTTCCGACCGAAACGTATTATTTATTCGACAATCCAAGGGTAAAAAAGATCGGTTGATTCCAATCAGTAATAAAATCATTGAAATGCTACGGACCTATTATAAAGCCTACAAGCCAAAAGTGTGGCTTTTTGAGGGGCAAAATGTAGGAGAGCGATACAGCGAGAGAAGTTTACAATTGGTATTGAAACAAGCCTTGAAAAAAGCGGGTAATTCAAAACCTGTTAGTTTGCATTGGTTAAGGCACAGTTATGCTACGCATTTGCTTGAATCCGGCACAGACCTTCGATACATTCAGGAGCTACTAGGACATAACAGCAGTAAAACGACCGAAATATATACACATGTGACAACAAAAAGCTTACAGCAAATCCGTTCACCGTTCGATGATTTATAAAAAATAAACGTATATTCGTACATACGCGAATAACCTGCGCCTATACACCCAAATGGGTATACTAGTGGAAGCTTTATGGCGTGTATAA
>Ga0255073_1000145_pt1 | contig 13458 bp, 10 predicted proteins | sample Colum_Yuk_RepB_8_FD_188447 | JGI IMG/M metagenome (GOLD analysis project Ga0255073, IMG submission 188447) | Freshwater microbial communities from Columbia River, Oregon, United States - Colum_Yuk_RepB_8h | ecosystem: Environmental > Aquatic > Freshwater > River | place: USA: Oregon | collected... | reverse complement strand
TCGGCACCAGCGCCGTGCGCGACTGCGCCAACCGGGCGGAGTTCGGCGCCCTGGTGCGGGCGACCGCCGGCGTGCCCCTCACCATCATCTCGGGGGAGGTCGAAGCCCGGCTCGTCGCCGCCGGCGTGCGGACGGATCCCGCCTTGGCGGCTTGTCCCAATCTCACGATCTTCGACCTCGGCGGCGGCAGCCTGGAGGTCGCCCGCGTACGCGGCTCCGAGGTCACGCTGGCGCGGAGCTACCCACTGGGGTCCGTCCGCCTCACGCATGGTTACCTCCGCGGGGGGGAAGGCGTCGTCGACGAATTGGACCAGGCGTCCATCCGCGACCACCTGCTGCGGACGCTCGGGCCCGTCCTCTCGCCGCGCTTGGCCGAGCAGAGCCTGGTGGTCGGCGCCGGCGGGGTCTTCAGCGCCGTCGCCCTCCACCTGGAGGCCGTCGGGGAGCCCGTGGTCGACGGGCGCCTGCCCGCCTTGCGGATCCGGGCGCTGAAGGACCGTCTCTCCGCCCTGCCGTTATCCGAGCGACGCGCGGTGCCGGGCATTCCGGCCGAACGCGCCGACATCATGCCCGCCGCGCTCCTGACGGTCTGCGTCCTGGCCGAGCTCACCGGCGCGGAGTCCTTCCAGCTCACCCATCGGGGGCTGCGCCACGGCATGGTGGAACTGATGCTCGGCCCGTCGGGGTCGCAGGCATGAGGCTCCTCGCCTTGATCGCCTTGGCCGTCGCGACGCCCCTCGTCGAGGGCGCCGCCCGGCCGGAGGTGCGTACCGGTCAGGTCATCCGCGTCGACTCGGCGCGGCACCGTCTCGTGGTCGAGGAATCGCCCGGGGGCGCGCCGGTGGAATACTTCGCCCGCCCGGGCGACCTCGAGTTGCCTTGGGCGGGTCGTCGCGTCCGCTATGAAGTCCTGGTCGACGGCGAGCGTCGCTGGGCCGACACGGTCTTCCCGGCGGGGGCCGAGGAGTTGCGCCGCATCGCCGAGGTCACCGATTCGCTCCGTCGCCAGACCGCCGACCAAGGGCGCCTGGTGACGCGCATGCCCCGCGACCTCATCCCCGACCTGGCGCTGTGGGATCAGGAGGCGCGCTTGGTCTTCAAGAAGGACCTGCTGGGCGCCCCCTTCGCCCTCAACTTCATCTTCACCAGCTGTCGCTCGGCCAAGATGTGCCCGGCGTCCACGGCTTGCATGAAGCAATTGGGCGATGAGCTGGCGAAGGACCCCAAGCTCAAGTCGGTGCGCTTGGTGACCATCACCTTTGACCCGGAGGTCGATTCCCCCGGCTTGCTGCGCAGCTATGCCCAAGGCTACGGCATCGATCCGGCGCGCCACCGTTTCCTCACCGGCGACCCCGGTCAGATCAAGGACTTGATGAGGAACTTCGGCATCCTGACGGTCCGCGACGACGGCACCATCGTGCACAACGCCGCGTTGATCGTCGTCAACGCCGAGGGTCGCATCGTGCAACGCCGGGAGGGCGCGTCGTTCGACGCCGCCGACGTGGCCAAGACGCTCGCGGGGCTCGCCACCGGACGATGAGCCCGCGCCGACAGGCCTGGTTGGTCTCCGCCTTGGCCGCCTTGGCTTTCCTCGCCTTGCGGAGCCTGCCCGACACGCACTGCGCCTTGCTGCACGCCGACCATCTGCCGATCGTCGTCGATGGGGTGGAGTTCTGCGGGGTCAACGAGGAGGCCAATTTCTATCGTCCGCGCGTCCTGAAGTTCCCCTACGCCCTCAAGGTGGAGATGCCGATGCCGTCGGGTTCGCCCGAGGGACGGGTGGGTCGATTGACGCTCATGGATGAGGACGGCCGGGCCCTGCTCGATCATCAGCTGGCCCTTTCGCACACGCGTAAGCTGCACCTCCATCTCCGGTCCTTGGCCGGGCCCGGCTATGTGCACCTTCATCCCCAGCCGGGTTCGGAGGGGGTCTGGTCGTTCGAGGTCCCCGTCGACTTCGACCTGACGCAAGGCGCCCATGCCTACGTCGATTTCGTGCCGGTGCGCGGCGGCCGGGTCGCCTTGGCCGAGTTCAGCTTGCCCCCGTCGCCCGGGCTACCTGCCGTCGGGGCGCCGGCACCTTCGCTGCAGGTGGCGGCTTTCTCCGCCTCCACCGCCCGTACCGGCGAGTCGGCCCTGTGGCGGGTGAGCCTGCGGCGCGCGGCCGGCGGGCCGGTCAAGTTGCGCCCGTTGATGGGCTCGCTCGGCCACGCGGCGCTTTTCTCCGCCGAGCCCAGCGAAGCGAAGATGGGTTACGCCCACCTGCACCCCTCGCTGGAGGGAGGCGAATACGACGCGGAGCCGACCTTGTCGTTCCGCCTCCGCTTGCCCCCGCCGGGCGACTACGACCTCTGGCTCCACGTGGACGACGGTGCGGACCGTTACCTGCGGATCCCCGTCACCGTCACGCCTTGAGCGAGCGGAAGTAGGCGACCGTGGCGTCGAGGCCTTCGGCCACCGTGTGCCGCGGGCTCCAGCCCGCCGCCCGGAGCTTGTCCGCGGAGGCCAGGGAATGCTTCACGTCGCCGAGGCGCTCGGGCTTGTGCTCGATCGCGGAGGTCGAGCCGGTGAGCCGGATGACTTCCTGGGCGAGCTCCTTCACCGTCATCTTCCGGCCATAGCCGACGTTGTACGTCCCGGCGACGGCGGGGTTCGCGGCCGCGAAGGCGAGGGCGCCGACGATGTCCTTCACGTAGATGAAATCGCGCGTCTGCGCGCCGTCGCCGAAGATGCCCAGGGGCTCCCCGCGCACGGCCTTCTCGATGAAGATCGGGACGGCGGCCGCGTAGGGGGACTTCGGGTCCTGGCGCGGACCGAAGACGTTGAAGAACCGGAGGGAGGCCGTGGCCAAGCCGCGCTCGCGGCGGAACAGCTCGAGGTAGTACTCGCCGTCGAGCTTGGTCACGGCGTAAGGCGACTTGGGTTCGGGGGTCATGGTCTCGACCTTCGGGACGGTCGGGTTGTCGCCGTAGATGGCGGCGGACGAGGCGAGGACGACCTTGCCGACCTTCGCCGCCGCCGCGGCCTCGAGGACGTGCAGCGTGCCGGTGGCGTTGAGTTCGACGCAGTCCCGGGGGTGGAGCATCGACTCCGGCACGGAGATCATCGCGGCGAGGTGGAAGACTTGGTCGACGCCGCGCAGGGCCTCGTCGAGCTTGGCGCGCTCGAGGATCGACCCTTCGATCAGCCGATGCTCGAGCCCGGCGAGGTTGCGGCGATGGCCGCTGCGGAAATTGTCGAGGACCACGACTTCCGCCCGGCCCTGGAAGTGCTCGACGATGTGGGAGCCGATGAAGCCGGCGCCGCCGGTGACGAGGACGCGCATGGTCAGCGGACGAGCGCCTGCATGGCGGGGAGCTGCGCCTCGATCGATTCGACCAGCTTGAACTGGGTGCGGAGGCGGTCGAGGTTGTGGCGGGGGCGCTTGACCTTGAAGTAGACGTCGCCCTCGAGCCAATCCGTGAGGAAGCGCAGGCCGATCTCGAAGGTGATGAGCTTGCCGGCGAAGGGCAGGAGCTCGCGTTCGCGCGGGGTCAGGAAGCCGCCCGCGGAGGCGAGGTAGCCCTGCACGAGGGCCGCGAACATCGGGAGCTGCATGGTCACCTTGGAGAGGTCCGTCTCGTCCTCGGCGGCGGGGGAGGTGGAGGTTCGCACGAGGTCGCCGAAGTCGTAGAGCGCCGAGCCCGGCATCACGGTGTCCAGGTCGATGACGCAGATGCCCTCCTGGCTCTCGTTGTCGAGCAGCACGTTGTTGAGCTTGGTGTCGTTGTGGGTGACCCGCTCCGGGATCTCGCCGCGGGCCATGGCCTCGACGATCGTGCCCACCTCGTGGGCGCGCGCCTGGGCGAAGGCGATCTCCGGGGCGGCCTCCTTGGCTCGTCCGTGCGCGTCCTTGGCGAGGGCGGCCGCGAAGGCGGCGTAGCGGCTCGGCGTGTGGTGGAAGTTCGGGATGGTCTCGATGAGACGATCGCCCGGCAGGTCGGCCAGCAGTGCCTGGAAGGCGCCGAAGGCCTTGGCCGCCTGGAAGGCCTGGTCGGCGTTGCGGATGACGTCGTGGCCCGTGGCCCGCTCGACGAACACGTAGCAGCGCCAGTGGTTGCCGTGCGGGTCGACGTACCAGCCCCGTCCATCGCGGGCCGGCACCAAGGTCAGCGCGCGGCGGGAGGCGTCCGCCCGGCCCGCTTGGGCCAGCTTGGCCTGCGTATGGCGGCAGACGCGCTCGACGTTGCGCATGAGGCCATCCGGATTCCGGAAGATGTTGTGGTTGATGCGCTGCAGGACGTAGCGGACGGATCGCCCGCCTTGGTCCATCTCCAGCGCGAACGTGTCGTTGATGTGGCCGCTGCCGTAGGGCGGGGCGGAGACGTAATCCCCGAGCAGGGCGAAGTGCCGGGCGACGGCGCGCGTATCGTGGGTGACGTGTTCGGGCATGGCAATCAGGCCCAGAGGGCTGCGGGGTAGGCGTCTTGCTGGACCAGCGCGAGGATGCTGGCCTGCACGGCCGGCTTGTCTTCGCGGTAGGTGACCCCGAACCAGGCGGAACTGGTGCGGAGGACATCGCAAGTCGCCCGGGCGTCGGCGACCAGGTTGCCGACCGCCATCGGGATGTAGGATTCGCTCTTCAGTTCGCCGCCCTTGGCCTGCAGGAAAGCCCGGAAATCGGTTTCCAGCAGGGGGAAGATGGCGGGGGTGAAGCCCCACATGTTCATCGAAACCGGCTCTTCGCCCGACAGCGGGGTGACGGTGCCGTCTTCGGCCCGATTCTCCGCGCCGCCCGCCGTCCGCCCGATCTTGGTGAGCTCCTGGATGTCGGTCAGGCGACCGGAGGCGTCCGTCCGGCAGACGCCGCGGGCGACCGTGCCGTGGTCCGACAGCGTATTCTTGAGCGTGAAGCCGACCATGCAGAAGGTCAGGTCCGCGTTGGACAAGGTGGCCAGGCGCCGGCCCAAGGTGGCGTAGGAGTCCCGGCCGTAGAAATCGTCGGCGTTGATGACCGCGAACGGGGTGGTGACGGCGTCCCGTGCACACAGGATCGCATGGGTGGTGCCCCAGGGCTTCTCGCGTCCCGCCGGCACGGTGAAGCCGCCGGGCAGGCGGTCCAGGGTCTGGAAGGCGAAGCCCACCTCGATGCGGCCGGCGAACTTCGCGGCAATACGTTCACGGAAGTCGGCCTCGAAATCCGGGCGGATGATGAAGACGACCTTGCCGAAGCCGGCCCGGATCGCGTCGTAGACGGAGTAGTCGAGGATGGTCTCGCCGGCGGGGCCCATCGGGTCGATTTGCTTGAGGCCGCCGTAGCGGCTGCCCATGCCGGCGGCGAGGACGAGGAGGGTGGGTTTCATGTCAGTAGGCTCGGCGGAGGCGGGCGGCGACGTCCTGCTGGAGTCGCTCGAGGAAGCCGAGGGTGAAGGCGGTGACGTCCAGGGAATCGTCCTGGATCAGCGGGGTCAGGTCCATCGCCCATTGCACGGCCGTCTCGGTGTCGGAGGCGTGGGCGTCGTGGAAGGTGGCGTTGGCGGCGCGTCGGGCGAGCACGGCCAAGTCGTAGCGTTTGCCGCCGACGATCTGGGTGGCGAATACCTCGTTCAGGGCCTGGGCGAGTTCGGGCCGGGCCGACACGGGCATGGCGACCTTCTCGGCGTCGACCATCCAGTCAAGGGCGCGCCAGACTTCGCAGCCGAGGACTTTGGCCGGGCGGGCGGCCTTCGGAAGCCGGCGGAGGGCCTCGATGCAGCGGGCGAAGCACGCCACGTGGGTGTCATGCTTGTCGGCCGGGTTATGGAGGTAGACGACCTCGGGGCGGGCCGCCTCGAGCAACGCGAGCAGGTCGTCGACCGGGTCGGTCTTGTCGGCCCCGCGCACCTCCTTGCTCTGGTAGCCCAGCTGGGCGATGAACGAATACTGGCCGAGGCGCGCCGCGGCGTGCTGCTCCTTGACGCGTTCGGCGGCGATCTGGTCGTCGGTCCAGCCGGCGAAGGGTCCCTTGCGCGAACTGCTGCGCCCATCCGTCATGATGATGCCGCCGAACCAGCGGTCGGGACGGTCGTAGCAGGCGAGGATACCTTCGAACGCCATGAACTCGAGGTCGTCCTGGTGGGCGCCGATGCCGAGGTGCGTCGTGCGGGCGAAGGCCGCCGGACCGGTGGCCTGATCGGGGATCAGCAGGTTGGCCTTGGGATTGAGTTTCATGGTCAAAGGGTGGGGAGGGAGGCCGCCGCGACGGCCTGGCCGTGGCGCTTGTCCTTTTCGTCCGGCACCACGAGGTCGATGTGGAGCGTGGGGAACTCGTCGCGGAGCACCGCCCGCGCGCGGTCGATGATCACGTCGCCGCCGGTCCCCGAGGTCACACGTCCCATGATGAGCAGGCAGCGGTAATCGTAGAACGAGGCGAAGTGGGCGAGGGCGTAGCCGAAGGCGATGCCGATGGCCTCGTAGACGCGGAGGGCGCGGGCGTCGCCGGCCTTCATCAGCTTCTGCAATTCCTCGAGTTGCTCCGGCAGCCGCATGGAGGCGGGGAGGTGGATGCCGGCCAGCGGCAGGAGGCGGCCGACGCCCTGTTGGCTGAAGTATTGCACGCCGCAGCCGAGGTCGCCCGACCACTCGTCGGCCGGGCCGTCGACGCGGTAATCGACCGGCACGAAGGCCAGTTCGCTCAGCCAGTTCGTCAGGTTGCCCTTGGGGTCGACGTAGCCGGCGGCGACGCTGGTGCCCATCGCGATGCCGAGGACGGAATTGCGTCCGAGGGACATCGAGGCCGCGAGCGCCGTGACGTCGCCGTCGTTCAGCACTTCGAAGGGGACTTCCCACTCCTTGCCCAGGTCGACGAAGAGGTTCTTCACGCGGCGGTCGAAGACTTCGGGGTCGGTGATGCCGCGGAACAAGGAGGCCGCGCGGACGCGGTTCGAGATGTAGACGCCCGCGGCGGATCCGCCGATGGCGTCGACGCGGGGGAGGTGGGCGGCGGCGAGCCGCAGGGAATCGCGGATGCCCTCGAGGTGGTAGTCGGGGTTCGTCTGGAAATACGGATCCCACTTGACCTCCTCGGAGAACACCACCTTGCCGTCGATCAGCGCGGCGCACTTGCGGTCGGAGCCCCCGAGGTCGAAGCCGATGCGGCAACCATCGAGGTTGCGGCCCAGGGGGAGGTGCGAAGCGCTCTCGGCCGGCAGGCCGGCCTCCGCGACCACGGTGAAGGTCAGCGGACGCTCGAAGAGCTTGCGGACGAACTCGGCGTCGAAGGCGCGGGCGCCCCCCGCGGCATACTGGCGACGCAGCGCGGCGGCCAAGGGCTCGGCCAAGGTTCCGCTGAGCAGGACCTCGTCGCCGCCCCGGGCCCAAAGCAGGAACTTCACCGTCCGTTCGACGTGGAGCAGGTTGTCGGCGTCGCCGGCGCCGGCCGGGAGCACCTGCGTGCGGAAGACCGAGGCGGTGCCATCGGGCCGACGCAGGCCGATCGCAAGGGCGGTGCTGCCGGCGGTCCGGCCACAGGCCGCCAGGAAATCTCGGGTCCAGAGCGAGGCGGGGACGAAGCCCGGGTCGATCGGCGAGGTGTGGCGGGGCTTGGGCGTCATCGCGGGCTTAGGGTTGGATGTCCGCGGCCGGATCGAGATGGAAGGTGCAAGCCGGGTGGAGCTGCAGCCAGGTGGCCGGACAGTCCGCGTGGGGGCTCTCGCCGATGGTGCGTCGGATGATCCCGGCCTTCGCCGCCCCGAAGGCGAGGAGTTCGACTTGGCGGGCTTCCATGATCGTGCCCACGCCCATGGTGATCGCGCCGTGCGGGACGTCCTCGGCCCGGGCGAAGAACATCGCGTTGTCGCGGCGGGTCACGTCATCGAGGTGGACGCGGCGGGTCCGGCTGGCGGCGGACGAGGGAGGGTCGTTGAAACCGATGTGGCCGGTACGTCCGATGCCCAGCACCTGGAGGTCCAGTCCGCCGGCGGCCCGGATCGCCTCTTCATAGGCGGCGCAGGCGCGCGCTTGGTCGGCGGCGACGCCGTCGGGCACATGGGTGCTTCCGGGCCGGAGGTCGAGGTGGCGGAAGAGATGCTCTTCCATGAAGTGGCGGTAGGATTCCGGGCGGTCGCCCGTCAGGCCTTCGTACTCGTCAAGGTTGAACGTGACGACGTTCCGGAAGCTCAGGCCTTCCGTGCGGTGGAGGCGGACGAGTTCGGCGTAGAGGGGCAGGGGAGTCGAGCCCGTCGCCAGGCCGAGCACGGCGGTACGTCCTTCGGCTTGCCGACGTTGGATGAGGTCGCGGATCGTCGCGGCGACGGCGACCGAGGCGGCCTGCTTGTCGGCGTGGACTACGACACGGATGGCCATGGTTCAGCCGAGCGCCGCGATCATGCGGGCGATCTCGTCGCGTTTGCCGCGGACCTCGTCGAGCTGCTTGCGGGCGCCGTCGAGGATGGCGGGGGGAGCCTTGGAGACGAAGGCCTCGTTGGAGAGCTTGGCCTCGCCGGCGGCGACGGCCTTCTCGAGCTTCTCGAGTTCCTTGCCGAGGCGGACCTTTTCGGCGCCGACGTCGACGTTGCCGCTCAGTTCGAGGGCGATGGTGCCGAGGCCCGTCAGCGAGCCGGGGCGCCCGCCCAGGTCGTCCGTGTGGCGGAGCTCGGCCAGGCCGGCGAGACGGCTCAGCTTGTCGCGGTTGCCGTCCAAGAGGGCGCGGCTGGCGGCGTCCTTCGTCACGACGGTGATGATGCTGTCGCGACGGGTCGCCTGGTTGCCTTGGGATTTGAGGGCTCGCACCGCGGCCACGAATTCCCGCAAGGCGGCGACATCCGCAACCTTGGAGGAAATCAACTTCACCCCATGCTCGCGCAGGACGCGGAGCAGGTCGCCGCCGGTGCCGGCTTGGTGGCGCTGGATGAAGTCCTGCTCCGGGCCGTAGCCCAGCAGGTGCCAGAGTTCTTCGGTGATGAAGGGGGCCACCGGGTGGAGCAGCAGGAGGAATTGGCGGAGGACCAGGTCCTGGACCGCGAGGCAATTGTCGCGGAGCGCCGGGTCGGCGAGGCGGGACTTCGAGGCCTCGACGTACCAGTCGCAGAAGTCGCCCCAGAAGAAGGCGTACAGACCCTGCGCGTAGGCGGTGAACTCGTGCTCGTCCAGGTTCTTGGCGGTCGCGTCGGTCAGCTCGGCCAGGCCGTGCAGGATCGCGAAGTCGTCGTCATCGAGCTGCGTCGCCCGGATGCGGCCGACGATCGCGGCCAGCGTGCCGTTGTCCGACATCGGGCCGGACATCTGGCGGAAGCGGGCGGCGTTCCAGAGCTTGTTGCAGAAGTTGCGGCCTTGGCCGACGCGGTCCTCGTCGAAGAGGATGTCCTGCCCCTTGGGGGCGATGGAGAGCAGGCCGAAGCGGAGGCCGTCGGCGCCGAACTTGGCGATGAGGTCGAGCGGCTCCGGGGAGTTGCCGAGCGATTTCGACATCTTGCGGCCCTGCTTGTCGCGGATGATGCCGTTGAAGTAGACGCGCCTGAAGGGGATGCGCTGGCGGATCTCGTCGTCGGTCAACGTCTTCTTCTCGGGGCCGTGCAGTTCGAGGCCGGCGATGATCATGCGGGCCACCCACAGGAAGATGATGTCCGGGCCGGTCGCGAGGGCGCCGGTCGGGTACCAGTGCTTGAGTTCGTCGGTCGTCTCGCCGGGCTTGCGCCAGCCGATGGTCGCCAGGCACCAGAGCCAGGAGGACGCCCACGTGTCGAGCACGTCGGGGTCCTGTTCCCAGTTCTGCGGGTCGGCGGGCGGGGTGAGGGCGACGTGGCGGTTGGCGGCGTCGTTGCGGTCGGCGCCCTTGCGGTACCAGACCGGGATGCGGTGGCCCCACCAGAGTTGGCGGCTGACGCACCAGTCTTGGATGTTCTCGAGCCAGTGCAGGTAGGTCTTGGTCCAGCGTTCCGGGTGGAACTTGATGATGCCCGCGGTGACCGCCCGCTTGGCTTCCTCGATCTTCGGGTAGCGGATGAACCACTGCTCGCTCAGGCGCGGCTCGATCGGCACGTCGGCGCGTTCGGAGAAGCCGACGGTGTTCTCATAGGGCTCGGTCTTCACCAGGGCGCCGAGTTCCTCGAGGAGCTTCTCGGCGGCGGCGCGGGCCTTGAAGCGTTCGAGGCCCGCCAGCGGGCCGGCGTCGGCGTTCATCGTGCCGTCCGGATTCATCACATCGATGACCGGCAGGTTGTGGCGCTTGCCGATGTCGAAGTCGGTGCGGTCGTGCGCGGGCGTGACCTTCAGGACGCCCGTGCCGAACTCCTTCTCGACCGCGGCGTCGCCGACGATCGGGATCTGGGCGCGCGGGAAGGGTCGCCAGACGTGCTGGCCGATGAGGTGCCGGTAGCGTTCGTCGTCCGGGTGGACCGCGACGGCGGCGTCGCCGGGGATGGTCTCGGGGCGCGTGGTGGAGATCTCGAGGAAGGTGCCGGGGCGTTCGGCCACTTCGTAGCGCATGCGGTAGAGCGAGCCCTTCGAGGGCTTCATGATCACCTCTTCATCGGAGAGGCCGGTCTGCGAGACCGGGCACCAGTTGACCATGCGCTTGCCCCGGTAGACGTAGCCGCGTTCGTAAAGGGTGACGAAGGTCTGCAGGACCGCCTGCGAGTAGCCGGCGTCGAGCGTGTGCACGGTGCGGTCCCAGTCGCAGGACGCCCCGAGCTTGCGGAGCTGACCCAGGATGATGCCGCCGTGCTTGTCGCGCCATTCGGACGCGGCTTCGATGAACTTCTCGCGACCGAGGTCGTGGCGCGTCTTGCCGTGCTTCTGGCGGAGTTCCTTCTCGACGCGGGACTGGGTGGCGATGCCGGCGTGGTCCGTCCCAGGCAGCCAGAGGGCCGACTTGCCTTCCTGGCGGGCGCGGCGGACCATGATGTCCTGCAAGGTGTTGTTGAGCAGGTGCCCCATGTGGAGCACGCCCGTCACGTTGGGCGGCGGGATCATGACGGCGAAGGCCTCCTTCGAGGGGTCGACCTTGCCGGCGAAGCAGCCGGCGGCGACCCAGCGGTCGTACCATTGTTGTTCGACCCCCTGGGGGTCGTAGGACTTGGGGATTTCGGCCATCGGAAGAGTTAAGGAATTAGACCCTAAGTTGGTGGTTGAAAAGAGTGGATTGAGCGGGCATCCATAAAGGTCAGCTAGGCCCCATGCAATGGTTGGCCGACGAATCCCGCCAGGTCCGGAAGGAAGCAACGGCAGTCGGTCCAAGCGTGTGCCGTGGTCAGCCTAGCCCCTGACTTTCAAGACCGAGTTCGTCGCTAAAGCGACGGAGCACCGGTCCTTTTGACGGATTGAAACTGTAAAACAAGAAAGGGTGCTATTCGCACCCTTTCGTTCGTTACTTTCCGCTGCGCTCAGAGCGAGTGGATGCTCGACTTGCTGACGGCCATCGCGGCTTCCTTGAAGGACTCGCTGACGGTCGGGTGGGCGAAGCAGGTGCGGGCGATGTCCTCGGCGCTGCCGCCGTATTCCATGTGCGCGCAGGCGGCGGCGATCATCTCGGAAGCGCCCTTGGCGACCATCTGGACGCCCAGGACCTTGTCGGACTTGGCGTCGGCGATGACCTTGATGAAGCCGGTGGTGCCGTCGGTGGCGATGGCGCGACCGTTGCCCTGAAGCTGGAACTTGCCGACTTTGACCTCGAGGTTCTTGGCCTTGGCCTCGGCCTCGGACAGGCCGACGCAGGCGACTTCGGGGTCGGTGTAGATGACACCGGGGATGACGCCGTAGTTCACGTGACCATGCTTACCGGCGAGGTTCTCCGCGATGGCGACGCCTTCCTCCTCGGCCTTGTGGGCGAGCATCGGGCCGACGACGACGTCGCCGATGGCGAAGACGCCGGGCAGGTTGGTGGCGTAGTGGGCGTCGATGGCCACGCGGCCACGTTCATCGAGCTTGAGGCCGGCTTCGGCGGCGCCGAGCCCGGTGGTGTTGGCCTTGCGGCCGACGGCGACGAGGATCTTGTCGGCCGGGAATTCGAGGGCCTTGCCGTCGCGCTCGGCGGTGAGGGCGAAGCCGGCGGAGGTCTTCTTGACGCCGGTGACCTTGGCGCCGAGTTCGAACTTGATGCCTTGCTTCTCGAAGGCGGCTTGGGCGGCCTTGGCGATGTCGGCGTCGTAGGCGGGGCCGCCGATGGACGGGAGCATCTCGACCACGGTGACCTGGGAGCCGAGGCGGGCCCAGACGGAACCGAGCTCGAGGCCGATGGCGCCGGCGCCGACGACGACCATCTTCTCCGGGACGGCCTTGAGGGAGATGCCATGGTCGGAGGAGATGACGGTCTCGCCGTCGAACTTCATGAAGGGCAGCTCGACCGGCACGGAGCCGGTGGCGATGAGGATGTTCTTGGTCTCAAGGACGCGCTCGCCGGCGGCGCCGCGGACGAGGACCTGGCCGGCCTTGCCGAGTCGGCCGAGGCCGCGGACGATCTCGACGCCGCGCTTGGAGACGAGGAACTCGACGCCCTTGTTGAGCTGGGCGACGACCTTGTCCTTGTTGGCGAGCATGGTCGGGACGTCGAAGCTGAGCTTCTCGGCGCCGACGATGCCGTGGTGCTTGGCGTGCTGCACATGGCGCCAGGTCTCCGTCGAGTGGAGCAGGGCCTTGGAGGGGATGCAGCCGACGTTGAGGCAGGTGCCGCCGAGCGTGGGATCCTTCTCCACGAGGGCTACCTTGAGGCCGAGTTGGGCGGCCTTGATGGCGGCGACGTAGCCACCGGGGCCGGAGCCGATTACGACGAGATCGAGTTGGGACATGGTTGAAGGGGGAGGTTGGAAAGGGGTCAGACGCCGAACAGCAGGCGCTGCGGGTCCTCGATGAACTGGCGCACCTTGACCAGGAAGGTCACGGCCTCCTTGCCGTCGATGATGCGGTGGTCGTACGACAGCGCGAGGTACATGATCGGACGGATGACGATCTGGCCGTTCTCGACGACCGGACGTTCGACGATGTTGTGGAGGCCCATGATCGCGGCCTGCGGGTGGTTGAGGATCGGCGTCGAGAGCATCGAGCCGTAGATGCCGCCGTTGGAGATGGTGAAGACGCCGCCCTGGAGTTCCGGGAGCTGGATCTTCCCGTCGCGGGCACGCTTGCCGAAGTCGCCGATGGCCTTTTCGATGCCGGCGAAGTTGAGCTGGTCGCAGTCGCGGACCACGGGGACCATCAGGCCCTTGTCGGTGCCGACGGCCACGCCGATGTCGAAGAAGTGGTTCTCGATGATGTCCTCGCCGTCGAGTTGGGCGTTGATCGCCGGGACTTCCTTCATCGCCTGGACGGCGGCCTTCACGAAGAAGGACATGAAGCCGAGCTTGACCCCGTACTTCTTGAGGAATTCTTCGCCGTGGCGCTTGCGCAGCTCCATCACCGGGGCCATGTTGACCTCGTTGAAGGTGGTGAGCATCGCGGTCTCCGACTTGGCCTGGACCAGGCGTTCGGCGATCTTGCGACGCAGCGGCGACATCCGTTTGCGGGAGG
>Ga0255073_1000124_pt1 | contig 14364 bp, 10 predicted proteins | sample Colum_Yuk_RepB_8_FD_188447 | JGI IMG/M metagenome (GOLD analysis project Ga0255073, IMG submission 188447) | Freshwater microbial communities from Columbia River, Oregon, United States - Colum_Yuk_RepB_8h | ecosystem: Environmental > Aquatic > Freshwater > River | place: USA: Oregon | collected... | reverse complement strand
GTAAGATGGAGCGGCTCACGAAGGCGATCGAAGAAATTGGGGGTAATGATAAAAACTGCCTGGCGGTCTCATGCGATATTGGGAAACCTGATGAGGTAAAGGTCTTATTTGCTGCTCTCAAGAGTATGTTTGGCCGCATTGACGTACTTTTTAATAACGCCGGCACAGGTGCCCCGGCCATCCCCATGGATGAGCTTAGTTATGAACAATGGATGAATGTGGTGAATAGTAATTTATGTGGTGCGTTCTTATGCTCCCAAGAGGCTATGCGCATGATGAAAGCACAATCCCCACAAGGCGGTCGCATTATTAATAATGGCTCGATCTCTGCTCATGCCCCACGCCCAAATACCGCTCCCTATACATCTACTAAACATGCAATTACTGGACTAACTAAATCAATTTCATTAGATGGTCGTCCGTTTAATATTAATTGCGGGCAAATTGATATTGGCAATGCTGCCACTGAGATGACCGAGCGGATGGCCAATGGCATTATGCAGGCTGATGGATCGATCAAAGTAGAGCCACGTATGGATGTTGACCATGTTGGTCAGGCGGTTTTGCACATGGCAAAGTTACCGCCCGAGAGTAATGTCTTATTTATGACCATCATGGCTAGCAAAATGCCATTTGTAGGTCGTGGCTAATTAATAGAGCTGGTAGGCTAAGCCGAGCTAACCTGAATGAGATTATGGCTAAGTGGGCCGATATATGTTTTCTTAAAATCCATCAATGAATATATCAACAGACCATGTATTGCGAAAACGCCTAGAAAATTAAGGGCTAGAGATCTGCGTAATCTCATTAAGTTATTTCAATTTGATTATTTAAATCCAATCCTATCTAAGATTCGTTGCGCTGCTATCTGATTACGTCCAATAGCGGCCACTGAGACCTTCTCAGCCTGATAAGGTCCTAAAGCTTTTAGGGCAGAGTTATCCACCTTCACTGAAGTCACAGCAGGCCATTCATTATTACCATCTGCTAGATAAATCTGTGCAGCGTCGCTAGCTAAATACTCCAAGAACTTTACAGCCGCTTTAGGATTTGGTGCATTTTTTGCTACCCCTCCCCCAGAGATATTGATATGAACACCACCTGCGTTTTGATTGGGCCAAATATGCCCTACCTTAGCGACAGTCGCCATGTCCTCGGGCTTAGTGGAACGCATGAGACGCGCAAGGTAGTAAGAATTTGTTATAGCAACGCCACATTCTCCAGAGGCAACTGCTTTAATTTGATCAGTATCTCCACCTTTTGGAGAGCGAGCCATATTTGCCACCATACCCTTTGCCCATTGCTCTGTAGCAACTGAACCATCTCGCTCAATCAATGCACCCACCAAGGACAACATATATGGGTGCGATCCAGAACGCGTGCAAACCTTACCCTTATTAACGGGCTCAGCAAGCTTTTCATACGTATTTACATTCTGAGGATTGATGCTTGCTTTGTTGTAAACAATGATACGAGCTCGGGTGGAGAAACCAAACCAAGTCGTACCGTCGGCATCTGCTTTTGCCCGCAGATTCATTGGTATGCGCTGATCTAAAAGCTTTGATTGAGTAGGTCTAAACATCCCATTAACCTGTGCACGCCATAATCGCGCTGCATCTACTAACAAAATAACATCGGCAGGACTTTTTGTCCCCTCACTATTAAGGCGCTCTAATAATGCATTGTCATCAGCCTCAATACGGTTGATCTTAATTCCTGTGGATTTTGTGAAATTAGCATACAAAGCCTCATCGGTTTGGTAATGCCGTGCCGAATAAAGATTAAGCTCTTTGTTTGGTTCCGATGCGAAGCCCTTGCTCGAATTCGCTATGAGCAAAGTAATAGCTACTAAGAATAATTTTAGCCGGGTTAGCCAATCACCATATTTTGAAACCATTCTGCAACCCCTATTGATCAGTACACTAGGAAGTATCCTATCACAAATGAGAATGATTATCAATAGTATTGATGATTTCGGGGTTTCTAGCGCCCTTTTGAGATGGCCCTTGTTAACAAAATGACTGGTAATAGTCCAACCAAGACTATGCTTAAGGCTGGCAGTGCAAGTTCAGCAAGTCGCTCATCTGCTGCAAGTTGATAAGTGGCCACTGCCAAAGTATCGAGATTAAATGGTCGTAGTAGCAATGTGGCAGGTAACTCTTTCATGACATCAACAAATACAAAGAGTAAAGCAGTCAACACACTACGCCGTAATAGAGGTAGATGAATTCTACGGATCATCTCCCATGGCTTTGCGCCCAATAATGCAGCGGTACCATCCATCGCTGGGGTAATTCGGGTTAATCCTGTTTCGATACTTTGAAGTCCGGCCGATAAAAAACGAATCAGATAGGCATACACTAAAACACCAACGCTCACTGACATAAACCATGCAACATCCAATAATCCCATGAGTGATAGGATGCCGACACCTAAAACAGCGCCGGGTAAGGCATATCCAACCGTTAGCACGCGGTTCATTGATCGCAGTGTTTGACTTTGACTTAAGCGCGCAGCATACGCAAGAAATACAGCACAGATAACCGCTACGATTGCAGTGAGTGCTGCGAGTCCCAAGGAATTCTTTAACCATGAAAAGTAACGGGGGTCCATGGTGAAGCCCTCACTCAATAGCAAGTGCAGCAATATCAGCATAGGTAATACAAATGCAAAAAATAAAGTCAGTCCGCAAAAGCAAGATGCATAGAGTGCATGCGTGCCCTGCAAGCGTTTCGGAATTACTCCCTGTGAAGTGGTATTGACCAGGGCGTAGCGCTGACGTGAGCGGTTATGCTGTTCCCAGTAAAACACCAGCAAGACAAAGGTCAACAACATCAGCGATAGGTGCACAGCCGCCATTCGGTCCCCAAAGGAAAGCCAGGCCTTGAAGATCCCGGTTGCAAAGGTCTGTAAACCAAAATAAGAGACCGCCCCAAAGTCCGCTAAGACCTCCATGAGCGCCAAAGCAATACCCGTGAAGATCGCTGGTCTTGTCATAGGCAACACTAAGCGAATAAATGCCTCAACACTGCTAAAACCCAAGGTTTCTGCTGCCTCCATTAGATGTGCGCTGCGATCTAAAAATGAAGTACGGGCGACTAAGTACACATAGGGATACAAACAAAGAGAAAAAGTCCAAATAGCGCCACCCAAGGAACGCGGATCGGGTAAAGCCGCATGGATCCCAAAACTATCGCGCAGGATAGTTTGCAACGGACCGGAGAACTGTAAAAAATCAACGAAGAGATAAGCCATAACATAGGCGGGAACTGCTAAGGGCAAAATAAGCCCCCACTCAAATAGTTTTTTGCCTGGGAATTGATAATTTGCCACTAACCATGCATTACCTACTCCGAGAATAAAGACACCAATGCCAACACCAAGGCCCAGTAAGAGTGTGGTGACCACATAATCAGTTAAGACGTAATTCCATAAATGAAGAAGCGTGCTATCGCCTATTTCTCCTAATTCTGCGGATGATAGGGGTTGCCCTCCACCCCAAAAAAGAGGCAAAAGTAAGCCAATGATCGGCAAAGATAAGAATAAAGAAAGAAGAATTGCAGCGGCGCGCATGAGAGAGTGATTGATGAGGGTCTTATCTGCTATTTGTACAGGATTTGTGAATTTAAGCAATTCAATGAGAAAATTATAGGGATGAATTCCAATCCAATCCTAATTTCGCTTGAAAACATTGCCATTCAGTTTCCGAAGCAAGATGGCTCAGGCATCTTAGAAATTGTGAATGGGCTTAGTTTTAGCCTTCCCCAGGGTGATATTGCATGCCTCCTAGGCCCCTCTGGGTGTGGAAAATCAACCGTACTACGTGCTATTTGTGGCTTTGAGCCTTTGCAGATGGGTGAGATTCAAATTCATGGCAAAACAGTGAGCTCAAAAAGCATCCGAGTTTCTCCAGCAGAACGTAAGGTTGGCATGGTTTTTCAAGACTTTGCACTATTTCCACACCTAACGGTGCTTGAGAACGTTATCTTTGGTTTGCGCGAAGGTTCAACCGCAGATCGAAGACAAAGGGGAATGCGGTGGTTGGAGCGGGTATCTTTACACGATAAAGCGGCGGCCTACCCTCACGAACTCTCTGGGGGTCAACAGCAACGAGTAGCTTTAGCAAGAGCAATGGCACCCGAGCCTGATCTAATTTTGCTAGATGAACCATTCTCAAATCTTGACATTGATTTACGCGAGCGACTTGCGGACGAGATGCGCGATATTCTGAAAGCAAATAATGTAACGGCCCTTCTCGTTACGCATGATCAATTTGAGGCCTTTGCCATCGCCGATCACATTGGCATTATGAACAACGGAAAAATAGTGCAATGGGATACCCCTTACGATCTTTACCACAAGCCGATTAACCGCTATGTCGCTGAATTTATTGGTCGGGGTGTATTTATTCAAGGAGAAACTCAGGCTAACGGTGCTGTAATGATTGAGCTTGGGCAATTGCAACTCGATGATGGGGAACATATCGCCCCTGGCAAGCAAATTGATGTGCTCTTGCGGGCCGATGATATTCAACACGATGATGATAGCCCTATGCAAGCAGAGGTAGTTCGTAAGGCTTTTAGAGGGGCGGATTTTTTATACACCCTGAAGCTTCAATCCGGACAAGAAGTATTTGCCTTTGTCCCCAGTCATCACAATCATGCGATTGGCGAAAAAATTGGCATCCGCTTAGGGGCCGATCACGTTGTTACTTTTCAAGACAAGCATCAAGACTAATGAATAAAAGGCGCTAAGGGCTACCAGTCTCTGGGGCTTCTTTTGTATTACCAATCGATATCAATATCGCAATACCGAGCAATACAACGCCAATACCAACTAGCTGTAAGAGGCTAATGGGTTCACTTAAAAAATACCACCCTAAGAAAGCAGTTCCAACCGGGCCGATCGTACTGGCCTGCGCAGTCATGCTTGAGCCAATGCGTTGCACCGCCATCATGATGCATACCATTGGTATAAAGGTACAAAATAGGGCGTTAATCCAAGCAAGCTGGTAAACCTCCGTACTTTGTATGAATAACTGATTGAAATCTAGTAGGATCGACTGGAGGCAGGCAGCGACTGTCGCTGAGGCACTTGCTAAAGCCACTAAACGAATACTACCTACTCGACCAACCAACTCACCTGCAAAGATTAAATAGAAGGAATAAACCACCGCTGCCAAAAATACCAAGATACTTCCAAGGACAACAGCCCCACCTTCATTAATCTGAATATCGTGCATAAATACCAACATGATGCCAAGGTAGGCGACGACCATGGCTAGATATTGCCTTCGATCAATGGCTTTGTTCAACAGAAATTTAGATAAAATTAAAACAATTGCTGGGGTCAGATACAAGATCACTCTTTCCAGTCCAGCAGAGATATATTGCAGTCCTAGAAAATCAAGATAGGAAGATAAGAAGTATCCCAACAAACCAATACCGCATACCTTCATAACATCGTTCCGGATTAAGGGCTGTAATGCGGAGTGGCGTTGACTCCACCAGACTGCAACCCAAAAGATGGGTAATGAAAAGACCATGCGTAAAGTTAGAATTACATCGGCTGTGGCGCCATACTGATATGAAAACTTAACCACAATGGCTTTAGCAGCAAAAAGAATTGCTCCGATACTGGCAAATACGATAGAAACGATAAAATGAGATTGCATCTTGGCTACACTTACTTAAAACAATTAGGATGGATCATTTGTTGAAACATCATTTAGAATCTCTTTTCTTATACGGAAAATACAAATGAACAATGCCACTGAAACTATAAAACTAGTTCAATTACTCGATGCTTTTTGTGAAGCGTTTAATCGACATGACCCTGATGCTATTGTATCGATGATTACCGATGATTGTGAATTTAGACCTGCGCTTGGTGATAAGCAATTTGGTGCATCAATTAAAGGTAAATCTGCAATTAAAGAAGCGTTTATCAATACCTTTGCAATGTTTCCAGATGCCAAATGGGTTCCCAGGAACAAGAATGAGGTTATTGGGGAACGGGGCTTTTCAGAGTGGACTTTTATTGCGACCCGTCAAGCGGATGGTGCTTTTTTTGAGATGGATGGCGTTGATCTATTTTTCTTTAAAGATGGCAAGATCTGCATAAAAGATGTATATCGCAAAAACCGTGAGCCCATTTTTCCGAAATAATATCGACATCAATCCCTGATGCTTTAATATCATTACGATGCAAGCTTACAACCCATTCCATGACCCCTTGGTTGATTCCATTCCAGGAACCAATCAAGACTACTCTCCTACCTACTGGGTAGCCAGCGCAGGCTCACCACCACAAACTAATGGTCCCGTCCCAGGTGATATGGATGCCGATGTAGTGATTGTCGGTTCCGGAGCCACCGGCATTTCAACTGCTCTTTACTTAGCCCAAGAGTATGGTATTCAAGCAGTTATCCTGGAGGCCAATCAAACCGCTTGGGGTTGCTCTAGTAGGAATGGCGGTCAAGGTCAAAATGCAAGCGGGCGATTGAGTCGCTCCCAATGGATTGAGCGTTGGGGTCTAGATACTGCAAAACGACTAGATCGTGAAATCCGTACTGGATTTGATAATTTTGCTCAATTGACCTCTGAAATTGATTGCGAGGCAACTCCGGGGGGTCATTTATATGTTGCTCATCGGCCAGATAAATTAGCCTATTTAGAAAACGAAGCACATGTCAAACGATCCATCTTTGGGTATAAACCCCAAATATTATCGGTAGCTGAAATCAAGGAGCGATATTGTGATGATCGCGATGCTCATGGAGCTCTACTTGAAGAAGAGGGTATTGGCATACATCCTCTAAAGTTTAACTTTGGCATGCTAAAAAAAGCACAGGCCTTGGGTGTAAAAATATATACAGGAAGTCCAGTACTGGAATCTAAATCGATCAATGGTATCGAGCACTTATATACTCCAACTGGCGTTGTTAAAGCCAAAAGGGTTGCCTTCTGCACGGGTGGCTATACAGGACAAAATGTCAATCCGAGCCTGAAGAATAAGATCCTACCAGTACTCTCAAACTCCCTTGTTACTCGACCTCTTACTGCTGCAGAAATATCTGCTACACAATTTCGTTCTCATGTTTTTTTAACCGATACCCGAAAATTGCGTTTTTATTATCGCCTTCTAAAAGATAATCGTCTGCAAATAGGTAGCCGCAGCTCTATTCATGGTAGCGATGCAGGTAACCCAAAACATTATCAACTGTTATTAGATGGTATTGCCCGCAAGTTCCCGCCTCTTGCCGGTATTCAAGTGGATTACTCCTGGTGGGGTTGGGTCGATGTCAGCCACGATATGATGCCCCGTATTACAAAACCAAATCCCAACAAGAATGTTTGGTATGCCGTTGGATATGGTGGCAATGGTGTTTCTTTCTCAACCTGGGCTGGCAAACGATTGGCCCAACGAGTCGCTGGAAAGGATCAAAATGATCCTGTATTTAACTTACCAATCTATTCTTCTGAGTTAGAGTACCCCAATATCTTTGGCAAGATTAGATCCGAACTTTTTGCCCCATTCCGTCGTTTTGGTCAGTCATTTCTTTATCGGTGGTACTGGCTAAAAGATGAGGTCATTTAGAGTTCTAATTCTATTTTTTCCTACAGACCAATAGCCGATCCCAGCAATTACTAGCTGGGATTTTTATTTCTGGTGGGCCCACCAGGACTTGAACCTGGGACCAAAGGATTATGAGTCCTCTGCTCTGACCAACTGAGCTATGGGCCCCTTAGATCAAATCAATCTTCTTCGAGGAAGGTCTTGAGCTTATCACTTCGGCTTGGATGACGCATCTTCCGCAGAGCCTTGGCTTCGATTTGACGAATTCGCTCACGCGTTACATCAAACTGTTTACCAACCTCTTCCAAAGTATGGTCGGTGCTCATCTCAACACCAAAACGCATGCGCAGAACTTTTGCCTCACGGGGCGTTAATGAGTCGAGTACATCCTTAACAACATCCCGCATTGAGTCATGAAGTGCAGCATCGGCAGGGGCAAGAGTATTGGAATCTTCAATAAAATCGCCCAAATGGGAATCCTCATCATCGCCGATTGGCGTTTCCATAGAGATGGGCTCTTTAGCGATCTTCATGATCTTACGAATCTTATCTTCTGGGATTTCCATTTTTAGAGCCAGAGTTGCTGCGTCGGGCTCATGACCAGTCTCTTGCAAGATCTGACGGCTAATACGATTCATCTTATTGATGGTTTCAATCATATGTACTGGAATGCGGATGGTTCGTGCCTGATCTGCAATCGATCGGGTAATAGCCTGACGAATCCACCAGGTAGCATAGGTTGAGAACTTATAACCACGGCGATACTCAAACTTATCAACTGCTTTCATTAAGCCAATATTGCCTTCTTGAATTAAATCCAAGAACTGTAAGCCGCGATTGGTGTACTTCTTAGCAATGGAAATGACCAGACGTAAGTTAGCTACGGTCATTTCGCGCTTTGCTTCCCGAGCACGTTTCTCGCCCGCAATCATTTGCTTATTGACTTCTTTAAGCTCATTAAGTGGCAACACTACTTTTGTCTGGATATCAATCAATTTTTGTTGTAATTCTTGAATTGCAGGTACATTGCGCTCTAAAAGTGCACTATAAGGCTTAGAGTCCTTAAGCAGATTACCGGTCCAACGTAAGTTCATCGACATCTTCGGAAACGCTTGTATTACTTCAGAACGGGGTACGCCAATCTTATCCACGAGTATGCTCACAATACCGCGCTCGAGTTTCCAAACTTCATCGACTTGCGAGCGCATGGTGTCACAAAGTTTCTCAACACTCTTAGCGGTCAAACGAAATCCCAGTAATTCATTCCGAATCACATCTTGTGCTTTGAGATAGCCAGGTGAGTTATAACCATCGCGATCATGGGCGCGACGCATTTTGTCGAACTGAGTCCGAATGACTGCAAATTTCTCAAGGGAGCGCTGTTTTAACTCCTCCAATTGTTTAGCGCTCGCAGTGCTAGAACCGCCACCGCCACTGCCACCTTCTTCTTCATCACCCTCTTCGCCCTCATCCATCATCTCAAGCTCATCGGGCTCATCAGGTGCCATCGGAATATCTACTGCATTGGGGTCGACTAATCCATCAACAAATTGATCAATCTCCATCTCGCCGCTTGTAATCTTGTCGACGTTGCCTAAGATTTCAGTAATCGTCACCGGACAAGCAGACAAAGCCATCACCATATCTTTGAGGCCTGCCTCAATCTTCTTGGCAATCACAATCTCACCCTCGCGGGTTAACAGATCAACCGTGCCCATCTCGCGCATATACATCCGCACTGGATCGGTTGTGCGTCCAAACTCAGAATCAACGGTTGAGAGAGCTGCCTCAGCCTCCTCTTCAGCCTCCTCTTCCGAGCTGGCGGTATGGCCATGCTCATTCAGTAGCAAAGTCTCTGCATCGGGTGCTTGTTCGTATACCGTAATACCGATATCGTTGAGCAAGCCAATTAAGGTCTCCAATGCATCCGCATCAGACAACTCATCTGACATCACGTCATTCATTTCTCCATGGGTCAAATACCCCTTGGATTTACCCATTTTGATGAGGGTCTTAAGCCGTGAACGACGAAGCTCTTGTTGTTCTTCGGTGCCGAGCTGCTGAGCAGCAAACTCTTTTAAGAGAGCTTTTTCTTTTGCTTTGCGATCGCGCGCTTTTTGCCGATCGGTGCGGTTATCAACACCCGGTTCACTGACCACCTCAACTTTGGGTTTGCGTCCTCGAGTTTTTTTAATTGGCTGACCATTCTCATCGAGCTCAATTGCCGCTTCTTTTGCTTTTAACTTCGCGGCCTTTGCATCTGCTTTAGCCTGTTCTTTGGCAGCTTTCTCTTGGGCTTTTTTGAGGGCCTTCTCGGCAGCTGCTTTTTTAGCTAACTCTTTGGCTGTTAATTTTGGTACCGCCTTGACCGACTTGGCCGCAGGTTTAGCAGTTTTACCGAGGGGCTTCGCTATTGGTTTAGCACTCCCTTTTTTAACAGGGGCGATCGTTGGCTTAGCGCGTACTTTGCTTACAGTCTTTGCAGTCGGCTTGACTGCTTTCTTAGCAATTGGTTTTGCGGGTTTGGCTTTTACAGAAGGCTTGGTCTTTTTAACAGGAGCCTTGGTTGTCTTTACCGGAGTCTTTGCTTTACTAACCGGTTTTGTAGATTTTTTATGGGCGGGCACTTTGGAAACTAGTTTTTTCATTGTCATCTTTGCAATGGTAAGTCTTATAAGTTAGTATTCACTTACATTAAGCTTATTTGGTATTGATAAGGCCTCGTTATGCCGTTTCTATCATTTTGTACCGAAATAGTCTCTCGCCATGTAGGTAAGTGGCTGATTCAAAAAGTTTTTTTCTGGAAGTGCGTATTATACTCGATTGGGTAAATTTGATCCCTGTAATCCAATAAATTTACCAATTGCGTTCAATTTTTTATCCCTTTCCTACCCCTTTGCCAACTTTTCCCCCAGTTCTCGATATCTCGCTATATCTGCTGGGCTTGCCTCATTGTTAGCCATTTTTTGGGCAATTTCAGTCATTGCTGCTTTCAGATCCGACCGTTCTAACTTTTGAAAAACACCATCCAAATCCGCCTTTGCGCCTGCAAAATCGGAGTCTGACCCCAGGACTCGTTGACGCAAAATTTCGTATAAATCCGCCAATGGGCGACTCGATAGCTGATCTTGAAAAACAGCAAAATACGAATTGGGGTTTGATTCATTAATGTGTAAAGAATCGCATTGCTGTAGTAAATCATCCATTAATTCAAAGGCCTTGGTAGAACGCATCTTCGCCGTACTCAATGCCAGCATTCTTTGTGCCGGATCCATCTCTTTACCGAGCACTGGGTACTGAATCAAAAGACGCATGATGTGTTCTGATAAATCAGTGGGTGCCTTTGGGGGCTGATTTGGTTTTGGCAATGAGGGCTTATATCGCGTTCCGGTCTGCTTGGCCGCTTGACCTGTTTTGCTGTAAGTTTGTCCTTGGGTTCCTAAGGAATTTTGTTGGGAACTCCGCTTTGCCTGCACTGATGAGGATGGAGTACTTTGTGTTGGAAGTTTAGGAAGGTCGCAGAACTGCTCTAGTTCACCTACACTCGATGCTGTCCGATTTGCGAGCTCTCGCAGTAACTGTGAACGAAGAGCGATCGGGGGCATGGACTGTAACAAAGGTTTGGCGGTGTGATGCGTTTTAGCTCTACCCTCTGGACTAGATAAATCATTTCCATCGCTGGCAAGTTTGAAAAAGAATCCGGACAATGGCATTGCCTGGGAGACTGCTTGTTCAAATGCAGCTGTTCCGTATTGTCGAATATAGCTATCAGGATCATGTTCGCTGGGCAAGAATAAAAACCTGATTTCTTTATCGTCTCCTAAAATCGGCAAAGAAGCTTCTAATGCTCGCTGGGCTGCGCGCTGTCCAGCACTATCACCATCAAAGGAAAACACAATGCGGTCGGTTTGGCGCAACAAGGTCCGCACATGAAAGGGTGTGCATGCAGTTCCCAAAGTAGCTACTGCATTCGCAAAGCCCAACTGTGCCAATGCCACCACATCCATATACCCCTCGCAGACTAGTACGTAGCCCTGATCACGAATTGCTTTACGTCCCTCAAATAATCCGTAGAGAGTGTTCCCTTTTGAAAATAAGGGGGTCTCTGGTGAATTTAAATACTTCGGCTCACCTTGATCGAGTATCCGGCCTCCAAAAGCAATGACCTGCCCCTTGGGATTGCGAATTGGAAACATAATGCGATCTCGAAAGCGGTCATACCGTTTCGCATTTCCTTGGCTATCACTGTTCTCGCCCTGAATCATCAAACCAGCTTCTTGCAAGATCTTGGCAGTTTCATCGTTGCTGTACGAATTAAATACGGCTTCTAATCCCTGCCAGCCATCTTGGGCGTAGCCTAAGGCATAGCGCTTAGCAATTTCACCCGTGAGGCCCCTTCCCTTGAGATAATCAATCGCACGCTGCGATCCTTTCAGTTGCTGGGCATACCAATCGCTTGCCATATTCATTACCTCGCCCAAGGCAATGGCTTGCTTTTGTTTGATAACATCGCGCACGCTACGCTCTTCTCTTGGCACAACCAATCCAGCTGATCGCGCCAGATCTTCAATTGCATCAACATACGATAGTCCAGAGTATTCCATCATGAACCCAATAGCTGAACCATGTGCAGCACATCCGAAACAGTGATAAAACTGCTTCGTCGGTGATACTGAAAAAGAGGGTGACTTCTCTTGATGAAAGGGGCACAAACCTTGGTAGTTCGCACCCGCCTTCTTTAATTTGACATGCGTACCAACAACATCAACAATATCAACCCGATTCAGTAAATCGGAGATAAAGGATTGCGGAATAAGTGCCATGGGGTGTTGGCTTTATTTTGCTAGGGCGGCTTTCACCATTCCTGACACCATTCCCATATCAGCCTTGCCAGCTAGCTGAGCTTTTAATGCCCCGATTACCTTACCCATATCTTGGGGGCCGTTAGCACCAAGATCGGCAATCGTTTTGCTCACAATCGCGGAGATCTCGTCGGGAGCTAATTGAGCAGGCATGTACGCCTGTAATATATTGAGCTCATAAGTCTCTTGATTCACAAGATCCATACGGCCTGCTTTATCAAACTGCGTAATTGAGTCTTTACGTTGCTTCATTAACTTCTCAATAATAGCCACGATGCCTGCATCATCCACCACAATTCGCTCATCAACCTCGCGTTGCTTGATTGCTGCCAACAACAACCGGATGGTTCCCAAGCGCTCCGTCTCTTTAGCGCGCATGGCAGTCTTCATATCTTCGTTAATTTGATCTTTAAGGCTCATGGTGTTAACTCCAGAAAAAAGAGGCTCTTGCTACATTATCCAAGAGATTGAAAAACAAAAACCCGCTAAGTAAGCGGGTTCCATAAAAACCTGAACTAGAGAAGGGCTCTAATGATGCCCAGAACTCAACACAAAGTAATCAGTACAGTTTTTTGGGTAGCATCTGACTACGAATACGCTTGTAATGGCGCTTTGCAGCCGCAGCTTTTTTACGCTTGCGCTCGGCTGTGGGTTTCTCATAAAACTCACGGGCGCGAAGATCGGTCAAAAGACCATTCTTCTCAATGGTGCGCTTGAAGCGGCGAAGGGCTACTTCAAAAGGTTCGTTCTCACGAAGACGGACTGTGGTCATACTTGTTTTACTCGCTTTTACTCTTCTATTGCTAGAAAATGATCAAAATTTACCAAAACACGGATTTTAGCATGATAAGCCACAATAATGATAGTTCTAGGCATTGAGACCTCCTGTGATGAAACTGGCCTAGCCCTATATGACTCAAGGTCTTGGGAACAGGGTAAGCCTGCCCATTTAGGCGTTTTAGGTCAAGCCCTCCACTCCCAAATTGAGATGCACCAGGATTATGGCGGGGTTGTACCCGAATTGGCCTCCCGCGACCATATTCGGCGAGTTATTCCTTTACTAAAAAGGGTCTTAAAAGAGGCTAATTGCCCGATAGAGGCTGTTGATGCAATTGCGTATACCCAAGGACCGGGATTGGCCGGGGCCCTACTAGTAGGCTCAGCCTTTGCCAATGCCCTAGCAAGCTCTCTCAAAAAGCCCATCATTGGTGTTCATCATCTCGAAGGCCATCTCTTATCACCACTCTTGGCGAATGAGGGTAAAAGGGGTCCTGAATTTCCTTTTATTGCCCTGCTAGTATCTGGCGGTCATACCCAACTCATGCTGGTTAATGGGATCGGCCAATACCAACTCTTGGGAGAAACTGTCGATGATGCAGCTGGGGAAGCGTTTGATAAAACCGCCAAATTGCTTGGTCTGGATTATCCAGGAGGTGCCGCGCTTTCAAAACTCGCCGAGGGTGGCCAACGGGGCCGCTTTGAACTACCCCGTCCGATGCTGCATTCAGGAGATTTAGATTTTTCGTTCTCGGGTCTCAAAACAGCGGTTTTGAATCAGGTCAAAAAAGCAGAAGCAAGCAACACTCTGAACGAAAACTTTCGCAGGGATATTGCCTTTGCTTTCGTTGAATCCCTTGTAGAGGTTATTACCCATAAAGCAATGAACGCACTCGATAAGACGGGTTGTCACGATCTAGTACTTGCTGGCGGTGTAGGTGCCAATCGACAACTCCGCGCAGCACTTACAAACATGGCTCATCAAAAAGGGGGGGCTGTCCATTACCCGCCTTTAGAGCTTTGCACAGATAACGGGGTCATGATCGCCTTTGCGGGCACTCTTCGTCTACTACAAAAAGAATTTAACCCCTCTAACTTACAGGGTGGCTTTGATATCAAGCCGCGTTGGGATTTATCAGATCGCCCA
>Ga0255073_1000122_pt1 | contig 14475 bp, 8 predicted proteins | sample Colum_Yuk_RepB_8_FD_188447 | JGI IMG/M metagenome (GOLD analysis project Ga0255073, IMG submission 188447) | Freshwater microbial communities from Columbia River, Oregon, United States - Colum_Yuk_RepB_8h | ecosystem: Environmental > Aquatic > Freshwater > River | place: USA: Oregon | collected... | reverse complement strand
GCCACCCTGGATGGCTTGACCTGGGATTTCGCCCCCACGATGAGGACGATTTTTTGAATTATACCTTAAATATCAGTCATCTAGTGAGCTCGAAGGGAAGCCCAAGCAGAGATATTCAGCCATAATACAAGCTATGCACAGCATATTTACTGATGAAAAGGACCTGCAAGGGATGCGTGAGGCTGGTCGGCTCGCCAGCGAGGTCCTGGATTACATCACGCCATTCATTAAGCCGGGGGTAAGCACTGGTGAATTAGACCGACTTTGTCATGCCTATATGAAGGATGTGCAAAAGACTATTCCAGCGCCACTCAACTATCAACCACCGGGCTACCCACCCTTTCCTGCTGCCATTTGCACCTCGGTAAACGATGTCATTTGCCACGGCATCCCAGGCGATAAGGTGCTCAAAAATGGTGATGTCGTTAATCTCGACATTACTGTAATCACCCAAGCAGGTTACTACGGGGATACCAGCAGGATGTTCAGTGTTGGTGAGATTTCAATTATGGCGGCGCGCCTGAATCAAATTACCTTTGAATGTATGTGGCTTGGTATTGCACAAGTGAAGCCAGGCACCCGTCTGGGTGATATTGGTTATGCTATTCAAACGCATGCAGAAAACGCAGGGTACTCCGTGGTTCGTGAGTATTGTGGCCATGGTATTGGCAAGGTCTTTCATCAAGACCCGCAAATCTTGCACTACGGTAAGCCTGGAACAGGTGAGGCTCTTGAAGAAGGCATGACCTTTACGATTGAGCCCATGATCAATGCAGGACGGCGCGAGATCCGCACCATGCCTGATCAATGGACTGTCAAAACGAAAGATCGCAGCCTATCCGCGCAATGGGAGCATACGATTTTAGTGACGCGCACCGGTGTCGAGGTATTAACCTGGTCAGACAGCACTCCAAAAGCACCTGCCTGTGTGGGTCAATTGCACTATCGTCCCAATCCCGTCGCCGCTTAGATCTTTGCTGCTAATGGGTAGCCAATGAATTTAAGTGCCAATCTACCCCAAGATGCAAGAGCGTTAACCTGCTCTGAATTTCTACAGCATCAGAATGTATCTAAACTCATGCAAAAGCTGAGCCAGGCTACCGATGCATTGCTCTTGCAACTTTGGAATGAATCTGGCTTGCATCATGATGCTGCCTTATTGGCTGTGGGTGGCTATGGACGCGGCGAGCTATTTCCTTACTCAGACATCGATATTTTGATCCTGCTCGATGATGAATCAAATAGCAACAATCAACATATACCAAGCAATATTGAGAAATTTATTGCACGTTGCTGGGACTCTGGTCTAGAAATCGGCTCGGCCGTTCGATCTTTATCAGAGTGCTTATCAGAAGCTGCGGGAGATATTACAATCCGCACCTCTGTTCTAGAAGCTCGCCCAATTGGTGGTAATCGCGGACTGTTCAAGCACTTTAAACGCAACTTAGAAGAAGCAATGGAGCCTAAAGCATTTTTTCAGGCAAAGCTCTTAGAGCTTCAACAACGCCACTATAAATATCAGGAAACTCCTTATGCTCTCGAACCAAACTGCAAAGAAAGTCCAGGTGGTTTACGTGATCTACAAATTATCCTGTGGGTAAGTAAGGCGGCTGGGCTTGGTCATAGTTTTACAGATCTTCATAAAAAAGGTCTAATTACTGCCCGTGAACTAAAAGAGCTGAATCGTAATCAAAAACTCCTGCAAACGATTCGGGCCAACCTGCACCTCTTAGCTAAGCGTCGACAGGATGTTTTGGTATTTGATTTACAAGCAGCACTTGCTAAACAATCCGGCATCCAACAAGACTCCGCGCGCTTGGCTAGCGAAGAACTTATGCGGCATTACTATTGGGCCGCAAAGGCAGTCAGTCAGCTGAATACTATTCTGATGCAAAACATCGAGGCCTTACTGTTTCCAAATGAGGCGCGAACCACACACCCGATTCCTGGCGTTGGTAATGAGATGTTTATTGAGAGGCAAGGTCTACTCGATATTATTGATCAAAACCTCTATCAAAAACATCCTGAAGCAATATTACAAACCTTCTTGATTTTTGCACAAAATCCGGCCATCACTGGTTTGTCAGCAACTGTTTTTAGAGCGCTGTATAACGCTCGGCAATTAATGGATGCGACCTGGCGGAAGGATCCCAGAAATCGTGCAAGGTTTATGGAGTTACTCAAATTACCTGATGGAGTTACTACCGCATTTCGTTTAATGAATCAAACCAGCGTACTAGGCCGTTATCTACCATCATTTCGGCGCATCGTAGGGCAAATGCAACATGATCTATTTCATGTCTATACCGTTGATCAACATATTCTGATGGTCTTACGCAATGTTCGGCGTTTCATGATTATTGAGCATACCCACGAGTTCCCAGTGTGTAGCAAGCTTATCGCCAGCTTTGAAAAGAATTGGATTATTGTCTTAGCAGCCATTTTTCATGATATTGCCAAGGGGCGCGGCGGAGACCATTCCGAACTCGGAAAAAAAGATGCGCGTCTCTTTGCGAAAGAGCATGGGCTTTCTGCTGATGAGACTGAGCTCTTAGTATGGCTCGTCGCAGAGCATCTTACGATGAGTCAGATTGCACAAAAACAAGATATTACTGATCCTGATGTAATTACTGCTTTTGCAAAACGTATGTGTGACGAGCGTCATCTCACTGCCCTGTATTTACTGACTGTAGCGGATATTCGGGGGACCAGTCCAAAAGTTTGGAACGCCTGGAAAGGAAAATTACTGGAGGATCTCTATCGCGCCACCTTACGAGTCCTCGGCGGTGCTAAGCCAGATCCGTCATCGGAGTTAATCCAGAACCAAGAGGAGGCCTATCGTCAGCTCCGACTCTTTGGTATTGAGGATAGCGCATGCAATACATTATGGAAACAACTCGATGTTGCTTTCTTTTTAAGACAAGAAGCGGGAGATATTGCGTGGCTTACACGCCATCTTTTTAACCACGTTGATGCTGAAAAGCCAATTGTGCGTGGCCGCCTCTCACCGGCCGGTGAGGGTCTGCAAATCGCCGTATATGTAAAAGATCAGGCGGATTTATTTGCTCGGATCTGTGCCTATTTTGAGCGTCATAACTTCTCGATTTGGGATGCCAGAATCCATACGACAAAGCATGGCTACGCTTTGGATACCTTCCAGATCTCAGGAAGTCATTTGGTCGAGGACGGAGGTAGCTATCGTGATCTGATTCAGCTCGTTGAGTATGAACTCGCGGAATCCATTCAAAAATCAGCCCCCTTACCAGAGCCCAATATTGGTCGTCTCTCGCGTCAATCTAAAAGTTTTCCAATCCAAGCAAGAGTGAGCTTGCAACCCGATGAACGCAATGAATACTTTGCTCTCACTCTTTCAGCATCAGACCGTTCTGGTCTGTTATATGCGGTTGCCAAGGCCTTAGCAAAACACCGTGTTTCTTTACATACTGCCCGCATTAATACCCTTGGGGAGCGAGTGGAAGACATTATGTTGCTTGATGGCACTAACCTGAGTAAGAATCCTAAGTTACAGATTCAGCTTGAAACAGAATTGCTAGAGGTCTTAGCGGCCTAAGATTTTCATTAAAGCGTCCTCATCCAGTATGGGGATGCCTAGCTCATTAGCTTTCTCTAACTTACTTCCGGCGTCAGATCCAGCAACAACATAAGAGGTTTTCTGAGACACTGAGCCTGCCACTTTTGCGCCTGCTGCTTCAAGTAAAGTCTTTGCTTGATCGCGTGACATCGTTGGCAATGTACCCGTAAGAACAAAGGTCTTATCACTAAGATCAACACTAGCAATTTGCTCTTCCACCTGAAACTCAATCCCTGATGCTAATAATTGTTCGATGACCTCTCGATTATGGCTCTCCGACATAAAACTGATGATGGAGTTTGCTACTACTGGACCCACATCATTAACCGTAAGAAGATCTTCCATCTGTGCATCCATGAGGGCCTGCATTGTTCCAAAATACTTAGCCAAATCTTTAGCAGTGCTTTCTCCCACATGGCGAATACCCAGGCCAAAGATAAAGCGTGGCAAGCTTGTACTCTTGGATTGTGCAATCGATCGAATCAAATTATCTGCAGACTTATCACCCATCCGCTCTAAATTAGCTAATGCAGAAAATCCTAAGCGGTAGAGATCAGCAGGGGTTCGAACCAAATTGAGATCAACGAGCTGATCAACAATTTTGTCACCGAGCCCCTCAATGTCCATGGCGCGACGATGGGCAAAATGAAGTAAGGCTTGCTTGCGTTGGGCGGCACAAAATAGACCGCCACTACACCTTGCTATTGCTTCATCAACCAAACGCTCGATGTGGGAATCACAAATCGGGCAACGGCTTGGAATTTCAAATGGCTTGGCGTGCTGCGGTCTTCGATCTAAAACGACCGAAACCACTTCCGGAATGACATCTCCTGCTCGACGCACAACAACCGTATCACCCACCCGTACGTCCTTACGACGGACCTCATCCTCATTATGAAGTGTGGCATTAGTGACAGTAACACCGCCAACAAGCACTGGAGATAGCCGAGCAACCGGTGTAATCGCACCAGTTCGACCAACCTGAACGTCTATACCCAAAACAGTCGTGATCTCCTCTTGGGCTGGGTATTTATGAGCAATTGCAAACCGTGGTGCGCGCGAGACAAATCCCAAGGTATTTTGCTGACTAAACGAATTCACCTTATAGACAACGCCATCAATCTCGTAAGGTAACTGATTGCGCTTTCTTCCAATTTCTTGATAAAACTGATTCAGGCCATCTACAGAACTTACCACCCGCCGCTCCTGACAAACAGGAAGCCCAAGCTCTACGTAATGATCAAGTAACTGACTATGAGTCTTGGGAAGCCAATTAATAGGCTCAAAGGCGCCAAGGCCATAGGCAAAGAAACTTAAAGGTCGCTTTGCCGTAATCTTGGAGTCAAGTTGTCGCAAACTCCCCGCAGCAGCATTACGAGGATTCGCAAATTCTTTTTCTCCAAGAGTTGCAGCGTATTTATTCATTTTCTCAAAATCGTCGCGATGCATGAATACCTCGCCACGCACCTCCAGAACATCCGGAATCTTCTTCCCAGTTAAGCGCAATGGAATAGCGCGGATGGTGCGGATATTGACTGTGACGTCTTCGCCACTCGCCCCATCGCCTCGGGTAGCTGCCTGTACCAATACCCCGCGCTCGTAGCGTAAGGAGATTGCCAATCCATCAAACTTTAGTTCACATGCGTAATCAACACTCTCAAGCCCTAAGCCATCACGACAGCGCCGATCAAAGTTTATTAACTCAGACTCCTCAAACGCATTATTTAAGGAGAGCATTGGTACAGCGTGCTTAACCTCATTAAATACTTTTAATGGTGTTCCGCCAACACGTTGTGATAAAGAATCTGCGCTTATCCAGTCGGGATATTTTTGCTCCAGATCGAGGAGCTCTCGATACAAGCGATCATATTCTGCATCGGGTACTAGAGATTGATCAAGTACGTAATAGGCATGCTCTAGACGCGCAAGTTCTGTTTGCAAATAGCGGAAACGATCCGCTTCTAAGGATCCGTCTTTACTCAATTGCTGTCCTAACTAAATAATCGAATGGCGGTACCCGATCCAGCAGCAATACCAGATTTCTCTAACTGGGCATATAGGACGTCAAGCTGTTGTCGAATCACATTCACCGAGCTTTCGGTGAGATTGATGCCGTTATCATCCACTAAACGCCCTTGTAGAGTTTCTGCAATATCCGCCGCCTCTTTCAGCATTCGATCAAATGGCTGTAGGTTAGCTAGAACAACTGGCACCTCGAGTTGAAGGGTAATTTGCGAGACGGGGGTCTGATGATCAAATTGTCCAGTCCGAAATACAGTCTTTCCTTGCATGGAATATTCGAAATATGCACCATCATTACTTAGCTTAAATCCACGTTGGGTAAGAGCTGAATCAAGATGAGGCCAAGACCACGATTGTTGATCAAACACAATATTGATACCCAAGAGCACATCACTTTGAGCGGCAATCACATCCAACTCTTTTGCACTATCAAGCATCCCGCTGACAGATGGCATATCGATTTGGGCGTCTAAAGTTTCTGCAAGAGCTTGTACCCGAGAGCAAAAATCAGATAACTCAAGAACTCCGATTGGGCCTTTACGGCTAGCCAATTGCACTGCCAATTGAATCTCTGCATAAAAATGATTTGTGTCCAACGGGCACCATACCCCCTCACTCGGACCGGTAACCGACAAACCATCCGCCATCCAAGGTGTTTGTAGGTCAGTCCAATCGTTCAGATCATCCAAAATCTCAATTCCGGAAATGGGTTCTGAAAACCGCAAAGCAATCACACAATCAATCCGTGGATCAATAGTTTGTTTAGATAAGGTTTGATAAGGGCTTAAGGGGGCAGGGATTGGCTCACTAACGATTACCTCTTCCGACTTGGAGCTTGGTTCAACCCGCACAGCATCATTACCTCTGCGACCCTTGGTATTGCGGATGTTATAGACAATTACCCAAATGAAAAACAGGAAGCCAATAAAACCTAGGGCAAGCTGTAGCTCCGACAAGCCCCATTGAGACGAAAATTGCTCAAGCGGCATTAAGCCGCCTCCACCATCGATACTGCCGATGTGATGTCAACCGCAACAATCCGCGAGACGCCCTGTTCCTGCATAGTTACTCCAATCAATTGGCTTGCAATTTCCATGGTGATCTTGTTATGCGAAATAAACACAAACTGGGTCTTACCTGACATTCTAGACACCATTTCAGAATAGCGCATCGTATTTGCATCATCAAGTGGGGCATCCACCTCATCCAACAAGCAAAATGGGGCTGGATTTAACAAGAATAGAGAAAACACTAGGGCAATCGCTGTTAATGCTTTCTCGCCACCTGAGAGCAAATGAATCGTGCTGTTCTTCTTACCGGGAGGTTGTGCCATCACTTGCACACCGGCATCCAAGATCTCTTCACCGGTCATCACCAACTCGGCATGCCCTCCACCAAAAAGTTCGGGGAATAAGCGTCCAAAATGGGTATTCACTTGATCGAAGGTACCTTGCAAGAGATCTCTAGTCTCCGCATCAATTTTGGCAATTGCGTCCGTTAGGGTTTTAATAGCTTCATTCAAATCAGCGGATTGAGCATCTAAGAATGATTTACGCTCACGACTGCTCGTCAACTCCTCAAGTGCCGCCATATTGACTGGTCCGAGCGACTGGATTTCATTATTCAGGCGGGTTACCTCACCCTGCAAACTGCTCGCTCGCAATTCAGGGCTATAGCGCTCCGCTAAGTCCTGCAGATCCGCCTCGTCATCCATTAGCAAGGTGGTGAACTGCTCATAGCTTAAGCGCGCTGCTTGCTCACGTAATTGCAGGTCAACCACACGATCGCGCATCGGTTGGAGAGTTTGCTCCAAAAATAGACGAGCCTCGTCTGCCTCGCGTAACTGATGTTGCATAGCCTCTTGTTCGGTTCGCGCTTTAGCAAGGGCTGCCTCACGCTCAGAGCGCGTAATTAACAATGTCTGTAATTTATTCTGGGCTGCCTCATCACTTAAACCCTTTAGCTCGGTTTGGCTTGCATCAAAACGATCCTGTAGTTCCATGATCTGGGTTCTAGCAGTTGTTTGATCACGCTGCAAATCATTGATTTTTTGCTGAAGTGAACGTGTAGTAAACGCAGCCTCTTGGGCGGTCATCTCGGCTTGACGAAGTTCTTCTCGTAGTAACTCACGCGCTGACTCGGCTTGCTCCAAATGCTGTTGCGCAGAACTGAGGCTATTTTGTAGGGCAGCCTTCTCCGACTCTGATTGGGTCAATTGTGTATTAATTTGCGCATTGGCTTCTTGAATCTGGCCTAACTGCTGTGTAATTTCTTGAAGCTCACTATCAATCTGCGCTGCTCGAGTGCTGTACTGCTCTTCTGCTTGCAATAGTTGCATCTTCTCCACCTGGAAGCTATGAGCCTCCTGGACTGACTGGTCGGCTGCAATCCGAGCCTGATCAGCGGCTTGTTGAGCGGCTTGATAGTTAGCATTCGCCTGCTCGAGCTCGCTTCGAGCCTCACTCTGAATCAACTGTTGGGCCTTGAGTTGCTTCTCAAGGCTTTCCATCTCTTGGGCTCTGGCTAGCATGCCTGCTTGCTCTGAGTCTGCTGCGTACAACTGCACCCCCACTCGGGTCACAACGTGTCCCTGCTGAGTAACTAGAGCAGCCCCCTTGCTTAGTTGGGAGCGTCGACGCAACGCGTCTTCTAAATTATCTGCAATGTAAATATGGCTGAGCCATTCTTGAAGAACGCCTGCAATTGTTCCGCTTGCCTGAACTCGAGATAAGAGCGTTATAAAACCAGCCGGTGGCTTGGAATCGGATTGGTCGATACCATCGGTCAATAAAATAGCCAAACGGCTCGGGGGCGCATCTTGCGCAAGACTGAGTGTCTCATCAAGACTCTTACCGGTTAAAGCTGCTAAGCGCTCCCGCAATACAGACTCAAGAGCGGGCTCCCAGCCTTTTTCAACTTTTAGCTCTTGCCACAGTCGTTTACTTTCTTTGAGACCCTTGCTCTCCAACCAAGGTCCAATTTTGCCTTGTGCCTGAACGCTAGCCTGCAAAGCAGCTAAGGCCGTTAATTTGGCCTCACTTTGATGAACATCTTGATTCGCTTTTTGAATCTGCTCTAAAGCTTTTTGACGAATAGCATCGGTTGCAGGAACCTGCCCTTGGGTTTGATTGGCTTTAAGCTTAGCTTCCTCTGCTTTACGTTGCGCCATTACATGGCGATCAGTAGCCATCTGAAGCGCTTGCTGATCGGGCTTACGCATTCCTACTAACTCATCGTTTAGACGACTCGCTCGACCATTCACTTCTTCAGACTGAGATTCTCCAGCCCTGGCCCGCTCTTGCAAACTGATAATGCGTTGCTCCATACTAGCTAGCACGGTACGCGCTTTTTCAAGCGCAATACTTGCTGCTTGATAAGCCTGATCCTGAGTAGGAGTTCGTTGCTGTAGTTGCACAAATTCTGCTTGCAAGCTTGTCTCGTTCTCACTAGCCTCTCTACACTCCTGTTCGGCTTGGCGCTGGGCCTGTGCAGCCTCTTTCTCTTGGGTGGTCCAACGATCGAGCTGAGCTTGTAAATCGGCAACCTGCTCTTGGAGGCGCTGCCGAGATTCCTGCACATATTTAATTTCGGCCTCAACCTGGCTTACCTCTGAATTGGTTTCATAGAGATCACCCTGAGCTTTAGAGACAACATCCTGCAAGGCGTATTGCTGGGTACGCATAGTCTCTAGTTCAGACTCCGCATGGCGCAGCTTTGATGTTTCTGCTTCCAATTTAACCTGCGTCTCACGAATTGCATTGGCGTGCTTCTCTTGTTCTTTACCAGACTCAGTTTGTTTCACAAACCAAAGGAGATGCTGTTGCGACTTCATGTGTGCCAAGAGCTCGTTGTGGAGACTTGCAACTTCTGCTTGGGCCTCAAGACGAGCGAGTTGTTGCTCAAGCTCACGCACAATATCCTGCACGCGAACAAGATTCTCCTGAGTATCTTCTAAACGTGATGCGGTTTCTTTACGACGCTCTTTGTATTTGGATACCCCAGCAGCTTCCTCTAAGAAGACTCGCAACTCCTCCGGCTTGGACTCCAAGATTCGGGAAATGGTTCCTTGCCCAATAATGGCATAAGCACGAGGACCAAGACCCGTTCCTAGAAAGATATCTTGGACGTCTTTGCGACGGACTACCTGATTATTAATGTAGTAACTCGAATTGCCATCACGTGTTAAGACCCGTTTAACAGACAATTCTGTGAAGCTTGACCATTGCCCATGTGCACGCCCATCAGCATTATCAAAAATGAGTTCGACGCTGGCACGGCCAGAGGGTTTACGTAGACCCGAGCCATTAAAAATCACGTCTTGCATTGACTCGCCGCGCAACTCGCTAGCGCGAGATTCGCCAAGCACCCACCGTACCGCATCAATGATGTTGGACTTACCGCAGCCATTGGGTCCTACAACCCCAATTAACTGGCCAGGCAACTCAAAATGAGTAGGGTCAACAAAGGATTTAAAGCCAGATAATTTAATAGATTTAAGTTGCACGGACGTTCTTCTTGGGGGACAAAGTCAGGGATTTTAGGATTAAAAAGTTCTCAGCAGAGATGATAACAATCCTGCGCATGGTCAACGCTCTAGGAGAACCCCCAATATAATGAAACACTTGTGATTTAAACCACGAATTTTCTAAAAATCCTTATCAATCCTATAGTTATCGACAACCTATGAGTCTAGCCCTACAAACCACCATCGATCAGGCCTGGGAAAACCGTGCCAATCTTTCCCCAAGCTCTGCACCCGCTGAGATCAGACAGGCTGTTGGCGCAGTCTTGGAGGGTCTTAATAATGGCTCTATCCGAGTTGCTCAGAGACAAAGTGTAGGGCAGTGGAATGTCAATCAATGGGTTAAAAAAGCGGTCTTGTTATCGTTCCGCCTCGAAGATAACCAAACGATGTCAGCCGGTGGTTTTACGCAGTTCTACGACAAAGTCCCCAGCAAGTTTGCAAATTACACCCCGGAAGACTTTGCTAAAGGCGGCTTCCGAGTCGTTCCGCCCGCATTTGCCCGCCGAGGTTCTTATGTAGCCAAAAATGTGGTTCTCATGCCTTCTTACGTCAATATTGGTGCCTATGTGGACGAAGGAACTATGGTTGACACCTGGGCAACCGTGGGGTCATGTGCTCAGATCGGCAAGAACGTTCATCTCTCGGGAGGCGTTGGCATTGGTGGGGTCTTAGAACCCATTCAGGCAGGTCCGGTCATTATCGAAGATAACTGCTTTATTGGCGCACGCTCCGAAGTGGTCGAAGGTGTTGTGATTGAAGAAAACAGCGTGCTCTCGATGGGTGTCTATATTGGTCAAAGCACCAAGATCTATGACCGCGAGACCGGCGAGGTCCACTACGGCCGAGTGCCATCAGGCTCAGTGGTGGTCCCGGGCTCAATCCCTGCTAGTAACGGTAAGTACAGTTTATATGCTGCTGTGATTGTGAAAAAAGTGGATGCACAAACGCGTGCCAAGACCGCCATCAATGAACTCCTACGTGATTAGGATGCTATTCCTCAGCTATGTCTAACGCTCTTGATTTCACCAAAGAACTAATTTCGTGTCGTTCGGTAACGCCAGCCGATGGTGGCTGCCAAGAGTTGATTGCAAAACGACTTGGGGCAATCGGGTTTGAGACCGAGACCATTGTGAGTGGACCGGCTAATTTTCAGGTCACCAATTTATGGGCAATCAAGCGGGGTTCCGAGCCCAAAGGTAAGGTTCTTGCCTTTGCAGGTCATACCGATGTGGTGCCCACTGGCCCCTTAGAAAAATGGACCACTGATCCATTTATACCGAGTGAGCGTGACGCACATCTCTATGGTCGTGGTGCCGCTGATATGAAAACCTCACTGGCTGGTTTTGTAGTTGCTAGCGAAGAGTTTGTGAAGCAATACCCCAATCACAAAGGCTCCATTGCATTCTTAATTACAAGCGATGAAGAAGGTCCTGCCAATGATGGTACGGTAATCGTCTGCGATCTTCTCAAGCAGCGCGGTCAAAAACTCGATTACTGTGTTATTGGAGAACCAACCTCCGTTACACAACTAGGTGACATGATTAAAAATGGTCGTCGCGGTTCTCTCTCCGGTAAGTTAGCCATTAAGGGCATACAAGCGCATATTGCCTATCCTCATTTAGGACGTAATCCCATTCATGAGCTTGCCCCAGCACTTAGCAAATTAGTTTCCAAAGAGTGGGATCGCGGCAACCAGTATTTTCAGCCAACTAGTTTTCAGATCTCCAATATTCATGCGGGTACGGGTGCGAACAATGTGATTCCAGGAGAACTCGCACTTGACTTCAACTTCCGTTTCTCCACTGAGAGTACGCCAGACCAACTCAAAGGTGAACTTGAGCGCATCCTGAGTGAAACAGGTCTAGAGTTTGAGATTGCTTGGACCTTAGGGGGTGAACCTTTCTTAACGGGCGATGGTGCTCTTGCAGGCGCAATGCGTCAGTCCATTATGGCCGAGACAAAGGTGAGCACCGAACTGTCTACCACCGGTGGTACAAGCGATGGTCGCTTTATTGCCAAAATCTGCTCAGAGCTCGTTGAGTTTGGTCCAGTCAACGCCACAAGTCATAAGATTGATGAGCGTGTGGCACTCAATTCGATTGAACCGCTCAAAAATATCTATCGTCGCGTTCTTGAAAAACTCATTGCTTAATCACAGAATGCTGCTCCTAGCATAATGCGATTTTTATGGAAGCTTCCCCCAAAGTCTTGAATCCATCCCCCTTAACAGTCACTGACTGTTGCACACAAATTACCCAATTACTAGAGCCATCGCAATTGCATTATGGGCATGGTGCGAGCAATGCTCAGAGTGAAGCGCTTTGGATTGTGAGCAAACAGTTAAATGTTTCTCCAACAGAAGTACTTGATCTTGGCGATACCATTCTCTCTCCAAAAATGGTTCAAGACGCCTTGCAAATCACTAATAAACGAATCAGCAGTCGTGAGCCCTTAGCCTATCTTCTTGGCGAGGCTTGGCTCATGGGGGTGCCGTTTGATTGCACCCCACAAAGTATTATTCCGCGCTCCTTCATTGCTGAACTCATTGTGAATGATGCCCTCAATCCCTGGTTACCGGCGGATGGCAAAGTTCTGGATTTGTGCACTGGTAATGGCTCATTAGCTATTTTGACTGCACTCCATTACCCTGATTTACACATCAAGGCGTGCGATCTGTCCATGCCCGCACTTGCTTTAGCAGCTCGCAATTTAGATCGTCATCACCTAAGCAATCATATTGAACTATTGCAAGGGGATTTGTGGGATGCGCTTCCAGATAACGATGAAGACCATCGGTTTGATCTCATCATTTGTAATCCGCCTTATGTGAATGAAACGACTATGCGCACCCTCCCCCAAGAATATCGTGCCGAGCCCAGAGAAGCGCTAGCAGGTGGTGAGAATGGTATGGACATCATCCACCGAATTATTGCAGGCGCCGCTGATTACTTAAATGAACGCGGTGCTTTAGTAATTGAAATTGGTAATGAGTATGAACACTTTCATGAAGCATTTGCGCACATACCAACTATATGGATAGAAGTGTCAGCCGGTGATATGCAGGTTTGCCTCATTCAGGCAGAAGATCTACAAACTAACTAGGATTAGCTTAGAGTATTAGCTTCACTGATGGCTTCATCAATACGCTCGACAGCGATCACGCGTAAGTTTGCAATCTTAGTCTTGGGCAGATTTGCTTTTGGAATAATGGCTACTGTAAAGCCTAATTTTGCGGCTTCTTTAAGGCGCTCTTGACCGCGTGGGCATGGACGAATCTCTCCCGCTAAACCAACCTCACCGAAGACCACCAAGCTTTTGGGTAAGGCTCGATTACGAATGGACGATGCAATAGCTAGAAGAACAGCAAGGTCGGCAGCAGGCTCGCTGATCTTGACGCCGCCTACCGCATTTAAAAAGACATCCTGATCGAAGCAAGCAATACCTGCGTGACGATGTAAGACCGCCAATAACATCGCCAAACGGGTTTGCTCTAAGCCTACTGCTAAGCGCCGTGGATTGGGAATATGCGCTGTATCTACTAAAGCCTGAATCTCTACCAATAAAGGTCGACTACCCTCTTGAGTGACCAAAACACAGGATCCTGGAACAGTCTCTGGATGCTGCGATAAAAATAATGCCGATGGATTATTAACGCCCTTAAGACCGCGTTCGGTCATAGCAAAGACACCTAATTCGTTCACGGCACCAAAACGGTTTTTAATAGCGCGCACTAAGCGGAATGAGGAGTGGGTATCTCCCTCAAAATACAAAACAGTATCGACGATATGCTCTAACACGCGAGGGCCGGCTAAATGCCCGTCTTTGGTTACATGCCCCACTAACAAGACACAAATACCACTTGACTTAGCCAAACGCGTTAATTGTGCGGCACATTCTCTAACTTGAGAAACTGATCCAGGGGCTGATGAAAATGCATCTGAATACAAGGTTTGAATGGAGTCCACCACCAAAACCTGAGGCTTTGCAGCCTCTACAGAAAGTAATAATTTTTCCAGCTGGATTTCTGCTAGTACTTCTAATTGAGGTGCATTTAAATGAATGCGATTCGCCCGTAAAGCAATTTGCGCAGCCGATTCTTCTCCACTACTGTATAGAACATCTACGCCATTTGCACTTAGCTGTGCTAAGGCTTGCAGTAATAAAGTGGACTTACCAATACCAGGATCACCCCCTAGGAGTACCACTCCACCGGGCACCAAGCCACCCCCCAAAACACGATCAAGCTCATCGATGCCAGTTGGCAAGCGGGGAGAATCCTCGGCATCAATACTCACTAATTTTTGTCGTGGTATGGAATTTGTGAGACCCTCAAAGC
>Ga0255073_1000118_pt1 | contig 14665 bp, 23 predicted proteins | sample Colum_Yuk_RepB_8_FD_188447 | JGI IMG/M metagenome (GOLD analysis project Ga0255073, IMG submission 188447) | Freshwater microbial communities from Columbia River, Oregon, United States - Colum_Yuk_RepB_8h | ecosystem: Environmental > Aquatic > Freshwater > River | place: USA: Oregon | collected... | reverse complement strand
GCTGAGTTGATTCCAATTGCGCCAGTATTGCCATCAGGTTTGTTTTCTCAAGGTACAAAACAAGCCATTGTTGCACCTGTCCAGCGTGGAGTTTCTACTGTTCGTAGTGCTTTCCAAGATGCCCCATCAGCACAAGCTATGCGTCAAAGCGGTGGTGCTGCTGCTACTGCAATGCCATTAGTTCGTGAAACTACTTCTGCTAATTTGCCTGTACCAGTGACTTTAACCAAAGGTGCTTCAACCAGAGAGGCTCAACAACTTGCATTTGAAAAAGAACAAATGAAAGGTCAACAAGGCGCACCTTTGAGGGAAAGAGCAGAGCAAAATAATTTAGAAGTTTTGCAAAACTTTGATGCCTTAATGGAAATGACAGGTGCTCAAGCGGCTCAAACTGGATTTGCCGGCACAGGAAACAAGGTTATTGATGCCTTATCTCAAGGTTGGCAAGGCGCAAAAGCAAAGACAAATGCAGCATATACAAAGGCTGAAAATGCTGGTCAACTTCAAGCACCAGTGAAACTTGATTCATTGGCTGACTACATCAATCAAAATATGCCAGAGTCATCAGTTGCGCCTATTATCAATGTTGCAAAAAATAAAGGCATTCAACTTGGAGTATTTGAGCAACTTGATGATGGAACAATCAGAGCCTTGCCAGCAGATTTAAAAAATACTGAGTTATTGCGTCAAAGCATTGGCAAAACAATTGGCATAGAACCAACAAATAAAAAGTTTGGTAGTGAACTCAAACAAGTAATTGACGCATCTACTGATGGTGTTGGCGGTGATTTGTACAAACAAGCTAGAGCATTGCGTGAGCAACAGGCTCGTAAGTTTGAAGGTCGTGCCATTGTTGCAAATTTACTTACCAAGGTAAAAGGCAAGGATGATCCCAAAATTGAGGCTAGTGAAGTATTCCAAAAATCAATTTTGAATGGTAGTCCAGAGGAGATTACGTTCTTAAAGCGTGTTCTTTACACTAGCGGAAAAGATGGTCAGTCTGCATGGAAAGAGGTTCAAGGATCAACCATCAATCACATTCAAGAAGTTGCAACAAGTGGCGTTGGAACTGACTCAATGGGTAGAAAGATTGTTTCGCCAGCAAAACTTAATGAGGCAATCACAGCTTTAGACAAAAATGGTCGTTTAGATATTGTGCTTGGCAAGGATAAGGCTCAAACCATTCGTGATCTGAATGAAGTCTTGCAGTATGTTCAAACAGTACCGCCAGGAACTTTGGTGAATACATCTGGTACTGCTGGAACTATTCTATTGGCAATAACTGAGGTTGGTGGTGGTCTTGCATTCACAGGATTACCAATTCCTGTTTTAGCTGGAATTCGTTATGCAAATCAATTTGTAAAAGACCGCAAACTGAAAGCACGAATTGAAGATGCCTTGAAAAAAGGAGACTGAAATTGATCCAATCACGTTATGCCTCATGGCGGCTGGTCTGGTCAAACAGATTCAAGCTGGTTGCGAACTCTACAAACAAGCTAAAGAATCTTTTGTTGAGATTAAAGCCACTGCTGATGAAGTCGTTGGGATATATAAGGAAGTTACTGGATTTTGGGGTAACTTCCTTAAACTCTTTGGTGCTAAACCTAAGCCTCAAGCTGCAAAGCCTGTGGCTAAGGCTAAGAAGTCTGTTTATGCACCTGTTGATGAGACTCAGGTCAAAGTTGGTATCGTCCAAAGTCTGACAGAGTTTTTCAAGATTCAAGAACAATTAGAAGCGCACATAAGGGAAGAAGAAGAAAAGTCAAAGAACGTCTACGACCCTGACCAGAACTACATGGAAGCCGCACTCAAGAGAGTGATGGCACAGCAGCAGATGGCTGAGTTGGTGGTGCAGATCAGGGAATGTATGGTGTATCAGAGTCCTCCTGAGATGGGCGCACTGTACTCAGAGGTATTTGCAATGAGGGAAACAATACAAGAGGAGCAAACTCAGGCAAGGCTAAAGCAAGAAGCAGTAAAACGGCGGGAATTATGGCAACGCAAACAGGAAGAAAGAAACTTCCAGCTAAAACTAGCGTACCTAGCAGCGACTACTATATTCCTCCTCTACCTGTGGGCGTGGTTACTGTTCGTAAGTCAGTGGAGGAAGACATAGTGGGATGGATTGCTGCTTGCTTGCTGATTGCCTTGTTGTTGCCTGTAATGGGGTTTCTTTATCTTGACATCTTAGAGGCTAAGAATGAGGTCAAGTCTGAGGTGGAGAAGGTAGAGAAAATGCGGCAAAAGATTGAGCAAAAAGAAAGGGAGAAAAGCAAATGAGAATATTATTTTTGATGGCATTGGTACTGTTGACGGGCTGTGAAGACCGATTTCGCTATAGTTGCCAAGACCCTCAGAATTGGCAAAATGCTGAATGTAAGCCCCCAATTTGTACCGCTACAGGTACTTGTCCAGAGCAACTCGTTAAACCCGAACAGGAGAAAAAGTAATGCCAACAATCGTGATGAACAAAAATAGTCGTATGACTGCTGACGATATTGAAGCTAGGGTATGGGCGTTTGTGATTGTTTGCTTGATGCTGATTCTTTTCGGCTCGGTAGCCATGTTTCTCTATGCTTTGACATACGTCACTCAGCCTATGGCTGGTATGGCTCCCATTGACAAGGTGTACACACAACAGATTTCCACCATCATGGTGTTTATCACTGGTGTTCTTGGTGGTGTTGCTGGCAGGTCTGGTGTTAAAGCAATAGCAACTGCTACAGCAAAGGCAGAGGCTGTTGACAATGATGAACCCCCAAAGCCATGAGCCTGTTTAACCCTTGGGTACTTTTAGGCATCTTTTTGGCGGTAGCGAGTTCATTTGGCACTGGTTATCTCAAGGGAACAAATGACGAGAATGATCGTCAAAAACTTGAGATTGCTGCGCTTAATGAGGACGCAAGGCAAAAGGAGCAAGTCCTTATTACTGCTGTTCAGAACCAATCTTTAAAACTCCAAAAGGCAAATCAAAATGCTAAACTTTTACAGCAAAAGCGCAATAGTGATATTGACAGTGGTGCTTTGCGGTTGCGGGTCGCTGTCAAAGCCTCAGAGTGCGCCGTACAAGCCTCCTCAGATGCCCCCGTTACCAGCGGAGATAACTCAGGAAGTGCATCAGCCGAACTTGACGGAGAGACTTCTAAAGCTCTTATCGCCATCACAGACGAAGGAGATGCCGCCATCAGAAAACTCGCAACCTGTGTCTCCCTCTACAACGAAGCCCTCCAAACCTTGAAAGTCAAACCATGAACTTATCTGCCAACTTCACCCTGAAAGAACTGACAAAGTCCGACACTGCCACTCGTTTGGGTCTGGACAACACGCCTGATGAAGCAACCATTGAGAACCTCAAAGCATTGTGTGAGAACGTCCTACAGCCTGTTAGAGAGCATTTCGGCAAGTCTGTTACCGTGAACTCAGCCTATCGTAGTCCTGAAAGTAATGCTGCTGTGAATGGATCGAAGTCCTCAGACCATTGCAAGGGCATGGCGGCAGATATTGAGATTGCTGGCGTTGCCAACGCTGACCTCGCACAGTGGATCATGGACAACTTGGACTACACACAGTTGATCTTAGAGTTTTACACACAAGGCGTACCTGATAGTGGATGGGTTCATGTGTCGTATGACCCCAACAACCTGAAGAATCAAGAGTTGACTGCTGTCAAGGTTGCAGGGAAGACTCAGTATTTGAATGGACTACAGGCTTAATCTGAGTCTTGCAAAAGTGTTTGTGGATCAGGTGTTCATGCAAGATCACCTGTCCACACTTCTGGCATAACCAAGCAACTCCCTCATCCACTTGATGCTGGCGGTCACCTCTTAGACCCCGTTGCTTACCGTAAAACGTGCGGATTTTTACAATCAAGAATTTTTATCCTTGAGTTTGGCTTCAATGGCTTTGGCAAAAATATGGTGAGGTTGCTTCTCTTTCCACAAGGTTTTGTTCCAGCAAGCATCAATCTGCTCATCCGTCAGCCCTACCCATGTGCGCTGTGCTGCGGGTGGGGTGTTCTTGCATTTCTTACCAAGTTGGCAGCGCACATTCCAACAACCTTGAGGGTCTTTATCGCACACAGGCTCTTGCTCTTGTGCCAAGGCTTCTTTGTGAAATTCGTTGCTCCCACATCCTGAACACGCAAGATAGTCAAGGTCAGCTTTACAGAGTGCTAATGTAAATTCCTGCGCTCCGCATTCGTTGCAAGTCCATGCCCAATTAGGCTCTTGCTCTGGCTGTGCCAAGGCTTTTTCAAGAATAGCAAGGGCATCTGTATGCGCTGTTGCTCGAACACCAAAACCACCTGCAAACGCATAAGTGTTGCATTGTTTTAGCGCATCAAACACCAGCTTTAATTCTTCTTGTGTCATGATTCAATTCCAAAATGTTCTTTCAACTGACCGCCATCTGCATAAGAAACAACTTCGCCGCTATCTGGAGAAATATCAAATTTGGAATCAATAAAGTCTGCACATTCCAGAACACACGCTTTACGTTCCTTGGCGGCTACAAGTTTGGCAAAGATTTCTGCGGCTTGAATTGCGGCTGAGTTTTCCATCATGAATCCAGCCTGTCTTGCCATCTCAATAATTTCATCTTGTGTCATTTTTTCATGTTCCTTACAAAAACTGCAAAACTGTCTGTTGTATCTGGTGGGAATGCCGACTTAAACTTTGTCTGAATCTCTGTTGCCACTTCCTCAATCACAATATTGCGATACGGGTTTAGCTCAACATCAACTAGTTTGAGTTCCTCAATTTGTCGTTTTCGATTCAATGATTCGGACATTGTTTCCCCCAAGTTCTTGAATTCTTTTGCTAAGACGCATGATGCGTTGCTTGTTGTAGTCCACAATGGCTTGCGAATACTCTACTGAAGTCTCTGCTTGCAGCTTGGCAAGTTGTGCCTCAGTCAGTTCCTTTTCCACCATCTCGACAGGTGTCTTTGCCCTGAGTAAATCCTTGACGTACTGAATCGTTAGTTGCCGCCAGTTCATGCCTTTTTCCTTTTTGTAGTTTCTTTAAATCTTCCGGCCTTGCGAAAGATGGTCAGCATAGACTTATATAAGACATTGAATCTGTTGGCAATCTCTAGCTTGGTGAACCCCTGTTCATACAAGCTAAACGCTCTACGCTCGTCAATGATGGGTAGCTTCCTGCCTGACCCTACTCTTGCACCGCCTTTCATTTGCGTCCCCTATGAGTAAATAGCAATCCTCTTTTGATCTTTGAGTTGGCGCAACTGTAAGTTTTTGCCCCTACATCTCTGACCCACTTCTTGCAATCTGGACAAATCACTCTTGTTTGCTTTCTCTTAGAAGCCAGAAAACAAATGCTACGCAAACTGCTATTCCCAAGGCGAATGCTAATGTCGCTATTAGCACGAAATTTATTATTGTTTCCAACATGAGTTTTCTCCCTTGAATCAAAGTAAAAGAGTGCGCCAGCACAAAGCAAAGCCAAGATGACTTTGTTCAAGTGGCTCATTTGGCTGCTACAGCAATCAGTTCTAGCTCAGCGTCCTTGAGTTGGCCTTTTAGAATCTCGACTTCCTGCTCAAGTCTCAAAATCTTATTCTCTAGCCTTTTGCGGCTCATAGTTTCTGCATGAATCCAACCCAACAAGGATGCCTCATCAGCTACCTTTTCAATCAGTTGGATGATGTCGTTACGGGTCATGAAACCACCAAGAATGTTTCTGGGGGGTGCAATCTTGGTAACCAGTTCTTTTAATTCTTTATGCAGACTCATGCTGTCTCTCCTTGTGGTTGTGTATTCCATGCTTGCACTAACAGGGTTGCGTTATAGGGAATAGGTGTCACGGTGGACAGGAACAAGCCCTTACCATGCGTTTTACGCCCCCAATCGTCTGTTGCCTTGACGTTCTTCAAGTCACCCTTTTTGACGGCGTTATAGACGCTGTGAGGCTTAAATTCAGCCTCTTCTAACTCTTCCATTGAACGAGGTTCTTGGCAGAAGTCTTGTAATGGTGTCATTTCACTAACTCCTTTGCAATCTCAATCAGGAAAGGCACAGCCAGAATCAAGCCGATTATTGTGGCCTGAAAGGTTTCTTTAAGCGTCATCATCATTCTCCTCATCACAGAGTTCACAGGTTGGGTGGTTGGGGTCACGGCAATCGGGGTGGTTGAGCAACTGGTTGTTGTAGCGTCTGAGGTACATGGCTTCAAGCCGTATCTCGTTTGCTTCTGATTCTTCAATTGGGTACATGGTTGTCCTTAAAGATGGGGCTTGCGCCCCTTGTTGTTAATTTAAAACCAGCAAGCTGTTTCGCTTGCAGTCATTTTGTCTTGGTAATGATTCCAACCATCAATCCAATCTTTAGATTTAGATTTGTCGCAAGACTCGCACAATGATGCTACATCAAAGCCAGCGCGAAATTCTTTGCTTGTAAAGTATTTGTTCATGTTGTGCTTTCTATGTATAGGGGCTTGCGCCCCCTTGGGTTGGTTAGGCGGCTGCTAACTGATCTTGTACAAATTGCAAAATAGTTTGACCTTGTGGGGTTGAGGTAACTGGTCGATATGTACGACCTTGATGCACAACACACCATTCGTTATTACGTTCTGTAACACTCCATGTATCTGTATCACTTGATACAACATATTCTGTTCTCAATACATTGTTTGAATGCTTGGCAATATGTAGGTTAGTGAATCTATCTGCTTTCATTTTGTTCCCCTGTTGCGTTGTTGATGTAGTGAATCATATACCGATTAACTACCTTGTCAACTACCCTGTAACTAATCCCCCACAATTAACTCAACTATTAAATCACAAAGGGCTTGACCAATGGATTAAAAGTCTTTAGACTCCTCCCCACTATGACAACACAAACTATGCAAACCATTGAAAACATTAAGGAAAAGGCTGAAGTGGCTGGCTACACCATCACCGATGTTGCTCGTCATGCTGGCTTTCACCCTGCTCAAGTCTCCCGATACGCCACAGGTAAAACCATACCACTTGTCACCACCATCAGGCGGTTAGATGAGTCGGTGAATTCCCTGATTCAGGCTCGTTTTAAGGCCATCAGAGGGCTTCTCAATGACTAGGCGCACCATTGGTATTGACTGCGGTCTAAACGGTGCTATTGCCCTTGTGGTCGATGGTGAACTGGTAAGGGTTGAGGATATGCCCACAGTGACATTGACTCGCAACGGTAAGAATAAGCGTCAGGTATCAGTGCCTGAACTCGTTGACATCATCAAGGACTTTGACCCTACTGAGGCTTATGTAGAAAAGGTCTTTGCTATGAGTGGGCAAGGCGTTACCAGTGTCTTTAGTCTAGCCCGCAGCCTTGGGGTCGTTGAGGGATCACTCACAGCCTTACGCATCAAGACCACTTTGATGACCCCGCAGACTTGGATCAAAGCTATGGGAGTTGTAGGCGGTAAGGACGGGTCTAGAGCCAGAGCAATGGAGTTGTTCCCTCGTGATTTAGTTCTGTTTAAAAGAGTCAAGGATGATGGCAGATCAGATGCCAGTTTGATTGCACTTTGGGGGTACAGAAATGGATGATAAAGAACGTCAAGCAATGCGTGAGCATATCGTCTGGCTTGCCTCTGAACTCGAAAAGGAACGCAAGCAAAACCTTGCAAACATAAGTTTCTTGAAACAACTACTTGACCCCGAAGACTTAGGTCATTCAGCAACTCACGAAATCAGGCAACTTGCCTATCAACTTTTAATCAATCAACATCACGCTGAAAGAACATCATGGCAATCAAACAACTAAACCTCAGAGCCTCTGCATCAGCCCGTTGGATTGCCTGTCCCGCCTCTGCCAGACTCTCAAGCCTCATGCCTTACGTTGAGGGAGGCGATGCGGCGAAGATGGGTACTGCAATTCATGCCTTAGCAGAGCATTGCTTCAAACGTGACTTAGACCCGATGAAGTTTGAGGGCAAGGTCTATGAGGGCATCTTGATGACTGAGGAGAACTGCGAGTTTGCACTTCAGCACCTTAAAGCTATTTGGGCTATTGAGGATGAGTTGGGTAAGGGATGCGTTAGCGTTGCTACCCTATGTAGACAGAGCAACACACAAAGTCGGTGGTACTGCTGACGTTATAGGTATCGGCAATGAGCAACGCAAGATCATCATTGCAGACCTTAAAACTGGTAGAGGCTACGTCAGTGAAGACAATGACCAGCTACGCCTTTACGCACTGGCAGCTATGGAAGAATTTAACCTGTACCAAGACATTGACAAGGTTGAACTCTGGATCATCCAACCCTTTCACGGTGAGGTCAGAAAGCACAAAATGACCACTCAGGAACTCGTGGATTGGGAACACTACGTACTTCATCCAGCAATTGATAATTCCCTGAATCCTGCATTCCCGCCCGTCCCCTCAGACTCTGCCTGTCAGTACTGTCCAGCTAAAACAATCTGCCCTGCACAAGCAAATATCGTTGAGACTGTCCATGTTTCGCCCCCTGTAGAGATGCTCACAGAAGAGCAAATCAGCGTCTTGCTGACTAAGTTTGACATGGTTGAGGACTACATCAAGGCAGTACGAGATCATGCTTTAAAACGCATGGAATCTGGTGCAGTTATTGATGGATGGCAGCTTGCACCCAAACGTGCGTTGAGGTCTTGGACTGATGAATCAGGTGTTGTTACTCACCTTTTAGCTCGTGGACTCAACATTGACCAGATCGTCAAGCAAGAACTCATCACCCCAGCAGCGGCAGAGAAACTGCTAACAAAGGAACAAAGACTTGGTCTTGATGAGTTAACTTCCCGCATATCTTCAGGATTGACCCTTGCCAGAGACAAAGGTTTGAGTCAATAATCCCAACCCCATGAATACAAGAATCGAAACAATCGGAGATGCAACCCTGTACTTGGGGGATTGCATGGACATTCTGCCAACCTTGCCAAAGGTTGATGCGGTGATTACTGACCCACCTTATGGGATCAATGAAAACAGTAAAAAAGTTGCAAGCCGTGGAAAGTTGGCGGCTCCAAAAGACTATGGTGATTTTGATTGGGACAAAGCACCGCCATCAAATGAACTGATTGATTTAATACGCACAAAAGGACAACACCAAGCATTTTTTGGTGGAAACTATTTCACATTACCTCCTACGTCATGCTGGCTTGTATGGGACAAATTGAATGGTGACAACGATTTTGCCGATTGTGAACTTGCATGGACTAATTGGGATAAAGCTGTTCGTAGACTTCAGTGGCGATGGAATGGCATGATTCGTCAAGGTAATGAAGAACGCTATCACCCAACACAAAAGCCGCTTGAGGTTATGAAATGGGTAATTACCCTATGCCCAAAATCAGAAACAATCCTCGACCCCTTCATGGGAAGCGGCACTACAGGCGTAGCCGCTATCCAGATGGGACGCAAGTTCATTGGCATTGAGCGTGAACCTAAATACTTTGACATTGCTTGCCAACGCATAGAACAAGCAGTAGCGCAACCAAGATTATTTGAGGATGTAAGACCCAAGCAAGAACAAACATCTTTAATATGAATCCCCCAACCGTGACATCTGTCACATTCTTAAAACTTTTAAAAGGAAACATTGTGAATTTAAACCTCAGTAACTCAGGCGGTGGTAACGGTAACTACATTAGATTCAGCCCACAAGCAAACGCATGGTCAAACCAAGATGGCGAGTTCATCTTAGAGAAGTTTGTCTTTGACCATGAGAACCTTGAAACAGGTTGGTTGCTGATTGCTACTGGCATCTTTGAATTCTTCCCTGATGGCAGTCTTGGTCAGAAAGGTTCTCAGCCAAGTGCCGAGCATAAGCGTGGATTCAAAGCAACTTTCTTCAACAAGACAATGGGTGTTGTTGAGTACAGTGCCAACGGTGCGGGTGCAAACATGGGCTTAGAGGCTTTATGGAAACAAGTGCAAGCACAGGCATCTGCTAACGCTGGCAAGTTGCCAGTGGTGGAGTACAAGGGTAGTAGACCCGAAAAGGTTGGTAAAGGTAGCACTCGTGTACCTGAGTTCAACGTAACGGGTTGGGTAGCAAGACCAGCGGCATTGTCAGATGACAACTCAGGCGGCTTTGATCCCGAAATCTCAGCACCAGTACCCGCTAAACCAGCACCTAGCCCTATCAAGGCCAAGCCAGTAACTACACCAGCAATGGATGATGATGAGATGTTTAGTTAAACACTGAACTAACCAGCACCAGAGTTTTCGGGGGAGAACTCTGGTTTTTTTGTCTCTTTAACTTTGGTAGGTGGTATGAATGAGTTGGCTTTATTCGCAGGCGCTGGTGGAGGAATACTCGGCGGCAAGTTGCTTGGATGGAGAACAGTCTGTGCAGTCGAGTGGGAAGCCTATCCAGCAAGCGTATTGTGCGCCCGACAAAATGATGGTCTTCTCCCGCCTTTCCCGATTTGGGATGACGTACAAACCTTTGACGGAAAACCTTGGCGAGGAATTGTTGATGTCGTATCTGGCGGGTTTCCATGCCAGGACATCAGTGCCGCAGGAAAAGGCGCAGGAATTGACGGAGAACGATCAGGGATGTGGTCAGAAATGGCTCGCATCATTCGTGAAGTACGACCCAGATTCGTGTTCGTGGAAAACTCACCAATGCTCACTTCTAGGGGACTTGGACGAGTTCTCGGAGACTTGGCCTCAATGGGGTTTGATGCGAAATGGGGAGTGTTGGGAGCAGCTAACGTTGGAGCAAACCATCAGAGGGACAGAATCTGGATTGTCGGAACAAACATGGCCTACCCCAAGATGTCAAATGACCCGGCCAGTAAAAATCAGATTGGACATAGAAAAGGGTCACAAGGGCAATTTAGAGGAAGTTGTGGCATTGAGGGAGAAGTTTACAACCCCAACAGCACACAATTCAAAAGAAACGAATGCGCCGAGCGAAATGAACAGAAATACTCCTACGCTTGCGGCTCAAGCTGGTGGAAAATTGAACCCGATGTGGGTCGAGTGGCTGATGGGGTGGCCGCTAGGGTGGACAGACTTAAAGCCATTGGAAATGGACAAGTCCCATTATGTGCTGCAACAGCATGGCGAATACTCACAGAAAGATAACTAAATGTCAGCACAACAAATAGCCACTACCTTGGGCAATGCAAAAAAGGTAGGCAATGGTTACCTAGCATCATGCCCCGTACCCGATCACGGTCAAGGTAAGGGAGATAAGCATCCATCCCTATCCATCACCGAATCAGTTGACGGGAATTACCTCTTCAAATGTCACGGTGGCTGCGACCAGCACACAGTGTTCAGCACCATCAAGGACATGGGCATACTCCCGCAGCTACCAGATAGACCTGAATACCTGTCCAGCATCAAGCCGATATCTAACAGTTCACAGGCCACAACCCCGACAGTCATGACACTTGAGCATGAATGGCATTACGTTGATGAGGACGGCATCTCCCTCTTTCTCAAGCAAAGATATAAGACCAATGACATCAAAGGAAAGACATATAAGACCTTACGAGTCATGCCCGATGGCAGTCGAGTAGGCAAGTTAGGTGACTGCCGCATCATCCCCTACCGACTCCCCGAACTGCGACAAGCAATTGCCGATGGCAGAGTCATATATATAACTGAGGGTGAGAAAGCGGCAGATAGCTTATGCAGTCTTGGGGTAGTGGCGACCACCTCTCACGCTGGTGCTGGTGGTTGGAATCAGGACTTGAACCAGTACTTTGCTGGCGCAAATGTCGTGATAGTTCCCGACAATGATGCCGCTGGATGGGGTTACGCCCATAAGATTGTTGAGTCCTTACTTGGATCAGGTAGCACAAAGAGCATCAGGGTCTTGGATTTACCCCTTACTCAACCCAAGGAAGATGCCTATGAGTGGGTCAATAGGTATGACGGTTCAAGGTCGCTGTTGGCACAACTGGCAAAAGCCTGTCCTATCGTCAAGTCTGTAGAAGATGTATGGCAACCATCAAGGCTGCATGATTATGTGCCTGAGCCACAACCAAAAGAATCTAGTGCTACCGTCAAAGAAGCAAAACCCTCCAGATTACTGGTCGAGTCTTGGGACTCAATTAAAGATGAGCCAGTTGAGTGGCTCGTGCAGTCAATTGTCCCGAAGAAAGCATTTGTAGCTCTCTACGCACCCCCTGCCTCATACAAGTCATTCATCTCCCTTGATTTGGCAGAGGCGATTGCAACAGGCAGAGATTGGATGGGTTACAAGATACCCAAGAAAGGCGCAGTCTTATATATATGTGGTGAGGGTCATGGCGGTATGGGCGCAAGGGTGAAGGCTTGCAAGATACAGAATCAAAGTCCAGATGGCGCAAACCTGTACATCATCAGGGCGCAACTCAACCTGAGATCAAGTCCCGAAGACTTCATAGAACTACTCAACGCAATCAATGACCTGATAGCTGAGATAGGTGAACCTTTAGAGATCATCATCCTTGATACCCTGATGCGTATGTCTGGCGGTGGATTTAACGAGAACAGTTCTGAAGACATGGGTGCATTCATCACCCAAGCAGGAAAACTCCAAGAACTCTTCGAATGTGCCTTGATGGTAATTCATCATAGTGGTAAGGACATCAGTAAGGGCTTGCGAGGTCATAGCTCCTTGCTAGGTGCTGTAGACACTGAACTTGAGATACAGCGGCAGGATTCAGTTATCAACTCAGCAGATTCAAGCGTCATAGGTAACGCAATCTTGACCGTTAGCAAACAAAAAGACGGTGCAGATAGCATCCAGATCGGCATTGAAATCGTGCTGGTGGAGATTGGAACATCAGACCTTGGGTTTGAAATTACCACCTCATTAGCCATCAGGCACAACCCCGACATCGCAAATGACAAGCCTAAAGGGTCTAAAAACAACTCAGGTAGCGGCAACAATCAGCGGATTGAGATGGATTCGTTAATGAAAGTGATTAAGTCTAAAGGAACATACAGTGAAGTAGATGGTACTAGTAGGTATGGAGTCAGTTTGGACGATTGGAGAGCCGAATTCTGGTCTATGAAAGGGTGTACTGAGGATGATAAGACGGCCTTTAAGAAAGCATGGCTTCGTGCTAGGGAGCGTCTTGTTAGCGTAAATAAGATTGTCATTGGGTCAAATTGGGTTTGGTTGAAATCCAGTTTGGATAATTAGATGCTGTACATCTATCCAGTGACAAACGAGACAAACAGGGACAAATGTCCCAAATGTCTTTTCGAGGAGATGGGGACAAACCACCTCTTGTCTATAAACAAGAGGTTTGTCTCCTGTCCCTTTGTCTCTTTGTCGTTTTTGAAAGGAAATTGAAAATGGTTAAATCACGGTTAAGAAAAGATGTTCCTAAAGTTGAGATTAAAAGGTATGAGCCAACTACTTGGGATATTCAAGCCAGTGCGGTTTTGGTTGAACTTGAGTCAAGGAAAGAGGAACATCACCAGAAATGGGGTTGTGAGAGATTGATTACTTTAGTTGACAGTGAGTTTAGGGAGAGGTTTTGGGGTCAGATGGCTAGGGTTTGGGATGCCATCGATCACAAAGACATTGAACGGCTGCGTAAAGCAATTGCAGGGATGGTCAAAGGTTATGACCATCTAGAGAAATGGGGTGAAGATAATGAGATCAACCCAAGCCCCACAAACATCAGATTCGTTGAATGGAAAACTCAATCAGGTCAGATCATGGCAGTTACAGAAACGATAAATGATTGCATTGATTTGCAAAAGCTACGCAAAGACCTAACCATCTGGACTCTGGAAGAGTTTGAGGCCATCATCAATGAGCCAGCAATCCAGTTCATCATCAAGGCCAAAGCGTTTGACCCAACCGCACAGGTCAAGAGGTTCAAAGCTGGTGATGACTTTGGCAAAGGCTCAGGCTTTGACGATATGGTCGATGACCTTGAACCTATTTACGGCGGTGGTGATGCGCCGAAGATGTTTAACCTACCGCCAAAGAGGAAGTAATGGCGAGTCCTCAGATCAACACTGTCCAGTTCAGGCGGAAGCTGACTGAGGAACAAAGGACAATCCTATTGTGTGCCGGCAAAGGGAACATCACCAATGGCTTTAAGAATGCCTTGGACTGCTACGCCATCTTATGGGAACTTGGATACCGCCCTAGAAACGATTTATATGATTTCTTAGGGGTAGATAAGGGAGAGCCATATAAACCTGTTGTAGGCGATTCTGACGAGGATTAGAGGCATTGCGTGGCTAGAGTTATTGCTATCCTTGGTTACGATCTCTAAACACCATTTCATAATGTGAAATGCAATCCCATAATATGGAATGTCCCCCAATAATGCACCATCCGCCTCTTTCCCTCTCCGCCTCCGCCAGCCAGAATCCGCCGAGCCAAAAGTTATCCACAGGTTATCCACAGATCGGAGGGCAAGTTATCCACATATGCACAGTCTGGTTGCAGTTTGCATCTCAGAATGCCCAAATCAGTAATACTTTCTATGATTTTGAGTTAACATAATGGACATTGTATTAAATGGATTTTGTCAGCCGTTTGTAAGCGTCTAGAAAAACACTAGCAAAATCAACAGCTTACAGAAGTTATCCACACTATCCACAGTTTCCTGTGGATAACTCGCATCTGGCAATTTGCCTGTGGATAACTTTCGATGGGGGGGGAGGGGGTGCGGTCGGTCGGTCAAAGTTGTGGGAGCATCCGCTGTACCGAAAAAGCTAAATTAG
>Ga0255073_1000091_pt1 | contig 16891 bp, 16 predicted proteins | sample Colum_Yuk_RepB_8_FD_188447 | JGI IMG/M metagenome (GOLD analysis project Ga0255073, IMG submission 188447) | Freshwater microbial communities from Columbia River, Oregon, United States - Colum_Yuk_RepB_8h | ecosystem: Environmental > Aquatic > Freshwater > River | place: USA: Oregon | collected... | reverse complement strand
ACCACGGCGCCGGCAGCCTGGATACGGATGGACCGGACCTTGGGGTCCTTCGGGCCGGCGGCGTTCTGCGCCCCTCCGACGAGAGGAACCAGGGCGAGGGCGAAGCAGGCGGCGCGGAGCCAGCTGCGGCGGAGGGGGGTCTTATTCATTATTGCGGTAGTCTCTAGCCGGGGATTCGAAGCGTGTCAGCCCCGGATTGAAGAGCAAGTTGATGTCGGAGGTGGGTCCGTTACGATTCTTCGCCACGATGAGCTGGCGGGCGTAACATCCGTCCTGGCCCGCCTGCTCGGCCTCGGCTTCGGCCGCCTTGCCTTGGCTGACGGGGGGTTTGGAGATGAGCATGACGATATCGGCGTCCTGCTCGATGGAGCCCGACTCGCGGAGGTCGGACATGCGGGGCTGGCGGGCCTCGTCCTCGGACTTTCGGTTGAGCTGGGCCAGGGCGATGATCGGAATCTTGAACTCCTTGGCCATGGCCTTGATGCTGCGGGAGACCTCGGCGATCTGCTGCTCGCGAGGCAGGCCCGAATCCAGGCCGTTGATGAGCTGGATGTAGTCGATGACCACCATGTCGAGGGGCGTGCGGGCGTGGACGCGGCGGCACTTGGCGCGGATCTCGAGGATGTTCTGGCCGCCGTTGTCGTCGACCACCAGCGGGAGGCCCTTGTACTCGTTGGCGGCCTGGACGAGGTCGACCTGCATGCGTTCGTCCGGGTGGGCGGTGCGCAGCTTCTGCATGTTCACGCGGGCGCGGGAGCAAAGCAGACGCAGCGCCAGTTCGCGGGCCGGCATTTCGAGGGAGAACAGCAGGACGTTGGAAGGCTTGCGGCTCTCGCTGGGCTTGGGGAACAGGGCGGCCTCGATGAAGTTGAGCGCGATGGACGTCTTGCCCATGCCGGGACGGGCGGCGACGACGATCATCTGACCCGGCTGGAAGCCGAACGTCATGGCGTCGAGGTCCGGGAAGCCCGTCGGGACGCCCTGCACCGAATTACGGTCGCGGATGATGCGCTGGACCAGTTCCATCGCCTCGGCGATCGGTCCGTCGATCGTCTGGGCCGATTCGGAGATGCGGTCTTCGCTGATGCGGAAGAAGGACTGCTCGACCTCCTCGAGGAGCCGCTCGATGCCTTCGGCGTGCGCGTGGGCCTTCTCGACCGTCGTGACGGCGGTGGAGATGAGCTGCCGCAGGAAGTGCTTCTCGCGGATGATGGCGAGCCAGTGCGGCGCGTGCGCGCTCGAGGAGATGAGGCCCGTGAGCTCGTTGACGTAGGTCGCGCCGCCGGCGGACTCCAGCTTGCCGTCACGGCGCAGCTGTTCGGTGAGCGTGATCTCGTCGATGCCCGTGCTCGCCAGCGAGAGCTTGACGGCGATCTCGTAGATGTCCTGGTGCTTCGGATCGAAGAAATAATCCGGCGTGACGCGCTGCTCGAGGCAGCGCTGCAAGGTGTCGCCGCCGTCGATGACGATGCTCGCGATCAGGCCGCGCTCGGCGTCGAGATTATGGGGCGGGACGCGGTCGCCGTAGTTGGGGGCGGCTTCGCGGCGCTGGCGCTGGGGTCGTTCGGCCATGGGAAAGGTGCACTATGGATGCGGGGAGCCCGGTGGACAGCGCCAAACAGGCGGGTCGTTCACGCCTTGTTCACGGCCTATTCACAGGCGCGGGGACCCCGGAAAACAAAAAGGCGCGAAGTTCGCACTTCGCGCCTTTCCGGGAAGCCGGTCCGATTACTCGGACTTGGCGGCCTTTTCCTTGCGGGGCTTGCGGGCCTTCTTGTCGTCGCGGTACTCGCGCTCTTCGGCCTCGGGGGCCTCTTCGGCGGCGACTTCGATCGGGTTTTCGGAGACGACCTCGAACTCCTGCTCGACCATGACGGAGCCATGGAGGCGGATGCTCGTGGTGTGCTTGCCGAGGAGCTTGACCGGGCCCTGGCCGAGATGGATGCGCTTGCGCTCGATCTCGATGCCGTGCTCGAGGAGCTTGGCGGAGATCTCGGCGGTGCTGATCGCGCCGAACATCTTGCCTCCTTCGCCGGTCTTGACGGCGAAGACGAGCTTGATGGCGGCCAGCTTGGCGGCGGTGTCGTTGGCGACCTCGAGGTCGCGGGCTTCACGGACTTCGCGGGCCTTCTTGAGGGCCTCGACGTACTTCGTGTTGGAGCGGTTGACGGGGAGCGCGATGCCCTGCGGGAGCAGGAAGTTACGGGCGAAGCCCGCGCGGACGCGGACCTGCTCGCCTTCGGCGCCTAGGCCGTCGACGGGCTTGATGAGGAGGACTTCGGTGAATGCCATGATCTTGCTTGGGTTATAAGGTTGGGGAGGGAAAGTTTAGAACGGGACGTCGTCGCCGCCGCCCTGGTCTCCGGAAGGAGCCGGGGCATCGTTGCCGCCACGGGAACGGGGAGCGGAACCGCCCTCTTCGCCGCCCTGGGCCTTGCCGCCGATGAAGGTGAAGTTCTCGAGGACGACGCCGAGGCGCGAACGCTTCTCGCCGGTCTTCTTGTCTTCCCACTGGTCGAGCTTGAGGCGGCCTTCGACGAGGATGCCGGAGCCCTTGCCGCAATACTTGGCGATGATCTCAGCCTGCTTGCCGTAGCTCTCGATGTCGACGTAGGTGACTTCCTCGCGCTTCTCGCCTTCCTTGGTGGTGTAGGCGCGGTTGACGGCGAGGGAGAACTTCGTGAGGGCCTGACCGGACGGGAGGGCGCGGGCCTCCGGATCGCGGGTCATGTTGCCCGCGAGGATCACGCGATTGAAGGAAGAGGCCACGGCGAGGCGGGGTCGGAGATTACTTGGTCACCTGCACGAGCAGGCGATTGATGGTGCGGTCGAGACGGAGCTTCTCGCGAAAGGACGTCGGAGCGCTGACCGGGCCTTCGAAGTGGAACTGGACGTAGAGGCCGGAGGGGAACTTGCGGTCGACGACGCGCGAGAACTCCTTCTGGCCGAGGTTCTCGACCTCGTTGACCTTGCAGTCGATGGACTTCAGGACGTCCTTGAGCTTGTCGATGACGGTCTCGGGCGCATCCGTCGAGCCGCGGAGGTCGAGGATGAGGCTGGCGCGGTAGGCGCGGCGGATCGTGGCGGTGGTCATGGTGATGGTGATTTTCTGTTGGTGAGGTTTTGGGCGGCCGGGAGGCCTTGGGAGAGGAGGATTTCGAGGTGTTTGATGAAGTCGGGGATGCGCTGGGTCAGGGCTGCGAGGTCGGCGTCGGGGAAACGTCCGAGGACGTGGTCGGCGAGATCCTGGCCGGGATGCTGCTTCGATCCGATGCCTAGGCGGGCGCGGACGAATGGTTCGCCGAGGTGGCGGATGCAGCTGGCGACGCCGTTGTGGCCGGCGGCGGAACCTCCTAGGGAGAGGCGGAGCTGACCGGGCTCGAAGGCGATGTCATCGTGGAGGACGACGAGCTCAGGGAGCTCGATCCGGTGGAACCGGAGGAAGGCCGCCAGAGGCGACCCGCTGTCGTTCATGAAGGTGAGCGGCTTGATCAGGTGGACGGAGGAACCTCCGAACGTGATCTTCGCGACCGAGGCCGAAAAACGGCTCTCTTCCTTCCAGACCGCGCCAGCCTGGGCGGCGAGCGCGTCGATGACGATCCAGCCCGCGTTGTGGCGGGTGGCGGAATATTCTCGGCCCGGATTGCCGAGGGCGGCGATGACCGAGAATGACATTTGACTTCAAAGAACAGGTGCCGGGGACGCCCGGCGCGGAAATTACTTCTTGGCGGCAGGCGCGGCGGCGGCCGCAGGAGCGGCGCCGGCGGCGGGAGCAGCGCCGGCCGCAGGAGCGGCGGCACCTTCGGCGCCAGGAGCGGCGGCACCGGCGACGGGAGTCGCTTCGGGAGCGGCTTCTTCTTCGGCCATCTCGGAGCAGACGATGACGACGCGCTTGGGGTCGCCCGGGAAGGTGATGCCCTGGGGGGCCTTGACCTCGCCGACGTGGATGGACTCGTTGACCTTGAGCTCGGTGACGTCGATCTCGATGAACTCAGGGAGGTCCTTCGGGAGACAGCGGACGTTGATGGTCTGGGAGACGATGGCGAGCGTGCCGCCGTCGGTCTTGACGCCATGGGCTTCGCCGATGGCGCGCACCGGGATGGCGGCGGTCATCGGGGAGTTCGGGTCGATCTCCATGATGTCGATATGGAGGAACTTCTGGGTGATCGGGTGGCGCTGGAACTCCTTGATGAGGGAGAGCATCTTCTTGCCGTCGACATCGAGGTTGATGAGGGAGGCGGCGTTGCCCTTGGCGCGCATGAGGTCACGGAAGGCCTCCTGCTTGACGGCGACGCTCTGGTTGCCGGACTTGCCGTAGATGATGGCGGGGATGGAGCCATCGACGCGGAGGCGGCGGGCGGGTCCGCGGCCATGGAGCGCGCGGCTGGTGACGTTAAGGGTGAGCTGCTTCATGTTGGTATAAGGTCTTTTGGTGCCTAGTAAGTCGCGGGCCCGCGTTGTGCGGCCGTGCCTTGCCTAGGGAAAGGAGGGTCGAACCTGATAAACCCGGCCTCAGAAGCAAGCGGTAAATTAAAAGGGGGTCTTCCTGGCGGAAAACCCCCTCGAAACAGCGCCTTAGGCCTTGGGCTTACTTATAGGAGGCCAGATAAGCGGCGATATCGGCCACATCCTGGGCGCTCAGGCCCAGCTGCTCGCCGGACATCATCAGGGAGCGGGTCATCTTGGCTTCCTTGCCGGCGACACGATCCTTGGGTACCAGCTGGGTGAGACCGCCGGTGGAGGTGATCACGATCGGGTCGTTGTTCGACATGAGACGTCCGTCGATCTTGCCACCGGTCTTGAGCTTCAGGGTGACCCCTTCGTAGCCCAGAGCGATATCCGCCGAGGGGTTGACGATGGCGCGGACGAGGGCCTCGCGACTCTGGCGGGCAGCCCAGCCCTTGAGCTCCGGACCGTAGGCCGGACCATTGCCGTTGAGTTGGTGGCACATGATGCAGCGCTGGGCGAGGGCGGCGCCCTTGGCGGCGTCGCCGGTCTTGGCGAGGACGTCCTGTTCGGCGTAGGTACCGGCCGGGGCTTCGGGAACCTGGATGGCGTTCACGACAATCGACTTGGCGTCATAGACGCCGGCGTTCTTGAGCTCGGTGCGGATATCGTAGGCCGACCAGAGGCCGGTCATGCGCATCAGAGCCCAGGTCTTGGCTTCGGAGGCGGAAGGCGAACCGTCGGCGCAAAGCTTGATCATCGCGAGGGCGGCTTCCTTGCTGTCGACGAACGAGAGCGATTCGACCGCGAGCGTGCGGGAGGCCTGCGAGACCTTCGAGGAAGCGGCGCGAGTCAGGAAGTCCTGCAACGCGGAGGCGGGGTGGAGGAGCCAGGCGATGCGCTCGACTTCCGGCGACCAGGCTTCCGCGCCGTCCTTGACGAGTTCGGATTTCACGGCGGACCAGACGGCGTCCACCTTGTTGGTGGAACCGATGCCGAAGGCGGCGATGGAATTCTTGTCGGAGACGTCGAGGCGACGCGCGAGCTCGATGAGGATCGGCACGGCCTTGTCGGCCGGAGCGGCGCGCAGCGAGGTGGCGACGTCGCGGCGGACGGCGATATCGGCGTCCTTGGCGAGTTCGGCAGCGATGCCGAGGGTGTCATGACCGGCGCGGCGCAGCGACTGGAAGGCCAGTCGGCGCAGCGAAGGATTCGTGTCCTTGAGGAGCGCCTTGGTACGGGTGACGCCTTCTTCGCCGAGGTGAGGCAGGAGCCAGACACCGCGGGCGGCGACGTACGGATTGGCGTCGCGGAGGATCGCCGAGACGACCGGCAGGGACTTGGCACCGAACCCCTTGAGCGCATTGAAGCCGAGGTGGCGGACGTTGACGGCCGGGTTACGCAGCACGGCGGCGGCGCCTTCGGGCGTGGAGACGTCGATCTTCGGGATGACGGACTTGAAGCCCTTCGGAGCGATGCGGTAGATCGCGCCCGTGCAGGTGTCGTCGAGGGTCTGGTGGCCGCCGACGCGGGAGTCGTACCAGTCAGCGACGTAGATGGCGCCATCGGGTCCGACGGCGACGTCGGACGGGCGGAAGAGGATGCGCTCGTTGGGCTTGGTGGAGACGTCCGTCTTGAGCTTATGGAAGTCCGTGCCTTCGAAGTCGCGGGTCGGATTCGAAGTGATGAGGTCCTTGCGGGTATCGGCGTTGAGGGCGTAGGTGCCCTTCTGCGGAGCCAGCTTGTAAGCGAAGACCGTATTGCGCGAAGGCTCGCAGTTCAGGAGCGTACCGGCCCAGGCTTCCCCGAGCGCGCCGTTCTCGTAGACCGTGATGCCGGTGGGCGAGCCGCCGCCGTAGACGTCGCCGACGTCCATGGTATCAGGATCGTCCTGACGCCAGTGCGCGCGCGGCATCGACTGTCCGGGGCGCTTGACGGAGCCGTAGCTCGCGCCGGTCGGCGTGGTGTAGCCGGCCGAGCCGTATTCGAGGATGAAGGAAGTGCGGCAGCTCTGGGAGTCGTCATTGTCGCCCTGGAAAAGGTCGCCGAGGGAGGACGGGAAGCTCTCGAAGCTGTTGCGGTAGCCGTTGCCGAGGATCTCGAGGCCGGTGCCGTCGGCGTTGAGGCGGCCGGAGAAGCCGGAGGACCAGACGAAACCGTCGTCGCTCTTCGTGCCGATGTTGGCGCGCGCGTCGAAGGGCCACTTGCCGCCGCGTTCGTCGACGTAGTTGCTGGTGACGCGGAAGGTCTTGCCCGACTTGTCGGTCACGACGGCGCCGCAGTTGCCGGAGTTGATGTAAAGTTTGCCGTCCGGACCGGCGACCACGGCGTGGAGCGAGTGGTCATGGTCCTGACCGCCGAAGCCCGTGAGGAAAGTCTCCTGCTGGTCGACGGCGGCGTCGAACTTGCCGTCGCGGTTCACGTCGACGTACTTCGTGATCGTCGGGGCGTGCGAGACGTAGACGACGTTGTCGATGACGGCGATGCCGAGGGGCGAGGTCCACTCGGGATTCTGGACGAACGTCTGGACGGAATCGGCGAAGCCCTGCCCCTTGGTGTCGCTGAGCACGATCACGCGATCGCCTTCGGGGCGACGCTTGCCGCCTTTGTTATAGGTGCGGTAGTTGACGCCTTCGTTGACCCAGAGGCGGCCTTGGGCGTCGAAATCGATGTTGGTCGGATTCGCGAGCATGGGCGAACGGGCCCAGAGCGTGACCTCGAGACCTTCGGGCAGCTGGAAGAGACCGGCCGGGAGAGCGCCGCCCTCGGAAGGCTTGTAGGGTTCCGGAGGGGCCTTGTCAGCCGGGGCGGACTTAGGGGCGTTCTTAGGGGCGGCCACGAGGGATGCGGCGGCCAGGAGGAAAAGCGCGGTACGAGGGATCATGGGGGTGAAGGTTTCTACATCCCCGGGGTCCGCAAGTTCCAGCCTATCTTTTCGGAAGCCCCCCTGCCCTGTCCCAACTCAGGCCCACCACTGGCGGAGGGTGGCGAAATCCTTCCGCGTCGCCTCGATCGCCGCCTGCAGGGCACCCGGGTCCGTCACCTTCCCCTTGAGGTATTCGACGTGCAGGCAGACCGGGCCGGCGTAAGCAGACTTACGGAGGAGCGCGACGGCGTCCTTGCCCACGGAGCCCTCGGACAACGGGCAACCGACCGGCACCCTGCCCTGCCACTGGAAGCTCTTGAAATAGACCATCGAGATATGGTCGCGGGCCAACGCGAGCTCGTTGGGCCAGGAAAGCCCTCCCTCGACCATCGCGTGGAAGAAGTCGAAATTCCAGGACAGTTCGTCGGGGCGGTAGTCCTTCATCAGCATCGCCATGTCCCAGACGCCCGCGCCGACATACTTGGCGCCAGAATGGTTCTGGTAACCAGGCAGGATGCGGGCTTCGCGACTGAGGGCGACGAGGTCGCGCAGCTGCGGCTTGATCTCATCGAGCTGGGCCCACGGCGATTTACCGGCGGCGTAAGCATACCACTTCATGCGGTAGCTCGGAATGCCGAGCGCCGCGCCGGTGCGGAGCACCTTCTCCGTGCGGTCGGCCGCGTTGACCGTGTTGATGTCGGTCGTCATCAGCGTGATCGCCACGCCGCATTTCTTGAAGGCCTCGGCGAGCTTCGGCAGGTCTTCTTCGACGCGCGCGGGCTCGACATGTCCGCCTTTACGGACCGGTGCTTCGACGCCCTTGAAGCCCAGTTCCGCGACCGTCTCCGCGAGCTGATCGTAAGGCAGGCCGACGAGGTGCTTCGTGAAGAGACTGAAGGCCGGCGTCTGCGGCGAGGGCGTCGCCGCGAGCAAGGGCCGGAGCATCGCTCCCGCCATCAGCGAACCGGAGAGGCCCAGCAGCGAACGGCGGGAAAGCATCGGCTTACTTGCGGACGATGCGCTTGACTTGACCCGTGAGCGAAGCGACGAGCACGTCGCCGTTGCTGGGGTCGTGGCCGAAGCCGGCGACGGTGGCGTCGCGGGCGATCTCGCGGGACTCCCAGCGACCGCCGCGATCATGCAGGGAGAAGATCCGGCCCGAGGCGAAGTCGCCGAAGACGTAGGCGCCGGCGATGGCCGGCACGCGGTCGCCACGGCAGACGACGCCGCCGGTCACGGAGTTGCCGAGCTTACGGTCATACTCGTGGATCGGAGCCTTGAAGTCGGAAGCCGGGGCGAGGGCGGGCATGGCCTTCTTGCCCCCGGAGTCCTTCTGGTTGAAGAGGTGGAAGCCCTCGACGTCGTGCCAGCCGTAATCGCCGCCGGACACCAGGATGTCGATTTCCTCGTAGAGGCCCTGGCCGACGTCCCCGGCGAAGCAGGCGCCCGTCTGGGGGTCGAAGGAGAAACGCCAGGCGTTGCGCAGGCCGGTGGCCCAGGTCTCGGTCCGGACCGAGGCGGGCTCGACGGGGCGGCCACGGTGGGAGGTGGCCTTCAGGAAGGGGTTGTCGGCCGGGATGGCATAGAAGGCCTGGCCCTTGGCGTCGGTCACGACGGAAGCGAAGGGGTTGGGGGCGGGATTGCCCTCCTTCTTGTCGACGTCGATCCGGTAGACCGCGGCGTGGAAGCCCTTATTGATGAAACCCGCCGTGTCGAAGGCATCGCCGCCGGCACCGCCGTCGCCGCAGCTAATATAGAGGTAACCGTCCGGGCCGAAGTGCAGGTCGCCGCCGTTGTGGTTAGCCGCCGGGTCAAGCTGGGTGATGAACGGCTGCTCGGACTGGGGGTCTACTTTGAAGGGCGAGACGCTCGAAAGCATGAAGCGAGAGACGCGCTGGTGGAGCTTGCCTTCAATCCTAAGGCTGTAATAGACAAAGACTTGCTTGTTTTCCTTATACTTAGGGTGGACGGCGAAACCGAGGAAACCGCACTCACCGGCGGCATCAAACTTGCCGTCCTTCGGGCTGAGCTGGAAGACCTCCGTCTTGACCGGCTTACCAGCGGTCAGGCCGGAGATCATCTGCACCTTACCGCCCAGGAAGTCGCCCCCCTTCTTCTTGGTCTTGTCCGTGGAGCTGCCTGGGGCCGGGTCACCCTTCTCGATCACGAAGACCACATCCTTGCTTCCGGGCAGAGGCGCGACGGCGACAGGGAGGCTGAACTTCATGTCCGCGAAGGCGGGTTCCAGGGAGACGACCGCGTCCTGAGCGACGGCGGAAGTCATCCCGAGAAAGAGCGAGAACAGGAGGGCGGCGGACGGGCGGAGACTCATGGTTTGGGGGTGTGCCAGATACCTAAGTCGGAAGGCGGGCGCATGCAAAAGATTTTTCACCGGGAAGCGGGGCCCGGAAGAAACCTTCACCCTGCCCTTATTTTTCGCTGGTTTTCAGCGCACGGTTCGCTACTTAATACACCCGCATCACTGCACAACCAACCCACAACCCACATGTCCAAAGCCCTCACCAAGTCCCAAATCGCCGGTGCCATCGCCGAAAAAGCTGAGATCAGCAAGAAGCAGGCCACCGCGATCCTCGAGATCATCGCCGCCCTCGCCTACAAGAACGCGAAGAACTCCTTCACGCTCCCCGGCCTCGGCAAGCTCGTCCTCGTCCACCGCAAGGCTCGCCTGGGTCGCAACCCGGCCACCGGCGAAACCATCCAGATCAAGGCCAAGAAGGTCGTGAAGTTCCGCGTGGCCAAGGCCGCCAAGGACGCGATCCTCGGCGCCAAGTAATCTCTCACGAGATTCCCGCCAAAAGGCGCTCCGCAAGGAGCGCCTTTTTTGTTGGCCGCGTCCGCGCGCCACGCCTCTCGCGTCGCCGGGCACGGTTTTTCTTGCACGCGCCGATGCGCGCGGAATGAATGCATGTCCGCAATCCGCCCGGGTGGCGAAATGGCAGCCGCAGCGGACTCAAAATCCGCCGCCCTCTAAAGGCGTGAAGGTTCGAGTCCTTTCCCGGGCACTTGCGGCGAAGATCGCCGACGTCGCGCCAGCCTCGTCGCGCGACCGCGTTCAGCGCGCGTAAGCGAACGCACCGGCGAGCGACACCGCGAGCGCGAGCGCGAGCACCAGCGCCGAAGCGCACCCGCGGTTCGACAGACGCTCCTTGTAAGAGAGACCGCTGCCAGGAATCCCGACGGTGCCGTCGACGCGATCCTTGCGCACGTTGACGGTCGCGCCCGGACGTCCGACCGAAAGGGAAGTCCCCGTCTTCGAGACGTTGATCCGGAGGAACTTCCCGAGCGGGATGATTTTGCGGAAGCGGAAGAAACCCATCGGGAACCAGCGTGGCGGCCCTCCGGAGGCCTGCAAGCGCCGCCTGTCGGGCCGAAGGCCCTTTTCTTATGACACTCTGCAACGCAGGTCCCGCTTGCCTTCCGGCGGCCGACCGCCCATCTTGTCGTCAGTTCATTCAATAGTCGCATCACGAGCAGGACGGGCGAAAGCCGAACCTGCACCAACCGAGCCCTCCCAGGGTCACGGTGGTCATCGGAGCCGCAAGGCGCCGAGATGAGAGCCGAAAGGCTAAAAAACAGTCCCCTGTGGATTGATCGTGCTGCGCGTCCCTTTCACCGCCGCCCACCATGATCAACACCCAAGACACCACCGCCCGTCCCGCCGCCCCCAAGCTGTCCATCCGCGTCAGCGAGGCCAACCGTCTGCACCACCTCTGGAATAACAACGGGACCTGGTGGCTGCACTACACCGAGCACCTCGCGGACTTCACCAAGCGCCGCGTCCGCCGCTCGCTCCGCACCCACGATCTCGAGCTGGCCATCCGTCGCCGCGACGAAGCGCTGAGCCCGGTCGCCGCCTGAACGCGATGACCTTGCGCCGGCACCCCGCGATCATCGTCCGCCACGCGCTCGCCGCGCGAGGACTCTGATCAGAAGCGGGCGCCCACGCGACCGCCCAGACCCCAGGTCGCGCCTGGCTGGAAGGCGGCTTGGGTCTCGCCGTCATGCTTGAAGCTGTGCCGGGCGAATGGCACCCACTCGAACTGCGCGCGCACGAACCAGGTGCCGGAAGCCTCGAGAAACTGCGTGACTCCGAGGCGGATCGGCACTTCGCCGACGACGACGGCCCGGCTGCCGTAAGCGGCGTCGGCGAGGCGGAAGTTCAGCGTCTCGTAGGCCACCGACAGGTCCACCGTCGTCGCGCGGTCGCCCGTGGGGAAGCCGCGGAAGATGATACCGTTCTGCAGGCCCGTCGCGCGGAGTTCGACTTCGGCGTAGCGGCACGGACGCCAGAAAGCCTTCACGTAAGGGACCGGCAGGATCGAATTCTCGAAGCGATCCTGGAACATCAGGCCGAGGGCGACATCGGTCTCGGCATCCGGCTGCCAGCGCAGCGCGCCGCCCAGGCCCCAGCGGAAACCATCGGTGAGGCCGACCGATTCCTCGGCGGCCAGCTCGAGTCCGTAGATGAGCTGGCCGGCATATTTGTCGGACAGTTTCCATTGGCGGAAGCCGGACAACATCAGGTCCTGCGTATTACCATAAGAGCGGTCGGTGCCGGCGACGGCGCCGGTGAAGTCATGCTCATAACGATACCACTCCAGGTCGACGGCCCGGTCTTCGGCCTGGTAGATCAGTTCGGCCCCGGAGCGGGAACGCCCGAAAGAACCCGTCACGCCGCCCGAGTGGGAGATGACATCGGCGTCGCGGCGTTGCGCATCAACCATGAGCAACCAGGGTTTGGGCTGCGTCTGGCCAAAGGCCTCCGAGGAGATGAGTAATAATGAGCAAATTAAGCCCAAATGCTCAACTTTGTGCAGTCTTTTCATCGTATTAAAATTTAATTATCCCCAAAACTCTTGGATAGCAAGCGGGCAGAAGGCGCTGGTTATTTTATGGCACGATTTTTGCTTAATAAGTCGCAACATGCTTATTTCTGCCGCTCCCACGCCGAACGCCGCCGATAACGTCTGGGTCCTGATCAGCACCGCCTTGGTCCTGATGATGTGCATCCCGGGTCTCTTCCTTTTCTACGGCGGCTTGGTCCGCAGCAAGAACGTGCTCTCCATCGCGGCCCAGTGCCTCGCCCTCACCGCCATGGGCATCCTCATGTGGTGGGGCTTCGGTTACAGCCTCGTCTTCGGCAAGAACTTCGCCGGCGGTTTCCTCGGCCACATCTTCGGCGGCAGCGAGCACCTCGGCTTCGCCGGCCTCGGCTTCACGCCCGACACCGCCTACGCGGCCGGCATCTCCTCGGCGACCTTCGCCCTCTTCCAGGCCATGTTCGCCGCGATCACGCCCGCGCTGATCATCGGCGCCGTCGCCGAGCGCATGAAGTTCTCCGCGGTCATGCTCTTCTCCTTCCTCTGGACGATCGGCGTCTATTACCCCATCGCGCATGCTGTCTGGGGCGCCACCGGCGACTTCTCCGGCATCGCGAACGGCGACGCCGCCTTCAAGGCCGCGGACTTCGCCGGGGGCATCGTCGTGCACATGACCTCAGGCTGGTCCGCCCTGCTCCTCTGCGTGCTCGTCGGCCCGCGCGCCGGCTTCGGCAAGCGCGCGATGCCTCCGCACAGCATGGTGCTTTGCGTCATCGGCACCGGCCTGCTTTGGGCTGGCTGGTACGGCTTCAACGCCGGTTCGGCCCTCGCCGCCGACGGTGTCGCCCTCCAGGCCTTCCTGACCACCACGCTCGGCGCCGCCACGGCCACGATGATGTGGGCGCTCGTCGAGAAGCTCCACCGAGGCAAGATCTCGGTGCTCGGTCTCTGCTCCGGCGCGATCGCGGGTCTCGCCACCGTGACCAACGCCGCGGGCTTCGTCGCGGGCGGTTCGGCCGTGGTCATCGGCATCCTCGCGGGCGGTATCTCTTACTGGGCCTGCTCCATCCTTAAGCCGAAGTTCGGTTATGATGACGCGCTCGACACCTTCGGCGTCCACGGGATCGGCGGCACGATCGGCGCGCTCGCGACGGCCTTGCTGATGGATGGCGCGGTCAACGAAGCCGGCGGCAAGCTCGTCGCGAAGGGGCTCCTCAAAGGTCAGCTGACGGCCATGCTGCTTTGCATCGTCGTCTCGCTCGTCATGACCTGGATCATCGCGAAGGTCGTCGGCGCGACCATCGGACTGCGCCCGTCGGAAGAAGCCGAAGCGCAGGGCCTCGATATCGCCGACCACGGCGAAGAAGGCTACAACGCGAATTAAGGCGGTTTTCCTCGGCCCAATAAGCCGCTCTGCCTTTTTTCGGGCAGGAGTTCGGACGGGCTTCGCTTTAATTTAAGCACTTTTAGGCCATCGGTTCGAAAGTGCGGGGTTGGCACGGGGGTTGCGAAAGACCTCTCGCCATGAAATCCCTGCTACGAACTCTCACTATCCTCGCCCTGGCGGCAGTGCCTTACCTGTCGTCGGCTCAGAACGCCCCCGCACCGGCGGCTGAACCCGCCAAAGTCGAAGCAGCCAAAGCTGCTCCGGCTGCCCCTGCGCTCGACCAGCGCGTGGCTGACCTCGAAGCCTACGTCAACAACACCGGCCCCAAGGCCGGAGACGACAAGGTCGCCGCGGGTCCGATCGCCGCTTCCCCGGGTCCGGGTCACAACGCCTTCATCATGGTGTGCGCCGCGCTGGTGCTCTTCATGACGCTGCCTGGCCTCTTCCTCTTCTACGGCGGCCTGGTGCGCTCGAAGAACATCCTCTCCGTGGTCGCCCAGTGCTTCGGTCTCGCCGGCATGGTGGCGATCCTCTGGTGGGCCGTGGGTTACTCCCTGGTCTTCGGTAAGAGCTTCGACGGCACCTTCCTCGGCAAGTTCTTCGGCGGCAGCGAATTCTTCTTCCTGAACGGCGTCGGCGCCGCCCCGAACGGAGACTACGCCTACTGGATCTCGCAGAACGTCTTCTCGATGTTCCAGCTGATGTTCGCGATCATCACCCCGGCCCTCATTGTCGGCGCCATCGCCGAACGCATGAAGTTCTCCGCGGTCATGCTCTTCATGCTCGGCTGGATGTTCCTCGTCTACTTCCCGATGGCCCACCACATCTGGGGCATCACCGGCGAGATGAACGGCGTCTGGAACGCCAAGGCCTCCATCAAGGCGATCGACTTCGCCGGCGGCACGGTCGTCCACATGACCTCGGGTTGGTCCGCCCTCCTGCTCTGCATCATCCTCGGACCGCGCATCGGCTTCGGCAAGAAGGCCATGACCCCGCACAGCATGGTGCTCTGCGCCGTCGGCACGGGCATGCTCTGGGTAGGTTGGTACGGTTTCAACGCCGGCTCGGCGCTCGCCGCCGATGGTGTCGGCGCCCAGGCCTTCATGACCACCACGCTCGCCGCGGGCGTCGCCGCCTTCACCTGGGGCGCCCTCGAATGGATCCTCCGCAAGCACGCCAGCATCCTCGGTCTCTGCTCGGGCGCCGTCGCCGGCCTCGTCGTGATCACCCCGGCCGCGGGCTTCGTGACCGCCAGCTCCGCGGTGCTGATCGGCGTCCTCGCCGGTGTGGTGCCCTTCCTGGCCGTGGTCTACATGAAGTCCAAGCTCGGCTATGACGACGCGCTCGACACCTTCGGCGTCCACGCGGTCGGCGGCACCCTCGGCGCCATCCTGACCGGCGTCCTCGCCACGGCCGACGTCAACGGCAACCTGAACACGAACCTTAAGGACATCGTCGGCAAGACCCTGCTCACCGAGCAGCTCAAGGCGATCGGCATCACCCTGGTGCTCTCCCTGGTCGCCACCGCGATCCTCGCCTACGTGATCAAGGCCGTCATCGGCCTCCGCCCGACCGAAGAAGAAGAGGCCCGCGGCCTGGACATCTCGGACCACGGCGAAGAAGGTTACAGCCACAACTCCTAAGCCTCCCCTCCAGGGAAGCCGGCTCGCAGGCCGTCCGATACCGGACGGCCTGCTTCTTTTAGGGGGATTTCCTGACAGTGGCTCAATCTACTAAAGAATTGCCAACTTTGAGATACTGACACCAGAATGTCTTCATCCGTCCGCCATGCTTAAGATCTCCGCCCAACTGAACGACCGGGACTTCCAAGGCACCGCCGAGGAATTAGCCACCTTCGTGTCCGAAAAGCTGGCCGAACTCGGCTTCGGCGAGCGCCACCGCTCCTCCGAGCGACTGGTCCGCTTCTACGCCTACCAGAAGCTCCTGAGCCGCCCGGAGAAAGCCCCCGACGACGGCCGCCAGCGCCTCTTCGGTCAGCTGCAGGTCCGCCAGCTCCTGCTCGCCCGCCTGCTCGCCGAGCGCGGCTGGGACCTCGACCGCATCCGGACCCTGCTCCTGCAGAACCAGGAGATCAATCCGCTCAACAAGCTGATCGACGAATTAGCCACGCCCACCGAAGCGGAAAAGCTCTTCTTCCGGACCCGCTCCAGCGACGAAGAAACGGCTACCGCGCAGCTGCGATCCGAACGCCGCGTGCTTCATTCCCGCATGCCCCCGGTCTACTCCCAGCGCGACGATGAGATGGCCGAGCCCTCAACCCCGGCTTACAAGCCCGTCCGCAAAGCCAGCTTTGCCATGGTGCAGCAGATGAAGCAGGTCGCCGAAAGCGATGAATCCCCCGCCGACGCCCTCCGCCTGATGATAAAAAAGGAGCTAGCCCGCGACGACCTCAGCCCGGCCGCCCGCAGCCTGCTCGATCAGCTATTGTCCTTCAATCCGACCTCCCGCGGCGATGAACCGAAGACCGAAAGATGGACCAAAGTCCGCCTGACGCATTGGTGCGAAGCTCACTTCAATATCGATAGTCGCGTGACCCCCAGCAAAGAAGAACTGATAGAAATTGCCGACAACTTCAGTAAGGCGTTGATGAAGAAGTATTTATAATTATGACAGTGTTAGTTTGATGCTAGTTGTATGACAGTATCTTATTCGATGTTGACAGTATAAGGGATTAGGGCATGGTGGTGGTGATGAATCCACCCATGAGCCAACCCAAGATCGAAATCCTGCCCCTGAAGAAGGGCTTCCTCCGCGCCGCCTCCGAAGCGACGCATGTCCTCGTCCGCATCGTCGCCCCCAGCCAGCCGACTGACGTCGTCGCCACTCCCCGCGCCCCGCTCGACCTCGCCCTGGTCATCGACCGCTCCGGCTCGATGTCCGGCCGCCCGCTCGAGGCCGCCCTCGAAAGCGCCGTCCGCATCGTCCGCGGCCTGCGCAACGATGACCGCGTGTCCATCGTCGCCTTCGACGAACGAATCGAAGTCGTCGAGCCGCTGACCGCGGTGACCGACCGCGAGGGTCTCGTCCGCCGTATCCAGGCGATCGACTCCCGCGGCTCCACCGACCTCTTCGGCGGTTGGGAAGAAGCGGTGAAGCAGCTCGCTCCCTTCACCCGCAAGGACCGCATCGCCCGCGTCATCCTCCTCAGCGACGGCCAGGCCAACCACGGCCTCGTCAACGAGCAGGAGATCTTCGCCCGCGTCACCAAGGCCGCCGGCGCCGGCATCACGACCTCCACGGTCGGCCTCGGCCACGGCTTCAATGAATCGCTCATGACGGGCATGGCGACCGCCGGCGAAGGCGTCGCCAACTTCGGCCAGACCGCGGATG
>Ga0255073_1000087_pt1 | contig 17243 bp, 14 predicted proteins | sample Colum_Yuk_RepB_8_FD_188447 | JGI IMG/M metagenome (GOLD analysis project Ga0255073, IMG submission 188447) | Freshwater microbial communities from Columbia River, Oregon, United States - Colum_Yuk_RepB_8h | ecosystem: Environmental > Aquatic > Freshwater > River | place: USA: Oregon | collected... | reverse complement strand
CGTCGGTTTGGATCAATTGGTATTGATGGGTCGGGGCTGGTTGCGAGAATTGCTACGAGAGCAAGACCAAGAACGAGGTTGGGAATTGACAGCAAGATGTTGAAAAGCAGGTTGACCGCAATATCCAATTTCCCACGGACATAAGCCGAACCAATTCCGATTGCTGAGCCAATCAGTCCACCAACACCCACGGAGATCAATGCAATCAGAATGGAAATGCGTGCACCGTTGATCACGTTGGATAGCAGGTCGTAACCGTTGATGTCTGTGCCCAAAAGATGCCCAGAACTAAACAGGCCAACGCCAGAAGCCTCTGGGTCGTACTCGGTTGGATTGGGGAGCGGCAGGAAACTTCCTGTCACTACGAAGAACAGAATGATCGACACCCATGCGGCACTGATCTTTGTTGGCAGGTTAAACGTTGACCACAACTTACGCATTGCGACGCTCCCTCGTGCGCGGATCGACAAAGCCAAGGAGCACGTCAATGATTCCGTTGAAAAGCACGTAGCCCACTGCAATTATCGCAATGTAGGACTGCAGGGCAAAGAACTGACGTGAGAAAATTGCGATTCCAATCTCGGATCCAAGGCCCGGAATTGAAAAGATTTGTTCGATCACCAATGTGCCACCAATGAGTGCTCCCATATTCAATGCGGCGCTAGTGAACAGCGTGGTGGAACTCGGGCGAAGTACGTGGGTAAACAAAATACGGCGGTTGCTGAGCCCTTTGGATGCTGCCATCGTCACGTAATCCTCGCGAAGTGTGGCGATTACATCGCTGCGGAGCAGACGAGAGTAGGTGGCAATGGTGGGAATGGACAGCGACAGAACTGGCAGCACCATGGTCTTGATGTGTTCGACAAGGCTTTCAGATGGATCAACGTAGCCAAGTGGTGGTAGCCATCCAAGTTTGACGCCGATGAAAATGGCCAGCAACAAACCAAACACGAAGTTGGGGACCGAAGCAGCAGCGAACAAGCTGTAACTGATCACGCGGTCTGAGCGACGGCCTGCACGGTATGCGGTATAAATACCAAGAGGAACGGATACGAGAAGAGAAACGATCTGCACGTAAAAAACGAGACGCAATGAAATCGGCAATGCTGTAGCAAGTCTGTTTGAAACTGGCTCTCGACCACCACCAGGGAAAATGATGTAGCCAAAGTTGCCGCGAACGAAATCGTTCAGCCAATGGAAGTAGAACGTGAAGGCATTGCCATCGAGACCAAGTGACTTGAGTTGTTCATTCACGCTTGCTTCATCGCCTGGAGCGATGTACAAATCTTTCAAGCCAACAGGTAGAAGTTGCAGCAGCAGCGAAAGAATTAACGTTGAGCCAAAAATGACGAGCAGCAGTGGGATAATGCGTTTCAGCACATTGTTGATCCACCCCAAATTTTTCCCCATGGCAAAATACTAATCTGCGTGTTGCGAAATACATAATTGGGAATTAAATAAAAAAAACCGGGTGTTGGCAATTGCCAACACCCGGTTTCTTATTTACGACTTACTGACTATCTACTTTTCTAGGTATACGCCTACCCAGTTGATACCAGCGTTTGTCATTGGAACACCTGCTCCACCTGAAGCAAGAGTGAACTTGTCATAGCCCTTGAGCTTCTTGCTCAAACCGGTCGAGTATCCAAGTGTCGGTGCAGGAAGCACGGTTGCATTTTCTTGCAAGTACTTCGTTACAGCCTTCACGTTGGCGGTACGGGTTGACGTGGTGTCAAACTGTGCCTTCCAAACCAGTGCGTCAAGCGCTGGATCGTTGAGACGGCCCGGGTTGATCAAAGCACCAAAGTTCCTGAACAATCCACCAAGTGCCGCGCTGGCACGTGAAAGACCTGCAACGAAAAGGTTGCCAGGAGCGTTAAATGCGTTCGACTGTACGAATGGAAGCGTGAACTCAGTTCCGGTTCCTTCGAACAAGGTGGTTGGGTACATCTGGTAAGGGTTTGTCTTGCCAGATGATGGTGATGGGAAAGCATTTGCTGTGATTGTTGCTGTGTCTTCTGTCGAAATGTTGACAGTGATGCCAGCCTTCTTCATAAGTTGAGCAAATGTCTTTGCGCCTGCTTGTGACTCAGAGCTTGGGTCTGCTGGCAAAGTGAAGGTGAGATCTTTTCCGGTCTCTGCCTTGTACTTCGCTACATACTCCTTGGCCTTTGCAAGGTTGAAGGTAATGAAACCAGCCTTGTTGTAACCAATGTTGGTCTTGCCAACTACTGATGATGGGATTTCACCCAAGCACTTGCCCTTAAAGCAGTTGCGTGCTTTGTAGTAAGCAGCAACGTCGTATGCATATGCAACAGCCAAACGTGCATTGAGCTTGTTGAACGGCTCGATTGCATGGTTGAACATTGACATTGCGTAGTAGTCGTAGCGGCTTTCGATGAGTTGCAAGTTCTTGTTTTCTTTTACGTTAAGAATTTGCTTGATTTCACCTGCAGAGGTGAACTGAGCTGCATCGAGTGTTCCCGACTTCAAGCCGTTCACACGCTGTGTTGCTTGGTTGACGTACTTGAACGTAATGGAGTTCAGGTATGGCAACTGTTCGCCAGCGCTGTCCTTACGCCAGTAAGAGGTGTTCTTCACCACTTTGGTTTCAGTTGGGCTTACTGAGCTGAACTTGAATGGTCCAGTTCCGACACCCTTGGTTGCACACTGTGTTGCGCTTGCAAGGTCGGTGAGTGAGCGCACGAAGTTGCGACCCGATGCGTACATCGTTGCTGGCCAGTCAACTTGTCCGTTCCACAAATCAATCTTGAAAGTCATTGCGTCAACAGCTGAAGCAGACTTGAAGTTTGCTGAGAATGGCACGCCTGATCCAAGAGTGTGAGCAGGGTTTCCACGTCCAGTTGTGACGAGGCCCAAGTAGTAAGCACCAGCTGATGCTTGAACGTTGGCGACGGCAGCTGCGGCATTGAGGTCTGAACCGTCGTGGAACTTAATTCCTGAACGCAATTTGATGGTCCAGGTCTTGTAGTCCGCACTTGGGGATACAGCCTCTGCAAGGTAAGGAACGATTTCACCGTTTGACTTCTTTTCAAAGAAGCCCTCATACACGGTCTTCATAATTCCCAATGCCGAGTTTGAAGCATTAGGTGAGAAACACGTGGTGAGCAATTGGTTAAACACACCAACAGTGATGTCACCGCCAGATTTTGTTCCTGCTTGTACTTTTGCTGCGCTACTGCCGGATACGCCGACAGTGGAAACAGCAAGTGCGAGACCCAAACCGATTGCGATTTGGCGTACTCGACGTGAACGCTTGACGTTCAATGTCATGAATTTCCCCCTATTCAGCCACCGGGATGGTGACCATTGAATGGGGCAAGCCTACGGGTGGGTTCAGAGCCGCGTCAAGCCACGCACCCTAAGTTTCTTTGGTATATCAGTGCTAACTTTTGTTAGCGAACGAAGGCAAAGAAGTGAAATTACTTCTGTTGCGTGACGCGTAATTGATCAAGCGGTATGTGGCAACGCATGAAGTGACCAGGCTCAACTTCCCTGAGTTCTGGCTCCACGGTGGTGCACAAACCTTCAACACCACTGCCAGCCATACGCGGGCAGCGTGGGTTAAGTACGCAACCAGTTGGTGGGTTTGCAGGGCTTGGAACGTCGCCTTCTAAGCGAATACGAACACGTTGGGATCCGTCAATTGCGGGAACGCTCGATACCAATGCCTCGGTATATGGATGGTGGGGTCCGTTGAACACGGTTTCTGCGTTTCCGAGCTCCATCACGCGACCTAAATACAACACAGCAATTCTGTCGCTGATGTAGCGAACTACGCCGAGGTCATGCGAAATGAACAGGTAACTGGTGTCGTCTTGTTTTTGCAGGTCGACAAGCAAGTTCAAAATGGTTGCTTGTACCGAAACGTCTAGCGCTGACGTTGGCTCATCGCACACCACGAGGTTTGGCGAACCTGCAAATGCACGTGAAATGGCAACGCGCTGTTTCAACCCACCAGAAAGCTGCGCTGGTCGAGCGTTATGAAGCGACGCATCAACGCGCATGCCCGAAAGCAATTCGTGAGCACGATTGTCGGATTCAGATCGATTAAATCTAGAGAGTCTTTCGACAGCGCGCGAAACAATGCGTGTCACACTGTGGCGACGATTGAGTGCTTGGTCTGGGTTTTGAAACACGATTTGCAATGCACCGACATCTTCTACCGAACGCTTGTTGAGCGCACGCGCAAGTTTCTTGCCACTCAGCGTCATCACACTCGTGGATTCCGCGCTAGTAAGACCAAGAATCATTTTTGCAATCGTGGTCTTACCTGAACCTGATTCACCAACAAGTCCAAGAGTTTCGCCTGGTCGTACAAACAGCGAAACATCGTTGACAACCTGAACCTTGTTTCCGTCTTGTGCGAAAATCTTTGACAGGTTGTTGATGTTGAGTAAATCACCGTCTGGTACGGGTCGCTTGCTCGGATTGGATAGACCTTGTGATGCGCCTTCAATGTTTCGAGGCATCGACGGAGCCTTGTCGTGGTGGAAGCAACGAGCAACGTGTGATGGGCCAACACTGACCATCTCCGGTTTTTCTGTTCGGCAGCGATCGTCGGCAAGTGAGCAGCGTGAAGCAAACACGCAGCCATCAAAATGCAATCCAAGTGACGGCGGCGAACCTGGAATGGTTTCCAAACGGTCAGTGTTCTTGTGTAGTCCACCACGTGGAATGCAACGAAGCAGTCCAACGGTGTACGGGTGCTGCGGGTTGGAAAGAATGTCTGCAGTGGTTCCTTGTTCAACAAGCGCACCTGCGTACAACACGCCAACACGGTCGCACATGTGGCGAATTACTCCAAGGTTGTGTGAGATGAACAGAACTGCAGTCCCGGTTTCGCGGCGGAGCTCGCGAACTAGGTCGAGAACCTCAGCTTCTACAGTTGCGTCGAGGCCCGTTGTTGGCTCGTCCATGACCAGCAGGCGAGGGTTGGATGCAAGAGCCATTGCAATAACAACGCGCTGCGCCATTCCGCCTGAAAGTTGGTGTGCGTAACGGCGCATCACCTTTTCTGGGTCGGCGATCTTTACTCGGACTAAGGCTTCAAGAGCAAGCTTGCCGGATTCAGACTTAGATTTGCCCGCAAGTTCGAATACTTCCGCGACTTGATCGCCAACTCGAATGGTTGGGTTCAGCGCGGCAACTGGGTTTTGGTACACCATGGAAATCACCGAGTTGCGAAGTTCGCCAACTTCACTGTCGCTCATGGTCACCATGTCGCGACCCTCAAACAAAATTGAGCCGCCAGTGATCTTGCCGTTGCGTGGCAGATATCGCATTGCTGCGTAGGCAGCAGTTGATTTACCGCAACCGGATTCACCTACTAAGCCGTATGCCTCGCCTGGTTGTATCGACAGAGAAATATTGCGAAGAACTTCACGATCAATTCCGCGAACGGTGTACGAAACTTCGAGGTTGCGAAGTTCAAGTGTTGGCGTGCTCATATTTCAAATACCTCGAGTAGTCCGTCCGAAATGAGGTTGACGCTTACCGCCAATGAAGCAATCGCTATCGCTGGGAATGCCGTTGGCCACCACTGATTATTGAAAATCTGCGCCCAGTTCTCGGAAATTTGGGTTCCCCAGTTTGGTGAACCGTATTCAACTCCTGCTCCAAGGAAAGACAGGGTTGCAATTGCGAAAATTGCATAACCGAGACGCACGGTGAACTCCACGATGATTGGTGGCATTACGTTCGGCAGGATTTCTTTAAACAAAATGTGCGGTGTGCGTTCGGTGCGCAGGCGAGCGGCAGCAACATATTCGAATTCTGCCTCTGCAAGCACTGCAGCGCGAACAGTGCGAGCGATATTTGGCGTAAATACGAAAGCAATGATCAACACCGTGAGAGTTGGGGATGAGCCATCAATTGCTGCGATAGCGAGCAGCGCGATAATGATGGCTGGGATTGCTGAAATTGCTTCGAGGAGTCGCATCACAATGATGTCAAACCAGCCCTTGAAGTAGCCGGTGATCAGACCAAGTGAAGCTCCTGCAATAGTTCCGATGATTGTGGCTGCAAAGGACATAACCAGAATGAGTCGCGAGCCGACGATGACTCGAGAGAAAACGTCTTGTCCATTCGGGTCCGTGCCAAACCAATATGTTCCATTTGGCGCAACACTTACGAACTCGTAGTTCTGTTCGTCAATGGCAAAGGGAGTAACGAATTTTCCAAAGATGGCGCACAAAATCCAAAACCCAAGAATGCTGATGCCAATGATGAATGCTTTGTTGGCGCGAAGAAGAGCCAAGCGCTCTTTGCGAATTTGTAGACGCTCGGCGTTTGACTTGTCAGAGATTTCTGTGTTCGTAACGCTCATTCGGAAATCCTTTGGCGAATTCGTGGGTTCAATACTGCAAAGAGAATGTCAGCAATCAACTGGAATGAAACGATGACCACGCTGGTCAAAATGACACCTGACTGCAGCACGGCGTAGTCGCGTCCACCTACAGCAGCCAACAACACTGTTCCGAAACCCCGATAGTTGAACACCATTTCAACTGCCACCAATCCGCCGATGAGGTAGGGGATTTGGCTGGCGACAACTGCGATGGTGGGAAGCATGGCATTGCGAAGCACATGCTTCACGACTGCTTTGCGACGGGAGTAACCCTTTAGCACTGCGGTGCGCATGTAATCGGAGTCAAGTGCTTCGATGACGCCGGCACGAGTAATGCGGGCGATGTATCCGAAAAGCACGAGTAGTAGCGCAAAGGAAGGAAGAAGTAAATGCCAAATACTCTGCAAGAACCCGCCATTGCCATCATCGGGCATCGCGGAGATGGGGAAGACCTGGATCACAACACCGAAGAGAAGGAGCAGGATTACGGCCCAAACAAACTCGGGAATTACTGCAGCCGATAAACCGCCAACGGTGATTGCTCGATCAATCTTTTTTCCGCGGTACATCGCAGCAAGAATTCCACCGGCAATGCTCAATGGAACGATCAAAATAAATGCCACACCGGCGAGACGCGCTGAATATCCCAAAGCAGGGATCAGTGTCTCAGACACTGGTCGGGAGGTAGACATTGATACTCCCAAGTCGCCCGACAGCAAATCCTTGATCCAGTTGAACAACTGCGTAAGTAAAGGCTTGTCCAAGCCATACAACTTGTTAAATGCTTCAACATCGTCTGGTGTTGCTTGCCGTCCGAGGCTTTGACGCGCAACGTCTCCAGGGAGAATGCGGGTCATGAAAAATACGATGATCGCTGCCAGTCCCACCGTCAGAACGGACAGGCCTAAGCGCTTAGCAAGAAACGATTTCATGAAATTAGAACTCTACTCATCTCGGTATGGGAAATAAAAAACCCCCAGCGCACCGAAGCACGCTGGGGGTTTATTAATTGTTTAATTGGCGATTATGCCAACTTCACGTCCTTCGCAATGATTTGACCCATTCCGTTTACCTGGAAGCCACTAACACCCTTGCGAGCGCAGTAGATCAAGTTTGAGGTGTAAGCCAAAATGTACGGTGTCATTTCAAGCGAACGCTCTTGGATCTTCTTGCTAGCAACCTTCTGCTTGGCAGGGTTTGGTGCTGCAATGTATTCATCAATTGCTGCGTCCAATACATCGTCCCACAACTGAGCTGCTGACCAGTCTGCGGTCGACTTCCACTCACGTGTGAGGTATTGGTCTGGAACGCCACGGCCGGCCCAGTCAACGATTCCAAGGTTCGAAGCCAACCACGAGTTGTTGTCGTATTCGAATACTTTGCCCTTGGCCGATGGGTATGGGTTGTAGGTGTAGTACACAGCGCCACCACCGTCAGATCCGTCAATCTTGAGCGTGACCTTGATGCCAATCTTGGCAAACGAAGTCTTGATCAAGTTTGCGTACTTGTTGATGTCGTCGCGTGCCCATGTTGAGAGTTCAACGGAGAATCCGTTTGGAACACCCGCGGCCTTCATAAGCGCCTTTGCTGCAGCTATATCTTGCTTACGCTGTGGCACTGACTTGTCTGCTGCTGGGTAAGGATCCATCACGCTGTCGTTACCAACAACGCCGCCGATGCTTTTCATAACACCCTTTACATAACCAACGCGGTCAATGGTGAGTGCTGCTGCTTGACGAACACGCTTGTCCTTGAATGGACCGAAGTTGCAACGCATGTGTACGTGTGCGAAACCGGCACCAGCCTTGGTGGTCAAGATGTTGAACTTGCCCTTGTCGAGTGACAAAGCATCTGCTGCTTCCATTGCTGCAACTGCATCAAGCTTTCCGGTCTTGAGTGCTGGCAACGCGGTTGCTGCTGATACGTACTGAATCAATTCGAGCTTGTCGATGCCAGGCTTGAATGTGGTGTCCCAGTAGTACGGGTTCTTTACGAACACGGTCTTTTCAAACTCGGTGTAGCTCTCCATCTTCCAAGGGCCAGCTGAGATCATGTCTTTTGTCCATGCTGCTCCGCCGTTTGCGCCGTTCTTGATGATGCACATTCCGTATGACACTGATGACACGGTGTATGGGAAGTTACCCGATGCGGTCAACAAGTCGAAACGAAGTGTCTCGTTGTCTACTTTGACAATTCCGTTTGCATCGATGATGCCCGTGAAGTTGCCCTTTGAACGTGATGGGTTAGCAGTGAACACCGACTTGTAGGTGTAGACGATGTCGTCAACCGTGAGTGGGGTTCCGTCATTGAACTTCACGCCCTTGCGGATCTTGAATGTCCAAGTCTTTGCACCATTTGAAGACTTCCAGCTGGTTGCAAGGCGTGGCTCGAGTGAACCGTCTTGCTTCTGGAAGCAGAGCCATTCACCAACCTGCGAAAGAATGAACAAACTTCCGTCTGAAGTTTCCCATGGAGCTGCAGGGTGTACTTGCTTACCCGTTGCAACGCGAAGTGTCTTTGCAGTTGCTGAGCCTGCACCAACAATGCCAGCAACTGGCAATGCAGCACCGGCTGCAGTTGCTGCTGCACCCTGAATGAAATGACGACGCGAGACACCAGTCTTCGCAACGCCATTTGTTGTTTCGTCAATAATTGTCATTTATTCCCCCATAGGTAGATGGACTTACGCTCCAGAAAATACGTTCCTGAAGTTGGGTAAACAATAGGCAAACACTCTGGTGTTTCGCAAGCCCATCTGTGGATAACTTTTTGCCCTATTTATATGGGTTTGCTCGTGTGCCTGGGGCGTGGAGGTGGTTCGGGGGTAGCCAGCCCGAGTGTTGAGCTGAGGGAGGCCTGAGGCGGATCGAGGCTGCGCGCGAGCCTTCCATGGACTCTGTCCCATAATTTGTACAATAAAAACGTGGCACACCCGTTAGACAACCTTGCACTCATGCGGATGTCACAAAATTCGGTTCGGGTGCGTTAAGTATCCGTGGAATACGAATCATTCATTATTTTAGTGTCCGATCGCGACGCAACTGTCGGGATGATCTCAGCAATGCTGTTGTCGTCAGCACTTGCAACAGAACGCACGGCACTCGATGCACGCGTACGCGTGTTAATTGAGCCTGAAATCATTACGGGTTTAGAAGCACCGGAATTACCAGAAGAGATTCGCAAAATTGAAGAAGCAGTAATTTGCGCAACTATTTCCGATATCGAGAATGCAAATCTCATTGTTGCTTTTTCAGGCATCGATCTTGTGAAGCTTGACGAGATTCGCGAGATCGGGGTTGCTGCTCCGGCAGTGAATCTGTGTCAGTTTGTTGACAATTTGGAGGCCTTAGCCATTCATTCAGATGTGGCACCAAACGATGTTCGCGACGTTGTTGTCGGTGCAGCACTGCAGTTTGGCATCAGCGGGGGTTCCTCAAACTGCAGTATTTGCGAAGCAAAAGAAGCAAACAGCATTGATTACTGGCTCAATATTGCAGACACCTGCTCGCGCTTCGCGCAGGCGGTGCATGAATTGCGGTCGTAATACCTGAATTAGTTTGCGAGCAATGCTGATGGCGTAATGCCAAGTGCAACACTTAAGCGCACGATGGTGTCAAGCGCAGGAGAGAAGTGACCGTTCTCAATTCGGTTAATGGTCTTGCGATCAACGCCAGCAATTTCTGCAAGACGTGCTTGGCTTAAGTCGGCATCGGTACGCAATTCAAACAATCGATCAGCGAGAACTTTGCGCATGTCTTTCACTTCACGCTTGAGTGCTGCTTCAGTTGCTTTGCGAACGATTGTTTTTGCCATAAGTAAAACGATAATCAATCTGCGGACAGAAGTCCGAACTTTTGATCAAATTTTTGTCAAGACAAAAGTCATACATACATATAGGGTGACCTCATGCGAATCGGAGTATTGACTGGCGGTGGTGATTGCCCTGGCCTCAACGCCGTCATCCGATCAATTGTGCGCAAGGCTGAAACCCAATTGGGTGCTGAAATTATTGGTTTTTTCGACTCCTGGGATGGAGTAATGGAGCAGCGCTATGCGTTGCTAAAAACCAACGATGTACGAGGGATAGCCCCAAAAGGCGGAACCATTTTGGGAACGCGTCGAGGCGGACCTTTTGATACAAAGGACGGCGTTGCCAATGTGCAACAGGCTTTCCGAGATTTGGAACTTAATTCCTTGGTCGTGATTGGTGGAAATGGATCGCTTACCGTTGCCTCCCGCCTGTATGAAGAGTTTGCTCTGCCAACTGTTGGGGTCCCTAAGACCATCGATAACGACGTGGTGGGTACCGATGCCACCTTTGGTTTTCAGACTGCAGTTCAAATCGCCACCGACGCCATCGATCGTTTGCACACCACGGCAGAAAGTCACGATCGCATCATGGTCGTGGAGGTGATGGGACGAGATGCGGGCTGGATCGCCCTTAATGCAGGCATTGCTGGTGGCGCTACCGCCATCGTTGTGCCTGAGGCCCCTTTCGATATTTCCGAACTCACAGAAATTGTGAAACGCCGCCACGACAATGGTCGCTACGCCTCAATTGTTGTTGTTGCAGAAGGCGCTAAGCCCAAAGCCGGAACGTTAGAAATTCCACCACCAACTATCGACAAAAACGGCCACGCATATAACGGCGATGTATCGCGAGTGATTGCCAGCGAACTTGAAGCGCGAACGGGCTACGAATCGCGACTCGTACAACTTGGACATGTGCAACGTGGTGGAACACCAACCAGTTATGACCGTGTGCTTGCAACGCGATTCGGTCTTGCTGCAGTTGATGCATGCGTAAACAAAGAATTTGGCCAGATGGTGGTGCTGCGCAGTGGCGAAATCAAGCGCGAGTCAATGAAAGTGACAAGCGGGAAAACGCGCACCATTAACTTGGATTTGTACAACGATGTTGTTGCATCGTTTATTGGCTAGCGCAAATCGTTAGATCAGTGAGGCGGACCGAATTGACGGTCGCCAGCATCGCCAAGGCCTGGCACGATGAATGCGTTCTCGTTCAAGCGCTCGTCAATTGATGCAGTGACGATGTGCAGATCCATGCCCGACTTTTCAAGGTATGCGATTCCTTCTGGCGCTGCAAGCACACATGCAATGGTGATTGGTTGAGGAGCTCCGCGTGCAGCCAGCAACTTGCATCCGTATTCAAGCGAGCCACCAGTTGCCAGCATTGGGTCGAGCACGATGCAATGACGGCCGTCGAGGCGTGATGGCAGTTTGGCAACGTATTCGCTTGGCTGATGCGTTGCTTCGTCGCGCTGCACTCCAACTACCGCAATGTCGGCATCGGGCAGAAGTTCCATGGCCGCGGGAAGCATGCCGAGACCTGCGCGAAGAATTGGCACCAGCACAGGGCGTTGCGCAATTTTGATCCCGTCGGTTTCGGCCAACGGCGTGGTCACGCGAACTTTTGTTGTCGGTACGTCGCGCAATGCTTCGGCAATGACCACGAGCGAAAGTCTGCGCATTTCTGCACGAAAGAATTGATTTGACGAGTTTTGATCTCGAAGGTGGGTGAGAGCTTCAGCAGCAACAGGGTGATTGACAACAGTGACTTTTACGGACATATCCCTATCTTTACCGATCGGTAGAGTTTTGACCAATGTCGAATCAATTGCGAATACAGCTGGCTCACAGTCCGGCAGATGCCGCGTTGATTTCGCAGGTCTTTGATGAGGTGTGGTCGGTAAAAACCATGGTTTCCCCAGAGATCATCGTGGCGTCTTTGCATAACGGGGCGTATGGGTCGGTGGTGTGGGACGGTGATCTGCCAGTGGCGGCAGCGTTTGCCATTGTTGGAAAATCCATAACCCAACAGCCGAGCGAATTGAACTTGCACTCTCATGCTGCCGGCGTTGTCCAATCGCATGCGGGGCAAGGCATCGGTGCACAGTTGAAGTTGCATCAGTGGCAGTGGGCTCGCGAGAACGGTTTCGCCACCATTACGTGGTCGTTTGACCCGTTGGTGCGGCGCAACGCATGGTTCAACATGGTGAAACTTGGTGCGAGCGTTACTCACTACTACCAAAATTTTTATGGCGAGCTTGACGATGGAATCAATGCAGGCGAACAAAGCGATCGTGTTCTGGTGCGCTGGCAAGTATTGGCAACTGCCGAGCCACAATCACATGATGTAGTCGCAGAGCGTGAAGGCGACATTGTCATCGCTACGCCAAGCGACATCGAACTCATTCGCAAGACCAACAAGGCAGAAGCCCAAACATGGCGAGCTACTCAGCGCGCAGTCTTTGAAGAAGCCATTGCCAGTGGATTCTCGGTGCGAGGATTAAACGCCGAGTATTCATATGTTTTGAGCAGGAGCTAATTCATGATTCGCAGAATTGAAATTGTGCGCGCACACATCAACTTGGTGTCGCCATTTCGCACTTCGTTTGCAACCGAAGTAGATCGCAACCTGCTGTATGTCCATGTAATTGGCGATGATGAAGAAGGTTGGGGGGAGTGTGTTGCAATGGCTGCACCGCTCTATTCGTCTGAATATGTTGATGGTTGTGAAGAAGTGATGAAGCGCTATCTCTTTCCAATGATTTCTGCATCAACGACTGCTGAAGAATTCGTGCAGAAATCTGCGGCAATTCGCGGCAACTTTATGGCCAAGGCCGCAATTGAAGCAGCGTTGTTGGACTATCAATTACGTAAAGCCAAGATGTCGCTTGCAGACTTCCTTGGTGCAACGCAAACCAAAGTTGCATCGGGAGTTTCGGTTGGAATTCAGCCAACCATTGATGACCTCCTTCGTGTAGTCGCCGAGTATCGCGCTGATGGATATGTGCGCATCAAATTGAAAATTGAACCAGGCCTAGACATCGATCGCGTGCGCGCAGTGCGCGAAGCATTTGGCCCAGACATGTTGTTGCAAGTGGATGCCAATGCCGCCTACACCGTTGATGATGCGGCGCATCTTGCCAAGCTTGATGAATTCAACTTGCTGTTAATCGAGCAGCCGTTGCCTGAAGAAGACATCGTTGGTCACGTGGAATTGAGTAAACGTGTTGGCACGCCAATTTGTTTGGATGAGTCCATCACTTCGTACGACGTTGCGCGTGGCGCACTTGATATCAATGCGTGTTCCATCATCAACGTTAAGCCCGGCCGTGTTGGTGGATATTTGGAATCGAAGCGCATACATGACTTGTGCCTGTCGCGTGGAGTTCCCGTGTGGTGTGGAGGAATGTTGGAAACTGGCATTGGACGTGCCGCCAACCTCGCACTCGCCGCGCTACCTGGGTTCACGCTTCCGGGCGACACCTCTGCATCCAAGAGGTATTTCACTCAGGATGTAACAACACCTTTTGAATTAGTAGACGGCTATATCGACGTGCCAAACACTGTGGGTATTGGCGTGCGACCCATCACAGAAGTGCTTGGAGCGATGACGTCGCGCGTCGACTCGTACTCAATTACGAAATAGCACTTACGCGTTCAGCGTGACGATGACGGCAGTTTCGGGTTGGTCTTTGCTTTTCCCGAAACGTTCAGAGAACCATAAGTAGATCGAAAACATTTTGTAGGTGAAGCCGTACTTATGGGCAACGGCGTCGCGCACTTTTTCGGCTTCAGTACCGCTGACAACAATTGCGGTTCCGTGCACAACAGGTGAGCCTTCAACAATGCGACCGCGAATGTCGCACGGCTGCACAGTGACCGTGTTGGTGTGGGCGAGGCGTTTCGCTTTGCCTGCATTGGCGTCAATGGTGAAACCGACCACGTTTGGTGCGAGGTAATCAAGTGGTGCAACCCATACAGGTGTGGCAACAGGTGTTCCGTTTTTGCGGGTGGAAACAAATGAGATGTACTTGGCCACGCGTATCTTGTTCACAGAAGGCAGAGAAGGCGAGCCTGAAGTATTCATGTAATGGTCGGAGTGACAGGATTCGAACCTGCGACCCTCTGGTCCCAAACCAGATGCGCTACCAAGCTGCGCCACACTCCGCTAACTGCAACATCCTAGCGATGACAAGTGAAGTAACGACGTGAGAAAACTTATGCGCGCTTTGCGGCGCGAGCCAAGCGACGAGCGGTTTTTCCGATCGGCTGTAAGTGGCGATGGTCGAGGTCGCCGATTTCGGTGCCGTTCGTAAAGCGAACGCGATAACGAAGCCAGTTAAATCCATTGGCCAAGATGACTTTGCCCTCTGTTCCGACAGGGAGACCATCTACCTCGGCAATCAGGGAGACGGTGTCGCCCATCTTCAGGTTGATCTGGCCCTCATGGGGCGTTGCGAGTGCATGGGGTTTCCACGAGGCTGTCACGAATGCAAAGGGTACACTTTGCGCCCTGTGAAAACCATTATTGAGACCCTCGAGGGCAACAAAGTCAAAGTGTCGGTGGAAATTGACGAGGTCGAGTTCGACCGCAATATTGACCAGGCATTCCGCAAAATCGCCAAAGAAGTTCGTATTCCGGGCTTCCGTCAAGGCAAGGCACCACGCCAATTGCTCGAGGCACAGATCGGAACTGGAGCTGCGCGCTCACAGGCCATTCAAGATGCTGTTCCTGAATACCTCTCACAAGCAGTACGCGAACACAAGATCGACCTCATTGCAACACCTTCCATAGAAGTGACGAAGGGCGAAGTTGAAGGCGTTGTTGGTTTCGACGCAACATGCGAAGTGCGTCCCGTAATTACCGTTGGTGGATACAAGGGTTTGCGCGTTGAGCTTCCGTCAATTGTGGTGAAGGACAGCGAAGTGGACGACGCAATTCGCAGCGAGCAGTCACGTCATGGCAAATTGCAAGATGTTGATCGCGCAATTGCAAAGGGCGATCATGTTTCGCTCGACCTCAGCGGTGTTCGTGAAGGATCACCAGTTCCAGGACTCAATGTTGAAGATTGGGCTTACGAAGTTGGAAAGGCTTGGGTATCTCCAAGTTTCGACGACAAGTTGATCGGCAAGAAATTTGGAGACAAGGTGGAGTACACCGAGGCTCCAAATGGAACGACTGAAGAAGCCGAGATGACGGTTGTTGTGAAGAAAGTGCAAGAGATGGTGCTTGAAGATCTCACTGATGAGTGGGTGTCAAGCCATGTTGCAGAATTCGACACGGTTGATGAATGGAAGTCTGCATTGCGCAAGCGGCTGGAAGACATGAAGTTGAACCAGGCTCGCGGCGTATTCGTAGACCGCACCACGACCGCTCTTGCCGAGTTGGTAGAAGTTGACTCGCCAGAAGCAATGATCAACAGTGATTTGCAAGCGCGAGTTCGTGGCACCGTCGAACAATTTCAGGCGCAGGGCATTGCTCTTGAGCAGTGGCTATCGGCAACTGGTCAGTCAACAGAAGCATTTATCGAGTCACTTCGTGGTGAGTCGGTAAAGGCTGTGAAGATTGACCTTGCATTGCGCGCCGTTGCGCTTGCTGAAGGTTTTGAGTCCGACGCGGATGACCTAGAAGCAGAGTTGTCCCGTATCGCAACGCAAGCTGGTCGTAAGTTGGCACAGGTTCGCAAGTTGTACGAGCAGAACGATGCCATTGCAGAACTTGAAGCACAGATTCGCAAGTCGAAGGCAGTGGACTGGTTGCTGCGCAATTCAACCCTTGTTGATGTTGACGGAAACGCGATTAGTGCCGAAACGTTGTTTGGTGAGGAAGAGGGCGAATAAGCCTCAAACTCGCGTAAATACGCCGAGTAGTGGGCAAGTGCCACACCTGATTGACGCAGGGGCGTGAGCCCCCGCAACTATCATCGTCTCCAGAAGGTTCGCCCTGAGGAGATGCACCATGCGTGAAAATAATGTGATGCGGAATTACTACATTCCGAGTGTCACCGAGACAACCAGCCGTGGTGAGCGCACGTCCGACTTGTACAGCCGCCTGTTAAAGGAAAACATCATTTTCCTTGGCACGCCGATTGACGACACCATTGCCAACTTGATCTGTGCACAGCTCATCCACCTGGAGAGCGAGAACCCAGACAAAGACATCAACATCTATATCAATAGTCCTGGTGGAGACATCACGGCCCTGTTCGCTATCTACGACACGATGCAGTTCATCAAGAACGACATCGCCACCATTTGCTTGGGTCAAGCCGCATCCGCCGCTGCAGTGTTGCTTGCCGCGGGCACTAAGGGGAAGCGTCTTGCACTTCCGCACGCACGAGTGTTGTTGCACCAGCCTTATGGCCAAGTTGGCTATTCGCAGGTCACCGACTTGGAACTTGCTGCGCGTGAAATTTTGCGCATGCGTGAGTTGCTTGAACAGATTTTGTCAAAGCACACGGGCCAGACCATCGATCGCATTCATGTTGATACCGATCGCGACTTCACGCTTGAAGCACAGGCAGCTCTTGACTACGGCGTGATTGACGAAATCATCACTACTCGTGCAATGACCGACCGCTCCGGCCCAATTCGCTGAGGCTCGGTTAACAACTCATGGCAAAGTTTGGCGACACCGCAGAATTAGTGAAGTGCTCGTTCTGCGCAAAGTCGCAGAAGCTGGTGAAGAAGCTCATCGCCGGACCGGGCGTGTACATCTGCGATGAGTGCATCGACCTGTGCAACGAAATCATTGATGAAGAGTTCACACAAACTCCAACAGTAGGTATTGAAGAACTTCCGATCCCGCGCGACATTCGTGCATTCCTTGATGAATATGTAGTTGGACAAGACCAAGCCAAGAAAGTGCTCGCGGTTGCGGTGTTCAATCACTACCGACGCATTAGGCACAAGTCAGCAAGCACTCGCAAGGATGAAGTTGAGTTGCAAAAGAGCAACATCTTGTTGCTTGGCCCAACGGGTTGCGGAAAAACGCACATGGCTCAAACTCTTGCCAAGTTGCTCAATGTTCCGTTTGCGATTGCTGATGCGACTGCACTCACAG
>Ga0255073_1000037_pt1 | contig 23518 bp, 26 predicted proteins | sample Colum_Yuk_RepB_8_FD_188447 | JGI IMG/M metagenome (GOLD analysis project Ga0255073, IMG submission 188447) | Freshwater microbial communities from Columbia River, Oregon, United States - Colum_Yuk_RepB_8h | ecosystem: Environmental > Aquatic > Freshwater > River | place: USA: Oregon | collected... | reverse complement strand
GGATCATTTGAAACCTGCGAAAGGCCAGTTGCCAACCGCCCATTCATCCAAAAAACAGGCGCATTCTTCGATGAACTCACAAGGTAACGGTAGTCATTGAATTCCCACTTTGGCGCTATGGCCTCACCTACGATAGATTTGCCCTCCTCGCGGACGTAGCGCAGTTGGTAGCGCGGAACCTTGCCAAGGTTCAGGTCGCCGGTTCGAACCCGGTCGTCCGCTCTCAAAACTGATCGCCGTTCACGTAAAAAATGAACGGCGTTAGTTTTTGGTCGGATGGCCGAGAGGCGAGGCAAGGGACTGCAAATCCCTCTACACGGGTTCAAATCCCGTTCCGACCTCCACTAGTAGAACGAGTAAAAGGAAGAGTTCATGGACGAAGACGTCAGACCGTGGGGTCGCTATGAAATCTTGTCTGAAAGTTCAGATCACAAAGTAAAGCGAATTGTTGTTAATGCTGGTGCTCGATTTTCTTATCAACGCCATCAACATCGCTCTGAACATTGGTTCATCGTCAGCGGAAATGCAAAGGTCACTCATGAAGGCCTTGAATTTGAAATGTCAGCTGGAGACTCGATTGATATCGCCCAAGGCGAGCTTCACCGTTTAGCAAACATCGGTAGTGAGCCTGTTGTTTTTATTGAGGTCCAGTGCGGCTCATACTTTGGTGAAGATGATATTGAGCGTATTGAGGATGACTACAACCGATAGGCATCACTTATTTTCGTGAGGTATCATTTCTCACTCAAGCAAGGATCGTTGGCTCAGCGGTAGAGCACCACATTGACATTGTGGGGGTCACTGGTTCGATCCCAGTACGGTCCACGTTAGAAAAGCACTGACACAGCCTTAATGCATTCGCGGCTAGAGAACTACTTTTGAAGGCCCTGGATAAAAGTAAGTGAGTTTTGGAAAATCAACTCTTGATCATAATCAAGGGTGGCAACGTGATAGCTGTTAACGAGTTCAATGCGTGATTTATTGGCCGAACCCAAGCCCTTCATAATGATTTCGGTGTTGGAGACGGGCAATGTGTGATCTTCTACTGAGTGAAAGAGTTGAACTGGAACAGTCACCTTGTTCAAATTTTTTCTCGTTAGCTTAAGCATCTTCAACAACTCTGCTACTCCACGGGTGGGCATAGCGTCATAACCATGTTCGGTAATGCCAGGGCGTTTGATGTCATTTCCGACACTTGAGCGCAGTTTCTGGAAGTGAGAGACAAGGTAGACAAGTTGATGTGGCATGAAAGCCACGTGAATCATTGGGTTTACTAAAATCAATCCAGCGAGTCGATCATTATTTGCTGGAGCAACATTCAGTGTTGTTCCACCACCCATAGATAAACCCGCAATGAAAACTTGATCGCAATTCTTATAAAGCTCATCTAACTCGGCTTGTACTTTTGCCGGCCACTCTTGCCATTTAACTTTGTTGAGATCTTCCGGCTTAGTTCCATGACCTGGCAGAAGTGGGACGCGCACGGTGTAACCGTGGTTATGAAGAAACTCTCCCCATGGGCGCATTGAAGGTGGAGCTCCAGTAAATCCATGGACAAGTAAGACGCCAATGCGAGCATTCTTGCCCGAACCTTGCGCCGACCAATCTTGCATCCAACCTGGGGGTGCTGTTTCAACTGCCATGGCTAACACAATACGCGCACTGTCAATGACGGTCCAATCACTTACTATCTCCACTATGCATCTGTCCCAAACCACATTTGTGGTTGTTGATTTAGAAACCTCAGGTGCTGCCCCATCTACTGGCGCAGGCATAACAGAGATTGGCGCAGTAAAAGTGCGTGGTGGTGAAGTAATTGGAGAGTTTGAAACTTTCGTCAACCCTGGAGTTCTAATCTCAGAGTTCATTACTCAGCTAACCGGTATTACAGATCAGATGCTGGCCAATGCCCCAACAATCGGTCAAGTCTTTCCCTCTTTTATTGAATTTTTGGGACCAGAAAATGAAAATGTTTTAGTTGCACACAACGCACCTTTTGACGTGGGATTCCTCAAAGCTGCTGCAGCGCATTTGGATTACCCATGGCCCAATCATCATGTTGCTGACACTGCCCGATTAGCTAGATATGTTCTAACAAAAGATGATGTCCTTAACTGCAAACTAGCTACCTTGGCGCAGTTCTTTGGAGCAACTACTTCTCCTACTCACCGAGCACTCGATGATGCCCGTGCAACGGTGGATGTTTTGCATGGAATTATTGAACGCCTGGGCGGCTTTGGAATTACTACGTTGCCGCAGTTTAAAAAAGTTAAGAAGAGGCTAGTTTCTGGCTAAGGGCTGCCCACTGAGAAAGTAGCGCAGTTGCTGCCCCGCTATCTATTGCTTGTGTTGCTCGATCTATTCCCTTTTGCATTCGATCGTGCAGGTTTAACTCCATCTCACCTTCATAAGCAGCAATTGCTGCTGCTGCATTTAAAACTACGGCATCTCTGGGAGCGCCTTTTTCACCAGCAAAAATCGCAGTTGTAATCCTTGCATTTTCAGCGGCATCTCCCCCAGCAAGTGCTGAGATGGGTGCTCTAGAGATTGCAAAATCTAAAGGGTCAAGTAAGTCACTCGATATCTGACCGTTGCCTAGAGTTAAAACAGATGTAGTCGTTGCAAGTGTTATTTCATCTAAGCCATCATCGCCACGAAAAACAAAGCCATCGACGCCTTTATAGGCAAGAACTTGGGCCATCACTAAGTGCATCCGATCATTTGCCACACCAATTGCTGCAGCCTTTGGTTTGGCTGGATTTGATAGAGGGCCCAAAATATTAAAAACTGTTGGCACGCCTAATTCTTTACGGGCAGGTGCTGCAAAGCGCATGGCTGGATGAAAGACGGGAGCAAAGCAAAAGCCAATTCCAAGCTGTGCAAAAGTCGTTTCTACACCTTTGCCATCAAGTGTTACTGCAACACCTAGCGCCTCTAATAGATCTGCAGCCCCTGATTTAGAAGAAGCTGCACGGTTGCCATGCTTAACGACTTTGGCCCCAGCAGCAGCTGCAATGATCGCCGCTGTTGTTGAGATATTGATTGTGTGAGCGCCATCGCCACCTGTACCAACGGTATCAACAGATCTTTGGGTTATTGAAATAGGCGCCGAATGTTCATACATCTGGGCAACTAGTGCGCCCACTTCTTCACTTGTTTCACCTTTAGTTTTTAGCGCAAGAAGAAACTTCTTAATCAACTCAGTATCTGCTTGGCCTTCTAAAATCTGTTTCATGCACCACTGAACATCGGCTGGTTCTAAATCCAGGCCACTTTCAAGAATTGAGAAATTACGCTCCCACAACTCTTTCGACATTTTTTAAACTACAGCAGGGGTTGTGCCACGAAGTAGCTCTGCCGCACTTTTAGCTAGAGTGAAAGGATCAATAGGGTGAACAACTGATGCCTCTGCCATTGACCATGCTGCTAGCCAGGCATCTTCTTTGCGTCCTGTAATGACTAGAACTGGTGGGCAGTTAAAGACTTCATCCTTGAGTTGTCGAGCAACACCCAAACCACCCTCTGGAACGGCTTCGCCATCGAGGATGAAAAGATCGATGTTTGAGTTGTTATCAACGTAGGCACGAAGAGCGGACGCCGTTGCAAACTCATGAATCTGGTGTTCGGCTACATCGCTGGCAGTTCTGGTGCCCAAGGCGTCAATAACTGCCTTTCGCACAGATGAATCATCTGCGTAAAGGAGAATCTGCTTCTTTGCCATGGCCTAATCCTAGGCTCCCGCAATGGGTGTGCGAGCTGATTTTTACCGCCAAATATCTGTGGGCTGTTTCACTCCTGAACAGGGCGAATACTGGCTCTGAAAGAGGGCTCCCGTAAGACGCAGGCGTAGTTTTCGGGAATAATGAGCGCATGTCGAGTACATCAGTAGCTGGCCACCACAAGATCACCCGCCCCAACGCGGTAGCCGTTGGGACAATCGTGTGGCTATCAAGTGAGTTGATGTTCTTTGCCGCACTGTTTGCAATTTATTTCACCACTCGCGCAGTGCAAGGTCCAACTATTTGGACAGAGGCAGGTGAAGTTCTAAATATTCCATTTGCAGCGTTGAACACAACAATGCCAGTTCGGAGTCTTTGCTGCAGAGCGTTTCCAGAACCACCGCACAGGCTCAATCCTGCAGATGAACAAATGGGGAATGCGTGAGTGGTTCGCTCTGACTTTCTTGATGGGTTCTTTCTTTATCGGCGGTCAGATTTATGAATATGCAGCACTTGTAGAAGAAGGTCTCACTCTTTCTTCAACTGCATACGGTTCTATCTTCTATATTGCTACTGGTTTCCACGGCTTGCACGTGACCGGTGGTCTCCTCGCCTTTCTTATTGTGTTGGTTCGTGTTGCTAAGGCCCGTCGCTTTACTCACGAGCAAGCAACAACAGCAATCGTTGTTTCGTACTACTGGCACTTTGTCGATGTCGTGTGGATCGCACTCTTCTCTGCGATCTATCTAATTAAGTAAGGGAGCACAAATACTTCGTGAAGCGTTTATCGCGTTACCGTCGACATAAGGCCGCTGGCCCATTGCTTCTCATTATTGCTCTGCTAGGAATTGGAACAACTTTCTCTGTTGCAAGTGCAACTGTTACAGAAACTGAAAATGTTTTTGCTCGTTCAGCTTCCATTGAAGAAGGAAAACAGATCTTCCTGAAAGGTTGTTCTTCCTGTCACGGGCTCAATGCTGAAGGTGCATCTATTGCTCCTTCTTTAGTTGGTGTTGGCGCAGCCTCTGTTGATTTCCAAGTTGGAACTGGCCGCATGCCTATGGCTGATATGAGCACACAGGCTATGCGTAAACCACGGGTTTACAACGAAGAAGAAACTGCAGCACTTGCCGCATACGTTGCATCCCTTGCCCCTGGCCCTGCTATTCCAGGTGAATCAGAGCTCAATTATGAGCGCGATGGAAACTCTGCTGAAGGTGGAGAATTGTTTAGAAACAACTGCGCAATGTGTCACAACTTTGCTGGTCAAGGTGGTGCGCTCTCACAGGGTAAGTACGCACCAACTCTTATGGGAGTCGAACCAAAACATATTTATGAAGCAATGGTTACTGGACCACAATCCATGCCAGTATTTAGTGATAAAACCATTACTCCTGAAGAAAAGCTTTCCGTAATCAAGTGGATCAAGGCAGCTGAAGCAGAACCAAATCTTGGCGGTGCAACGATGGGCCGCATTGGTCCAGTTTCTGAAGGTTTATTGGCATGGGTGTTAGGACTCGGACTGCTCATTGGTATTGCAGTCTGGCTAACTACGAGAGCAAGGTAGGCGCGAGATGTCTAATGAATTAACTCCTACTGATGACTCAGTAGTACCTCAACATGCACCACGTGCAACAGATATAAACCCTGCATCTGAAAAGCGTGCAGAGCAACAAGTAGCGATTCTCTTTGGACTCTCTGGTGTTGGCTCTGTTCTTCTTATTTACTCTTACATCTTCGTTGCAGACAATGTATTCATCTTCATTCCGATCATGGGTAATCAGAACGCTCAACAATTAGGTATCGGCATTGGCATGGCTATGTCACTGTTCTTTATTGGCATCGCTGCAATTCACTGGGCCAAAACTTTGATGCCAGATAAAGAGATTGTTAATCATCGCCACGAATTTCGCTCAAGTGATGAAGATCGCGAAGAGTTAGTCAAGACTGTTAAAGAAGGTGTTGCAGGAGTTCAGCTAGGTCGACGCAAATTGATCAAGCGCTCACTTGGCGCAGCCGTTGGTCTTTTTGCTCTTCCACCAGTTCTACTCCTTCGCGATCTTGGTCCGCTACCTGGAAAAAAGTTGGAGATGACGAATTGGAAAGCAGGAACTCGTCTGCTCACTGATCCGGGTAACCGTCCCATCTTGGCCTCAGATCTTGAAGTTGGCTCTGTGGTTCAGGTTTTGCCCGCTGTTGCTGACATGGAACATCGTCCATTAAGTGATATCGCAAAAGATCCTGTTCTGCTGATTCGCTTGCGTCCAGAAGAGTTCCAGTTAGATCCAGAGCGCCTTGCGATGACCCATGAAGGAATCATTGCTTTCTCAAAGATTTGTTCACACATGGGATGCGCCGTTGCTCTCTATGAACAAACAACAAAACACCTGTTGTGTCCATGTCATCAGTCAACATTTGATGTGACACGCGCTGCCAAGGTCATCTTTGGACCTGCAGCTAGACCACTACCTCAGCTCGACATCACTGTCGATGCTGAAGGTTATTTAGTAGCACGTGCACCATTTAATGAATCAGTCGGACCTAGTTACTGGGAGCGTAACTCACAATGAGCGCAACTGAAAAAATGGTAGGAAACACCGCCAACTTTGTTGATGAAAGACTTGGCGCTGCCAAGTGGGTTAAGAAGTCCCTCAATAAGGTCTTCCCTGATCACTGGTCCTTCATGTTCGGTGAAGTGTGCATGTACTCATTCATCATTTTGCTGCTATCAGGAACTTTCTTGACTTTCTGGTTTGATCCTTCCCAAAAGGAAGTTGTCTATAACGGTGCTTATGAGCCACTCCAAGGCTTAAAAATGTCGGCTGCATATGCCTCAACTTTGAATATCTCATTTGAAGTTCGCGGCGGTCTATTAATGCGCCAAATTCACCACTGGGCAGCAAACATATTCATGGCCGCAATCGTTGCTCACCTTCTGCGCGTGTTCTTCACTGGCGCATTTAGAAAGCCACGTGAATTCAACTGGATCCTTGGAATTCTCCTTCTTACTCTTGGTTTAGTAGAGGGTCTTCTAGGTTATTCACTTCCTGATGACTTGCTATCTGGAACTGGATTACGCATTACTTCAGCGATTATTCAAGCGATCCCCATTGTTGGCACCTACGCTGCATTCTTCTTATTCGGTGGAGAATTCCCGGGAACTGACTTTATCCCCCGCATCTTTACACTTCATATTTTGATCATTCCTGGAATTTTCCTAGCCGTCATCACAATTCACGTCATGTTGGTTTGGTACCAGAAGCACACACAGTTCCCAGGTGTTGGTCGCACAGAAAACAACGTTGTTGGTCACCCAATTTTGCCGGTCTACATGGCAAAAGCTGGTGGATTCTTCTTCGTAGTATTTGGAGTCACCGCATTCATATCCGCTGTTGCTTCCATTAACCCAATTTGGCTCTACGGTCCATACACTCCTGGACAAATTTCAGCAGGCTCGCAACCCGACTGGTACATGGGCTGGCTCGATGGTCTTGTGCGAATGGCTCCCCCATTAGAAACTCACGCTTTTGGTCATACCATTTCATGGAATATTTTGATTCCTGCGGTAATCGTTCCTGGAATTATCTTCACTGGAATGGCGCTCTATCCATTCATTGAGAGTTGGATTACTGGCGATAAGCGTGAGCATCACTTATTAGATCGACCACGCAACGTGCCAAACCGCACTGCACTTGGTGTCATGTCTATTACTTTCGTGATGATTTCACTTATCAATGGTGGTAACGACATTATCGCTACGAATTTTGATCTATCGATTAACCAAATCATGTGGTTCTCTCGCATAGGAATCTTTATTCTTCCTCCGCTAGCTTTCATCATTACAAAGCGTTTGTGTTTGTCATTGCAACGTGCAGATCGCGAACTACTTCTTCATGGAGCAGAGTCTGGTCGTCTACTTCGCTTGCCACATGGTGAGTTCGTTGAAGTTCACACACCTATCTCGCCAGAAAAGGCTTACCTATTGCAATCACATGAGCAGTTGGTACCACTTGAGATTGAAGATGTTGATGCTCGTGGTGTGCGCAGACCAGGTGCACTTAAGAACAAGCTACAACGCCGTTTAAGTAAGGCGCATGCAGTCTCTGTCCCTAAGGTCACTGAGCAAGAGTTAAAGGAGATCGAAAACCACTAGTTGGTTCTACGTATTACAAGCCAAACACCCAGGGCGGTAATTCCTATTCCAAGGAAGCCTTGGGTGTTTACTTTTTCCCCAAATAATAAATAGGCCTCAAGGGCTGTTGCTGGTGGCACCAAATAAAAGAGAGAAGAAACCGTAGCGGCGCTGCCGTTGTTGAGCAGGCGCAGCAAAAGAAGCACTGCTCCCACAGATAGGGCGATGATGAGCCAGATAAATGCGGCGGCAAACTTAGGAGTGAACTCAATTCGTGTGCCACCTGTTGCAATAGCTGCAACACCCAACACTGCCCCAGCTGCCAGGTATTGATAAGCCGTTCCGGCCAGCATAGGAATTGCTGCACCGAACTTCTTTTGCATCAGCGTTGCAGTGGTGCTTCCTAGGAGTGCAACAAAGACTGCTGCAATTCCAACTTTAGAAACTGAACTATCAAAGGTTGGACCCAGAACTAACACAACACCGATTAATCCTGTAACCAAACCTACAAACTGGATCCAGCGCAGCTTCTCTCCTAGAACCTTCACAGCAAGGACTGAAACAAATACAGGTTGCAAACTCGTGATAACGGCTGCAACACCAGCAGATACTCCCTTGGAGATTGCGAAGAAGACTCCCCCGAGATAAAACGCATGCAAGAAAAATCCGATGAGGGCAGATTTGCTGATTTCACTTCGAGTCAGTGCAATCTGTGCGTGCATGATGCGAGCTGCGATGAAGAGAATGCCAGCGGCAATGAATATGCGCAGCGATAAGAATATGAATGGATCTGCATAGGGAAGACCATATTTAGCGCCTACAAAGCCAGTGCTCCATAGAAATACAAAGAGGTAGGGTGCTAAACGTGCAGTTTTCAACCTTCACATAGCGCTTTAAGTTGCACCAAACTCTTAGCCATAAACTTTGGATTTCTAGCAACAGCGCCAGTCTTCTTGAGCCACCAACGGGAGAAGGCAGGAATTGAATGACCATCAAAGATTTCAGTGACTTGGGTTGTTGAGTTTCCAAGATCAAGGAGCTCATATGACCAGGTCCATTTCATGAGATGACACCAGGTAATCTTTTGATTCTCTTCAAAAGCAACAACGGTATTTGTTATGCGATATGGCACCTTAATCTTCATCGCCATTCCAAACTTTGCGCCCTGATGTAGACGAACTGGGCCTGAAATACTTTTTTCGATTGTGCCAGAACCATCAAAGGAGGCATGGGCACGTGGGTCGGCTAGTACCTCAAATATCTTTGCTGCAGGGGCGTTAATTACTATGCGTGCGGCAGCTGTATTTGGATAATCAACATCCAGAATCTCTGCTCGTACTTGTGACATTAGTGAGATGAAACCGCAATCGGCTTTTCATACTCTGTGACCATGCCGATGATGGAGATAACTAGTGCTCCAAGTGAAATCACTGTTAGCCACCAACCAATAATCAATGAGAGCGTCAGTGCACACATGCTCAAGGCAACTGGCAATGGCCACCATGAGTGCGGGCTATAGAAACCAAGATCGCCAGCACCATCTGAAATGAGCGCAGTTAAATTATCTTCAGGAAGAAGCTGTCCAATTCGGCGTTGTGTGAACCACACATAGAAGCCAACCATTCCAGCAAGGGCTGCAGCAAGAAGCATGCCAGCAATTCCCACAGGCTCACCGCCCACTTGCCAATAAATGATTGTCATCAAAACATAAAAAACGGAGAGACCGATAAATAGCTGCCAAGAAACCTTCATAGTTTGTTAGTGCCCTTCAGTCTTAATGTGTGGATAGTGCAGATCAAATGCTGGACGCTCTGATGAGATGCGAGGCATTGTTAGGAAGTTGTGGCGAGGTGGCGGACATGTTGTTGCCCACTCAAGTGATGCTCCATAACCCCAAGGATCATCAACGCCAACTAGTGGTGCTTTGCGTGTAATCCAGATGTTAATCATGAATGGAATCATTGAGAACGCTAGTAAGAATGAACCAACTGTTGAAACTTCATTCATAAATGTAAAGCCATCAGTTGGTAGGTAATCTGCATAGCGACGTGGGAAGCCCTTAATTCCTAGCCAGTGCTGAATAAGGAAAGTTAAGTGGAAGCCGACAAAAGTTGTCCAGAAGTGAATCTTTCCTAGGCGCTCATTGAGCATGCGACCAGTCATCTTTGGCCACCAGAAGTAGAAACCAGCAAACATTGCAAAGACCACAGTTCCAAATAGAACATAGTGGAAGTGAGCAACGACGAAGTAGCTAGCAGAGACTGCAAAATCTAGTGGAGGTGAGGCCAGGATGATTCCTGTTAATCCACCAAAGAGGAAAGTAACAAGGAAGCCCATAACCCAGAGCATTGGTGTTTCAAAAGTAACGTGACCACGCCACATTGTTCCAATCCAGTTAAAGAACTTAACACCGGTTGGAACACCGATAAGGAATGTCATGAAGGAGAAGAAAGGTAGGAGAACTTGTCCTGTTGCAAACATATGGTGGGCCCATACTGCAACAGAGAGAGCGGCAATCGCGATTGTTGCAGCAATCAAACCTTTATATCCAAAGATTGGCTTGCGGCTAAAGACCGGCAAGATCTCTGTAGCAATACCGAAAAATGGCAGAGCCAAGATATACACCTCGGGGTGACCAAAGAACCAGAACAAGTGTTGGAACAACATCGCTCCACCATTTGCAGGATCAAAAAGATGTGTTCCATAGATGCGATCTGATTCAAGACCCAGCAGAGCTGCAGCTAGTGGAGGGAAAGCAAGGAGAACAAGAATGGAAGTAAGCAACACGTTCCAAGAGAAGATAGACATGCGGAACATCGTCATGCCAGGTGCGCGCATTGTGAAAATAGTTGTAATGAAGTTAACGCCGCCCAGAATCGTTCCGATACCGCTGACTGCAAGACCTAATAACCAAAGGTCTGCGCCGATACCGGGAGAATACTGTGCATTTGAAAGTGGAACATAAACAGTCCAACCAAATGATGCTGCTCCACCAGGTGATAAGAATCCGGCAAATGCCATGAGACCACCAAAGAGATAGAGCCAGTAAGAGAGCATGTTCAGACGAGGGAAAGCCACATCAGCTGCGCCGATTTGCAACGGCATGATGACGTTAGCAAAACCTACGAATAACGGTGTTGCAAACATGAGCAACATAATCGTTCCGTGCATGGTGAAAATCTGGTTGTACTGCTCGGCACTTAAAAACTGCATTCCTGGGCGTGCTAATTCAGAGCGAAGCAAGAGAGCCAAGATGCCGCCAATAAGGAACCAAGCAAAAGATGTCATTAGATAGAGATAACCGATTGTCTTGTGATCAGTAGAGGTAATCCACTTTACAAATGCTCTGCCCTTTTCAGGAGGCAGTGATGTCGATTGAGTAAGCGTTGGACGTTCTGCATATGTTGTCATGCTTCGCTCCCCTTAAAGGTCTCAAGATAAGCCTGGTACTGCGCTGGTGTCACTACGCGAACTGTGAACAACATCTGAGAGTGATTTCTTCCGCACAAAATGTTGCATCGGCCCGGGAAATCCCCCAGCTTATTCGCTGTGAATTCTAGGTAGTTTGTAACACCTGGAATGTTTTGCACTTGAATCATGAATGCAGGAATCCAGAAACCGTGAATTACATCGTTGGCAGTGATTGTGTAGCGCACTCGCTCACCCAGTGGAACATAGAGCACAGGTGGTTGAGCTGGAGTACCAGTGACTACCGCATCAGGTCCAGCTGCTGGATAACCGAACTGCCACGACCATTGAATTCCCTCAACAGTTATTTCATGTTTGTATGTATCGGTCTTAGCCGTAATGATTGTTTGCTTCTGGGCGGTAAAATAGAAAAGCACTGCCACAATGATAAATGGAATAATTGTGTAAAGAACTTCTACTGGAATGTTGTATTGGGTCTGCTTTGGAAACTCTGGGCTATCTTTTTTCAGGCGGTGAAAAACAGCTGGCCATAGAATCAAAATTAATGTGAAGACTCCGACAACACCGGCAGCGATCCATGCGCCTTGCCATAGTGATAGAGATTGATCATTAACACTTGATAATCCCTCTTCAAAGCCAAGACCTGAAACTTTGGAGCAACCCGTGAGCAGGAGTGCGGGGCTCAGTAGAAGAAGGCCTCGAAGGAATTTAAGCGCGCTAGACGACATAGGTGTAAGGATAGAGCGCAAAGCGCGCTTGCGTTGCATCGGCTGAAGGGGTCACCCTCGTGGTTCGTGTCACAGATTTTTCAGGGCTTAAAAACTAAGGTGTGGCGCTATTTCCGCCGCTGCATCTGCCCCATATGCGCCTTCGAATCGGGCCAGGAACTCTGCGCTAGTAAAGCGATATTCCTGAGTTCCCATGGTCTCGATAACGTAGGTAGCAATCAGAGAACCCAACTGGGCGCATCTCTCATGGCTAAGACCCCAAGCAAGACCGGCGATAAAGCCTGATCTAAATGAATCTCCCACACCTGTTGGATCTGTCTTTGATTTCTCTTGTGGCACTCCCACTTGCACGAACTCTCCGGCCGCACTTTCCACCTTTGCACCCTTTGAACCCAGGGTCACAACACGGATCTTCACATGCTCCAAAATCTCGCGATCACTCCAGCCCGTCTTTTGCATGGCCAGGGCTAGCTCGTATTCGTTGAGGAAAAGATAAGAGGCACCATCAATGAGAAGTTTGATTTCCTCACCTGACATCCGGGCCATCTGCTGAGAAGGATCGGCGGCAAAAGCAATGCCTTCTTTTCGACAGACATCAGAGTGATGCAACATCGCCTCAGGATCATCTGGTGAAATCACGACCATGTCGAAGCGACCAGTCTTTTCCATAATCGGAGCTAATTCAATATTGCGGGCTTCACTCATTGCCCCCGGGAAAAAGGATGCAATCTGATTGAGGTCATCATCAGTTGTGACCATGAAGTGAGCGGTATACAAAGAAGTTGAAACTAATGCGTGTGATGTGTCGACGCCGTGGCGAGAGAGCCAGGCTTCATAATCTGCCCAGTCTTTTCCAACGGCGGCAATGAGAACTGGATTTAAACCAAGGGTTCCCATGCCGTAACAGATGTTTGCCGCGCATCCTCCGCGGCGAACATCCAAACTATCTACAAGAAATGAAAGAGAGACTTTTTCTAAAGAACCGGCTACAAATGAGTCAGTGAACTTTCCGGAGAAAGTCATTAGATGATCTAGACCAACTGAACCTGCTACGCCGATTTTCATGTGGCGATACTAGGGCCTCTAACTAGTTTTTATTAGTTAAATGAGTCGCCGCATGCACAAGAACCTGCTGCATTTGGGTTATCTATTGTGAAGCCCTGCTTCTCAATGGTGTCAACGAAATCAACAGTTGCACCCATCAAGTATGGATCGCTCATCTTGTCCACGATCACCTTGACTGAGCCAAATTCACGGACGATGTCGCCTTCTTGATTGCGATCATCAAAGTAGAGCTGATAACGAAGACCAGAGCATCCACCAGGCTGTACGGCAACGCGAAGATTGAGATCATCGCGGCCTTCTTGTGCCAAAAGCGCAGCTACCTTTGCAGCAGCAACATCGGTTAGGGCAAGACCTGTGGTTGTAACTTCTGTAGTCATTTTCTCTCCTTGTTTGGGGCAATCCTACCTTTCCCCCACCCCTGACGCGAGTTGTGACTTACCTTCATTATTTGTGGTTTTGCCCCGCCCTTCTATAGTTGCTCCATGACTACTGACTCAACTGGCAAAGGCCGCCCAACCCCAAAGCGCAAAGATGCTCAGGCAAAGGTGAAGGTTTCATCTCTGTCCCCTGTTGTGACCAAGGAGCAAAAGCGCACCCAGAAGCTAGCCTCAAGGCAAGATCGCGTTAACTCACGTGCTGCATATTTGCGTGGTGAAGAAGGCGCACTGCCCCTTCGAGATCGTGGGCCAGAGCGTCGCTTTGTTCGTAACTATGTTGATGCTCGCCGTTCAATTGGTGAGTACTTCCTACCGATCATCTTCGTAGTTCTAGTCCTGACATTGATTCAAATTCCAATAGTTCAATTCATAGCGATTGCCTTAATGTATGCCGTTCTGCTTGCAGCAGTTATTGATGGCATTTTCCTTGGCCGAAGAATCAAGCGTCTTGTCCAGGCCAAATTCCAATCCTCTAATACGAAGGGCTTGGCTATGTATGCATGGCTTCGCTCAACACAGATGCGTCGCCTACGTGCACCGCACCCACAAACCAAAGTGGGCGATGTAGTTAATTAAGCTCTTGGATTTGGGCTGATGTTTTGTGCTGGATCTTTTTCAGGCAGATTACCCAATGCGCTATCAATTGCTTTCATAGTATCTGCATCTAGTTTGATTCCAGAAGCCTTCACGTTTTCCTTCACCTGAGATGGCTTTGTAGCACCAACGATGGCGCTAGAAACATTTGGATTTTGCAAAACCCAGGCAACTGAAAGTTGGGACATTGTTAATCCAGCTTTATCTGCAATTGGCTTAAGCTTTTGTACTGTGCTCAAAACATCATCTTTCATCCACCTAGAAATCATTCCAGCGCCACCCTTTTTATCGGTAGCACGTGAGCCGGCAGGTGGCTTCTTACCTGGCAAATACTTTCCAGTTAACACACCTTGAGCCATTGGTGACCAGACAATCTGACCAATGCCTTCTTTTTCTGAAAGTGGGACAACCTCTGCTTCAATGACTCGCCATAGCGCTGAATATTGAGGTTGGCTTGAAACAAAGCGGTTATAGCCACGGGCATCTTGAATCTTTAGGGCAGCAGCAATCTGCTTTGCAGTCCACTCAGAGAAACCGATGTAGTGAACTTTTCCAGCACGGATCAAATCATCAAAGGCACTGAGTGATTCTTCCAGCGGTGTTTCAAAATCAAAGCGGTGCATTTGGTAGAGATCGATGTGATCTGTTTGAAGGCGCTTGAGTGATGCGTTACAGGATTCAATGATGTGTTTGCGTGAGAGACCACGATCATTTTTGCCTGGACCAGTTGGCCAATAGACTTTAGTGAATAGCTCATAGGACTCGCGTCGAACACCTTTGAGAGCTTTTCCAAGTACCTTCTCAGCTCGAGTACCTGCATAGACATCTGCTGTATCAAAAGTTGTGATGCCGCAATCCAGCGCGGTCTTCACACATTTGATTGCAGAGTCGGCTTCCACTTGTGAGCCGTGTGTGATCCAGTTTCCATAAGAAATCTCGGATACATACATTCCTGTACTGCCAAGGCGACGATATTCCATGCCTAGAACTCTAAGACCTTGCGCGCCTTGTTGCCAACCCAATCACTATGTGATTACCTACGCACACAACTTAATACGCCCTTCATTAGGGGAAGTTCGGTGAAATTCCGACGCTGACCCGCAACCGTATAGTCGGATTACCTAATGGATGGTTTTAGACAAACACCCGCCGAGGTTTGCGGGGTGTGGTCCACATGTCTTTGAGATTTCTTTTTCATATCTCTTATTCGCGCGGCACTGCTCCCTGTGAGACTCTTTCACATTCGAGAGGCCCCACAACAATGAAGTTCAAAGCATTACTAATTTCACTACTCATTCTTTCCACATCAGTTCTCTTTATCCCCCAATCGCAAGCCGCTGGCAAGGGCTGGCGCTACTGGGGTTATTTCCAAGCAGCTCCAGGTGCCACAAAATGGACCGCGGCAATGACTGGCCCAACTGTTGATATCGCAGATGGCGCAGTTGAAGGTTGGTCATTTGTATTTAGTAGCGATGATGTTCCTTCGCTTTCTCCAAAAGTGAAACCTAACTTTGCAACTATTTGTGCCGGAGTTAAGGGTGATAAAGACACTAAGCGAATTGGCCTAGTCATTGAGTATGGTTCAAAGGCTTGGGCACCTAAAGGTGAAAAACCAAGAAAGACAATCACTACCTGTGTTCGCACGGCAAAAACCTCACAGGGAATTGATGTTCTTGGCCAAGTAACAAAGATCCGAGCAGCTTCATCGGGCTTGATCTGCGGCTTGGGTGGCTACCCAGCTAAAGAGTGCGGCGTTGAAATCCCAACACCAAAAGCATTAGTTAAAACCAAGTAAAGAAGCTATGAAAAAACTTTCATTTCACCCACTGACGTGGTGGATTTTCTCGGGCGCAGTTGCAGTTGCAATAGCCCGAGTGAATTCCCCTGCCTTTGCCATCGCGGCAGTGGGTGTTATGTCTGTAATTGTCTTTACTCAAAGAGATGACGCACCTTGGGGACGATCTTTCAACGCAACGCTGAAGTTATCAGCGTGGATTATCGCCATTCGAACAATTATCGGCGTGCTCATTGGTGTTCCTATTCCAGGAACAACGCTTTTTACTATCCCCGTCCTGCCGCTACCTAGTTGGATGCCTGGCATTCGCATCGGTGGAGCAGTGACTTTAGAACGCTTGAGCTCCTCTATTTCAGAGGGAATCATCATCTGCGCAATCCTTGTGGTTTTTGGCGCAGCCGCATCACTGACTAGTCCACATCGTTTATTACGTGTGCTGCCTATCTACCTCTATGAATTTGGCATAAGCGTGGTTATCGCAACTTCTGTTCTTCCACAGTTAGTTTCGGCAGTCTCTCGCATTCGCATGGCGCAACGCCTGCGCGGTCAGAAGACCCACGGTGTAAAAGCATTCAAACGCATTGCAATTCCATTACTTGAAGAGTCCTTAGCCAAATCACTTGATTTGGCAGCTGCCATGGATTCACGTGGTTATGGGATAAGTAAAAAGCGATCAAAGTATCGCCCGATTAAGTGGGCCAGGGTTGATCTAGCCGTTGTAATAGCTGGCTTGAGCGTAGTGGCTCTCTCATGATTAAGTTCTCAAACGTTTCACTCATCTATCCAAATTCAACGACAACAGTGATTGAAGATCTCACTCTTGAAATCGCTGAAGGAGAGTTAGTTCTAGTCATCGGACCAACAGGTTCAGGTAAATCTTCGTTGCTACGCCTTATCAATGGCCTTGTTCCCCACCACACTGGCGGGATCTTGGCTGGAAGTATTGAAGTAGATGGAATTTCAACTGCAGAAGTAAAACCTGGTGGCCTGGCGCATTTAATTGGCATTGTGGGACAAAACCCCATTAATGGCTTTGTGGCAGATACGGTTGAAGAAGAACTTGTATTTGGTATGGAAGCGTTGAATCTTTCCAATGAAACAATGCGAAAGCGTGTGGAAGAAGTTTTGGACTTAATGTCCTTAGCCAGCCTACGAGAGCGCGCTATCGCAACTCTGAGCGGCGGGGAACAACAGCGCGTTGCAATAGCAAGTGCGCTAGTTGCCCATCCCAAAGTCTTAGTCCTAGATGAACCCACAAGTGCACTCGACCCTATTGCTGCTGAGGAAGTTCTCTCGATTCTGCACCGCTTAGTTCACGATTTAAGTCTGACAGTGGTTATTGCAGAACATAAGTTAGAGCGCGTTATTCAATTTGCTGATCGCATTGTTCACATCAATGGTGCAGGCTCTGCCGTAGTTGGAACACCTGAGCAAATCCTGATGAACTCCCCTATTGCCCCGCCCATTGTTGAACTTGCTAGAGCTCTTGGGTTAAAAGAGATTGGTGTTTCGGTGCGAGAGATGCGCCGGATGACGCAAGAGTTTAGAGAATCACATGAAGTCACTAAGCCTGTTGTGCCAAGTAGTTCACTCAAGGCCTGTGCAAGCGTTAAAGACTTAACTATTTCCTATGGCGGAAAAAACGCCGTGAACTCTCTTTCAACAACTATCTATGAGAATGAGATCGTTGCCATCATGGGTCGAAATGGCGCAGGAAAAAGCTCACTCCTGCGAGCTATTGCAGGAGTTAGCGATAACGCAGCTGGTGAGGTAATCGTTAACGGGATTGATTCACAGAAATTACATAGTAAGCAACGTCGCGAAACTGTTGGCTATATCCCACAAGAACCAAGTGATCTGCTCTACGGACAAAGCGTGAGTGAAGAGTGCAAACAAGCAGATGGTGACAATCAAGTTGCAAGTGGCACAACCTTTGCACTTCTATCCCAACTTGTTCCCGGAATATCAGCCCAGACACATCCCCGGGATTTATCTGAAGGCCAGCGTTTAGGTTTGGCTCTGAGTGTGGTGCTCTCGGCTAATCCAAACCTGCTTATCTTGGATGAGCCAACCAGAGGCCTGGATTATCAAGCCAAACGTGTGTTAACCAAGATGCTGATCGATTTTGCTCGCGTCTTTAATCGCAGCGTCATCATTGCTACGCACGATGTTGAACTGGTCGCAGAATTAGCCACCCGGACAATCTTTATAGCAGATGGTGACATCGTTGCCGATGGCCCAACCATTGATGTGCTCTTATCTTCGCCAGCTTTTGCCCCACAGGTTTCTAAGATCATGTCACCGCAGCCTTGGTTAACAGTTGGTGATGTTGTGCGAGCTATTGAGGCAAATAGCTAATGCGCACTAATGACGTAGTCAGATTCTCTCCCATCGGCACAGCAGTACTTACACTGGCTTCGTTGATTTCTGCCGCTGGGTTCTTGTGGCCTTTTTTCTATAACGGGCAATCACTTCCGCGCACGCAGCTTTTCTTTTGGGCAGCACTATCTGTGGCATTTTTTTTAGTCATCATTCAGATTTCTAACTCCGCACTTGATGCTAAATCTGTTGCACTCCTCGGTGTTTTATCGGCCCTCATTGCAGCCCTTCGCCCACTAGGTGCTGGCGCAGTTGGAATTGAACCTATGTGGTTTATTTTGATTCTCAGTGCTCGAGTCTTTGGTCCTTCCTTCGGATTTATTCTGGGACTTACTTCCATGTTTGTTTCAGCCTTACTTACTGGCGGTGTTGGTCCTTGGCTGGGTTATCAAGTATTTGCAGCTGCATGGATTGGTATGGCCGCTGGAATGTTGCCAGGTAAAAAACTTCGAGGTCGCCGTGAATTACTTCTACTTATTGTCTTTGGCATCATCGCCTCAGAGCTCTTTGGAATCTTGATGGATCTACAGTTTTGGCCGTGGGCTCTAGGTGCTGATACCCAGCTCTCTTACCTTGCCAATGGAGCCATAAGTGAAAATCTCTCTCGCTTCATTACATTCCACTTTGCCACAGCCATGGCGTGGGATATCCCACGGGCAGTCTTTACGACGATCCTCTTGGTGTTTTCAGGTAAAGCAGTCTTATCTGCGCTGCGTAGAACTAAAACCCGGGCTGCCTTCTTGGCACCAATTGAATTTAACGAACGTGCGAAGGCATAAAGGGAAGTTTCACCACTTCAACTATTGAATCGCGACCTCGCACATCAATAACTAATTGATCACCGATTTTCACAGATGCATCAAGGAGCGCGATTCCTATTCCCACTTTAAGTGATGGGGAAAATGTTCCACTCGTTACTTCACCAAGTAAGGTGCCATCACTTGTTTTCACACTCATTCCACCACGAGGAATGCCACGGTCTAAAGATTTAACTGCCACACTGCGACGCTTAGCACCTCGCGATTTCTGTGATTTCAAAACACTAGAACCCAAAAATTCACCCTTGTCCCAACCGATAGCCCATGTAGCACTTGCTTCCACTGGTGTGATCTCTAATGAGAGCTCATGTCCGTGAAGTGGGTAGCCCATCTCTGTGCGCAATGTGTCTCGCGCACCCAGACCACATACCAATCCACCTACTGGTTCTATCGCTGCAACGATTGCATCCCAGACTTTGGAAGCATCTTCAGTTTTTGGAAGCAATTCGTAACCCAGTTCACCTGTGTAACCAGTGCGGCACAAGATTACTTCTGCTCCGCCAATGCTGACCTTTTCGAAAGCCATGTAATCAATATTGGTATTTACTCCCAGTGATTGCATCACTTGCGGTGCTAGTGGTCCCTGCACAGCAATGACTGCATAGTCAGTGTGAAGGTTGGTAACAGTGATGCCAGCTGGAACATGGCTCTTTAAAGTTGCAACCACATCTGTCGTGTTTGAAGCATTAGGAACTAAAAAGAAATCTTCTTCACTATTGCGATAGGCAATCAGGTCATCAATAACTCCACCTTTTTCATTACAGAGCAAGGTGTATTGGGCAAAACCATTTCCAATGCGGCTCAGATCATTAGTGAACATTGAATTGAGGAACTCCAGAGCTCCTTTTCCAGTCACACTGGCTTTACCTAAATGAGAGACATCGAAGATCCCCACTTTGTCACGGACCGCGGCGTGTTCAGCCAGAACTCCTGCCCCTGGATACTCAATCGGCATCAGCCAGCCGCCAAAATCGGCCATCTTGGCATTTCGGGCTAGATGCTTATCGTGTAAAGGCGAGTGCTTCATAGTGTGAACCTACCAATACATCTATTACGCTGGCACCTATGACAACACTCAAAATCTCAGATGGCCTCGTTAAAGATGATCTCCTTGTTGTGGGTCTGGTTAGCACCAACACAAAAGGTGGCATCGCCATCGAATCAGGTGATTTAGCTCTTGATTCAAAATCGCTTTTAGCCTCTTTACTCGAGATGGGTGCAACTGGAAAAGCAGATGAAGTAACAAAGATGCCTGGTGGACCAGCACGCTTAATGGTCTTCACCGGTCTTGGTCCTAAGTCATCAACTTATTCCCATGAGAATTTGCGCAGAGCTGCAGGTAGTGCGGCCAGAGCGTTAGCAGGAAATGCTGGGGCAACTTTTGCTCTTCCAGCCCGCGATCTTGCGGGCGTGAGCGCCGTTGCAGAAGGTGCGGCCCTTGGAGCATATGTTTTTAATGAGTTCCGTGGATCTTCAAAGCAAGATCAAAAGAGCGCTTTGAAGTCTGCAACAATCTTTTCAAAGCTTGCTGGAAAGAGTGAGGCTAAAGAGATCACTGTTCGCGCATCAATTATTGCTAAGTACACGCATCTCGTGCGCGACCTTGTTAATACTCCCCCAAGTCATTTATATCCAGAGACTTTCACTAAGAAATTAACTGCAGATGTTAAAGCAGCTGGCGGTGCCAAGGTGGGATTAAAAGTAACTATCTGGGATGAGAAGCAACTTAAATCACAAGGTTATGGCGGCATTATTGGTGTGGGCCAAGGATCAGCTAATCCCCCACGCCTTATGCATATTTCTTACACTCCGAAAGCTAAAAACGTTAAGCGCTTTGCATTTGTTGGCAAGGGAATCACATTTGATACAGGTGGGCTCAATCTCAAGCCCGGCTTAGGTATGGAAGCGATGAAGTGCGATATGAGTGGGGCTGCAGCAGTATGTGCTGCAACCCTTGCTATTGCAGAACTTGGTTTGCCGGTAGCAATTGACTGCTGGGCTCCACTTGCTGAAAATATGCCAAGTGATACAGCCACACGTCCAAGTGATGTCATCACAATCTTTGGTGGAAAAACTGTTGAGGTCCTTAACCCTGATGCTGAAGGTCGATTAGTTCTCGCAGATGCAATGGTGAAAGCCCAGTTAAGTAAAAATAAGCTAGATGGAATGATTGATGTTGCAACATTAACTGGTGCACAAGTCATTGCTCTTGGAACTCGCACGGGCGCGGTCATGACAAACAATCAAAGTTTTAGTGATGCATTTATCGCAATCACTAAAGAAACAGGCGAACAGTTCTGGCCAATGCCTTTGCCTGTAGAACTTCGCGCTTCTTTGGATTCTCCTGTAGCAGATATTGCTAACCGAGGAGATAAAAATGGCGGCATGATGGTGGCTGGCCTATTTTTGAAAGAGTTTGTTAATCCTGAACTTCCATGGCTTCACCTTGATATCGCAGGACCTGCCTTCAATGAGGGCAAGGCCCATGGATATACGCCAGTTGGTGGCACAGGTGTGAGCATGCGCTCACTCGTGAGATTGGTCGAACAGGCGTAGGTACGGCAAGATAGAGCCCTAAGCATGGGTAAAAGGGGTAGTTGAGTGTCGCAATTTGATCTAGTGATTCTGGGTGGCGGAAGCGGTGGTTATGCCTGCGCCTTGCGAAGTGCACAACTTGGCCTCTCAGTTGCATTAATCGAAGCTGACAAAGTTGGTGGAACCTGTCTGCACAAGGGCTGCATTCCAACTAAGGCGCTTTTACACTCAGCTGAAATCGCAGATGGCGCCCGTGAGGGTTCTAAGTTCGGTGTTAAGTCCACATTTAATGGCATCGACATGAACGGTGTTAATTCATACAAAGACGGTGTCATCTCCCGTCTTCACAAAGGTCTACAAGGATTAGTTAAATCTAGAAACATTACATATATCGAAGGTCATGGAAAGTTAGTTTCTAAGGACACAGTTGAAGTAAATGGCCAGCGCTACACCGGCAAAAACATCATTCTTGCAACTGGCTCATATGCGCGCACTTTGCCTGGCCTTGAAATTGATGGCAAGCAGATCATTACCTCAGACCATGGAACAAAGATGGATTACGTTCCAAAATCTGTCATCGTCTTAGGTGGCGGAGTCATTGGTTGCGAGTTCGCATCTGTCTGGAAATCCTTTGGCTCAGAAGTAACCATTATTGAAGGACTGCCACATCTAATCGCCCTTGAAGATGAGAGCTCAAGTAAGCAGCTCGAGCGCGCATTTAGAAAGCGCGGAATCAACTTTGAACTAGGCGTTAAATTTAAATCAGCTACCCAGAGTAAAAAGGGTGTCACCATCACTTTAGAAGATGGCAAAGAGTTCACTGCAGATCTTTTGATGGTCTCTGTTGGCCGTGGTCCAGTATCTGCAAACCTTGGATATGAAGAGCAGGGAATCACGATGGATCGTGGCTATGTCATCGTAGATAACAAGTGCCGCACGAATGTGCCTGGCATTTGGGCTGTTGGCGACTTAATTCCAACGCTGCAGTTAGCTCACGTTGGCTTTGCTGAAGGCATGCTCGTTGCTGAGGAGATTGCAGGATTAAATCCACGCCCAATTAACTACGATGGAATTCCTCGCGTTACCTACTCAGATCCTGAAGTTGCTTCAGTTGGTTTAACAACTGCAGAGGCAAAAAAGCGTGGCCATGATGTTGTTGAACTTAGTTATGACTTAGCTGGAAACGGTAAAGCGCAGATTCTTGGTACGGCTGGTTCAATCAAACTTGTAGGGGAAAAAGAAGGCCCCATCCTTGGAGTTCACATGGTTGGCGCTCGTGTCGGTGAACTTCTTGCTGAGGCAGAGTTAATATTTAACTGGGAAGCACGTGCAACCGATGTTGCATCCCTTATTCATGCACACCCAACACTGTCTGAGGCAATGGGCGAAGCTCATATGGCTCTTGCAGGCAAACCGCTTCACGCACACGGATAACCAAGGAGAGAAAATAATGACATTTTCCGTAACGATGCCGGCACTTGGTGAGAGTGTTAGCGAAGGAACAGTTACACGTTGGTTAAAGTCTGAAGGCGACCATGTCAATGTTGATGAACCACTTCTTGAGGTATCAACTGACAAAGTAGATACCGAGATTCCTTCACCTGTTGCCGGAATACTTACAAAAATTGTTGTTCAAATAGATCAAACAGTTCCAGTTGGCGCAGAGTTAGCCATCATCGCTGATGGCGCTGCCGCACCGGCACCTTCTGCCCCAGTCGCGGCTGCTCCTACTGCACCTGTGACTCCACCACCTGCAGCACCCGTTGTTGTAACACCAGCACCAGTTGCTGCTGCACCTGCCGCATCGGGTTCAGGAACAGTCATCACAATGCCTGCTTTGGGTGAGAGCGTGAGTGAAGGAACTGTCACACGTTGGTTAAAAAATAT
>Ga0255073_1000033_pt1 | contig 23944 bp, 18 predicted proteins | sample Colum_Yuk_RepB_8_FD_188447 | JGI IMG/M metagenome (GOLD analysis project Ga0255073, IMG submission 188447) | Freshwater microbial communities from Columbia River, Oregon, United States - Colum_Yuk_RepB_8h | ecosystem: Environmental > Aquatic > Freshwater > River | place: USA: Oregon | collected... | reverse complement strand
GTCCCCGGGCTTCTTGGGATCGACGAGCTCGTCCGCGCGCTCGGTGAAGAGCTTCGCCGCCGAGGAAGCGTCGCGGAGCTTGGCGCGGACGCCATCAAGCCGGGCGAGCACGCGGACGACATTACCGTCGACGACCGCGACGGGCTCGTCGAAGGCGATGCTGGCGATAGCGGCGGCGGTGTAAGGCCCGACGCCTTTGAATTCACGCCACTCGGCGGCGGTGCGGGGCGGCCGCGGCATGGCCGCCACCTGACGCGCCAAGGCGAGCAGATTACGGGCCCGCGAGTAGTAACCAAGCCCGGCCCACAGGGCCATGGCCTCGGCTTCTTCCGCCCGGGCGAGCTCCTTGAAGTCCGGCCACTTGGCGGTCCAGCGCTCGAAATAAGGGATGACGGTCGCGATCTGGGTCTGCTGGCACATCAGCTCCGAGACCACGGTGCGGTAGGCCGAGACTTCTTCCCGCCACGGCATGGGCCGCCGATGCCTGCCGAACCAAGCCAGGAGGGCCCGCCGCATCGCAGGGACGCGGTCAGGACGGTTGGTCTGGGCGGGAGGCATGGATGGGGCTGGATTCGTGGGCCAACTCGGGTAGACCTTGGGACTCATGGCACGAAAGGCAAAGCAGGACTCCGACGACGAGCCGAAGAAAGTGGCGATGCACACGCTGAAGCTAGACGCAGCCCAGGCCGCGAAGCTCCGCACGATCCTGGTCGCCAAGGGCTGGGTCTCCTTCCCCGTCGACCACGCCGCCTTCGCTTTCAAGGGCGAGAACCTGAACATCGTCCACTACAAGTCCGGCAAGTGCGTCATCTCGGGCAAGGGCACCGAAGACTTCGTGAAGTTCACGCTGGAACCCGACGTGACGGGCCAGGCGGTCCTCGGTTATGAGGCCGAGAACAATCCGGAGTGGTTCGAAGAACACGCCGGTCTCGACGAATCCGGCAAGGGCGACCTCTTCGGCCCGGTGGTCTCGGCCTGCGTCATCGCGACGGGCGAGATGACCCGCGAGTGGATCGACCTGGGTATCAAGGATTCGAAGAAGCTCACCGACACGAAGATCGCCGAACTCGACCGCATCATCCGCTCCACCCCGGGCGTGGCGGTGAAGACGACGTTCATGCGCATGGCGAAGTATAACGAGCTGCACTCGCGCTTCGGCAAGAACCTGAACCGCCTGCTGGGCTGGATGCACGCGACGTCGTGCGAAGAAGCCCTCAAGGACTTCGAACTCCAACACCAGCGTCGCCCGAAGTGGGGCCTGCTCGACCAATTCTCCGAAGAACCGCTCGTGCAGAAGGAGCTCGCGCGCAAGGGCGTCGAGTTCGACCTGCGCATGCGCACCAAGGCCGAATCCGACCCGGTCGTCGCGGCGGCCTCGATCGTCGCCCGCGCGGCCTTCGTCCGTGAGATCGACCGGCTGTCCCAGGACGGCGGCGTGCAGTTGCCCAAGGGCTCCGGCTCCGAAGCCAAGAACGCCGGCATCGAACTCGTCGGCCGTCTCGGCCCGGCGATCCTGGTCAACTTCGCGAAGCTTCACTTCAAGACGGCCTACGAGGTCCGTGGGCTCGAGCCGCCGGAATCCAAACCGTTCGTCCGCCGCAAGAAGGCGGAATAAGCCGTGGCCTCGCTGGCGTCATTCGACCGCAAGAAGGGCGCCGACCGCCCGGGCATCGCGGGCGTCGACGAAGCGGGCCGTGGTTCGCTCTGCGGTCCGGTGATCGCCGCGGCGGTGCTGCTCGACGCGGGCTTCTACGGCGAGCCTGCCTGGCTACGGAAACTTTCCGGCGCCAATGACTCCAAGAAGCTGACGGCCGAGAAGCGTTCCGAACTGCGCGAGGCTATCGCGAAGATGGAAGCGGAAGGCAAGCTGCGGACCGCCTGGGCGGCGGGATCGGTGATGGAGATTTCGGCGCACAATATCCTCGGAGCCACGCGCCTCGCGATGGCCCGCTGCATCGCCAAGCTGGCCGTGGGCCCAATCGCCCCGCTCTTCGCCGCCGCCGGCACCGAAGGTGAACTCTTCGGTCGGACCGACGCACGCACCTTCCTGGTGCTCGTCGACGGCCTCCCGCTGCGCCCCTTCGCCTGGGCGCACGAGTCGGTCAAGGGCGGCGATGGCAAGAGTCTCGCCATCGCGCTCGCCTCCATCGTGGCGAAGGTCGAACGCGACCGGATGCTCGTCGAGATGCACGCTCGCTACCCGCAATACGGCTTCGCCACGCACAAAGGCTACGGCACGCCGGAACACGTCGAAGCCTTGCGCACCCATGGCCCCTGCGCCGAGCACCGCGACCTCTTCGTCCGCACCATCCTCGCCGGCGACCCCCCTCCTTCCGAATCCACCGACAGCGAGTTCAGTTTTGAGTGAGGATCAGAGGTAGGGACAGCACCACGTGCTGTCCTAGTCTGCCTTGAGGTAGGGCTGGCCGGCCCGGTCAGCTGTTCGCCTCAGGGCAAACCTTGGCAGGGGCACGATTTATTGTGCCCCTAAAGGAGAGGCGCTCAACGCCGACTCTCTATGAAATATTCGAGGTCACGCATTACCTGATCGGCATCCACGACTCGCGAATAGGAGGAGAGTTCGGCATCCCTAAGGATACGGAAGTCTAACGTATACCAACCACCTTGAATACTTGTGGTACTAGAGGGAGTCACCGTGGTCACGGCATTGTAGTAAGCAGTGTCACCATATCGATTTATCGTACCACGCGTTGTAGCTGTTCCGGGTGAAGTAATCTGATAACTACTGATCGAAGTAGTGGCGTTCATGACCAAGAAGTATCGACTCCCGCTGAGCTTAGTTAGCTCTGCCGCTCGATACATGGCGAACTTCTCAAGGTCAGGCCAATCCTTTGACCATGCCTCTCCGATACGTACTTGGTAAACCTGCTCGCCCAACCTCTGGTCCACATACCCAGGCTGAAAGCCAGGAATCCGAGGACCGTACCGGACGGAACAGCCGGCAAGGGCGGCAGCGAGGCTAACGATGAGGATGATTCGCGACATATGAGAGAGTGTGCTTAAAAATAAATATGACCTAGTAGCATCATATTAGGTAATGAATTTTCCCAGAACAATTGTTTTCCGTTATTTGGTCATTTCCTTCGCCTCTTCCCTTCCCTCCGCCGCCGTACTATCCGCCCACATCTGCTGAGTGACCTTGAGCAGGACATAGCCGCTGACGACGGTGACGGCGGTGAGGATCCACGCCATAGTCAGGCGCTGGGGATCTCCGGACGCATAGAGGAAATTGCCGATGGCGAAGAGCGAACCCCAGATGAGCGCGCAGCCGGCGATCCAGCCGACGAAAGCAGAGCCGACGCGATTCTCCTGCGCGATCTCGACATCGCTGATACCGGCTTCGGCACGGATGTCCGTCCAGCCCGGACCGGCAGGCTTCACCTTGCGATAGAAAGCAAGGAGCGTGGCGCGGTCAGTGGCCGGGGCCAGGAAACAAGCGGCCAGCCAGCTGACCGTGGTGAGTCCGACGGTCCAGAGGGTGCGATGGGCAAAACCGCCGCCGAGCAATGTCTCGGCGGAGCCGAGATCGGTAAGTCCTTTTACAATCAGCCCCGAAGCGATGACCAGTAGGCCTGCCAATCGCAAGGAGGTGTGCATGGTGGGTTCACCCTGGACGTCAGAGACGAACAGTCGGCGGGTGGCGAATGCCAAGGCGATGAACGCTAACACCATCGTGGCGGCATTGGGCGCGGAGCCGACCATGACGAATACAAGCGGCAGGAACGGCAGCGCATATCCGGCGACGACACGCGCGGAGAATTCAGGCTTATAGCGTTCATCTGTCGCCATGCCCAACATGAGCAGGAGTGCGCCGATCGCCGCCAGCGTCAGTCCGCCGTTACCGTAGCCCAGCTTATCGCAAAGCAAGAACATGACGGTGACAGCCACGGAGGAGACCATAGCGACGACTTCCGCCCAAGCGTTTACACGGTGCCAGTACCAGCGCACGATATAAAGGCTGCCCGTCCCCGCGCCCACGCTGATCAGCACTTGGAAGGCGGACTGAGCGGATTCCAGGACATATGACAGGCCGGCCGCCACGACATAAAGGAGCACGGTCGAGAGGCGACCGGCGTTGATGTAGTGCGATTCGCTGGCGTCTTTCCTGACGAAGCGGCGGTAGAAATCGTGGACGATGTAGGACGAACCCCAATTGAGGTGCGTCAGGATGGTCGAGGAGTTTGCGGCGATGAGTCCGCCGACCATCAGCCCGACGAAGCCGACGGGCAGAAACTTGAGCATGGCCGGGAAAGCGGAGTCATGGCCGATCATCGACTTATCCGCGCCCGGGAAGGCCGCCGCAATCGAAGCCAGGTCGGGGTAGATGATGATCGAACAGAGGGCAGTGAGAATCCACGGCCACGGACGCAGTACGTAATGGGCGATATTGAAGAAGAGCGTACCGCCGAGTGAGTCCTTCTCAGACTTCGAAGCCAGCATGCGCTGGGCGATATACGAACCGCCTCCTGGCTCGGAGCCGGGATACCAGTTGGCCCACCAGCCGATGGCGACGGGAACGATGAAGACCATCAGGGATAGCTCCGTCATCGTGAAGTTCGGCAGCATGTCCAAGATTGGCTGCCCTTTCCCGTCGATGGGCGACATCGTGGGCACCCCCGCCGCCGAGGTGACAACCTGAGTATCAGCGAGCTTGGCTACAAGCGCCTTCAGGCCGGCCCATGCGCTGTCGTCGTTAACGAGCCGTCGACCGACCTCCTTAAGCGAAAACCATGCCGCCGCGAAGACGGCGGTCATCTTGATGAAGAACTGCACCATATCGATGACCAGCACGCCCCAGAGGCCGGAGTGCTGAGCGAAGAAAATATTGAGCGCCCCGCAGATGACGATGGTCTGCCACGCGGGCATGCCGAAGAGGATATTGGCGATCTTGCACGCGGCCAAGGTCACCATGCCCATGATGAAGCAGTTGAAGAAGAGCCCGAGGTAGATGGCGCGGAAGCCGCGCACCACCGAGGCCGCGGTACCGGAGTAGCGGTGCTCGTAGAACTCGAGGTCGGTCATGACACCCGAGCGACGCCAAAGGCGGGCGAAGAAGAAGACGGTAGCGACGCCGGTGAGCACGAAGGCCCACCACTGCCAGTTACCGGCGACGCCGTATTTGCGCACCTGCTCGGTCACCCAGTTCGGGGTATCGGACGAGAACGTGGTCGCGACCATCGAAAGGCCGGCCAGCCACCACGGCACCGAACGTCCGGAGGCGAAGAACTCGGCGGTGCTACCGCTGGAGCGCTTGGCGAGGAAGAGCGCGGGGACGAAGCAGATCAGGATCGAAGCAGCGACGATGACCCAATCAATCCAGGTAATATTCATGGCAGGGCGCGGGGGTTAGAATGTTCTCTTTCCACCCCGCCCCCATGGCAACCGTGTTCCCCTCGGTGATATGACCAGTTCGGAGCATAAGTGAATTGTCCTATTACCCTAGGTAGGGTCAGCACTGCGTGCTGACCTAGTTTGCCTTGGGTAGGGTCGGGACCGCGTCACGACCTAGTTGTCTTGGGTAGGGGCAGCACCGCGTGCTGCCCTAGTCTGTATCTACGTTCGTCTCTAGGTCAGCACGCAGTGCTGACCCTACCTCGATTCAGGCGGATGCGATGTCATCGTATCCCTACCCAAGGCAGCTAGGCCGCCGCAGGGCGGCCAGAGGTAGGGGCGTGGCTACGCCGCGCCCTCAGCATAAGGAGTGCACGATGAATCGTGCCCCTAACTTGGTTCGCCCTGCGGCGAACTAGGACAGCACGTGGTGCTGTCCCTACCCAAACAAAAAGGGCGCCGAACGGCGCCCTCTTGAATTACCTGGCCCCAGCCCTAGCCCTGGCCCAATCCTTCCGCCAAGCTCACTTTGCGGCCGGAATCTCGTTCAGCGTATACCAACCTTCGCTGTGCCAGAGCGCATCGCCGGACTTGGCCTTGATATCGCTGAGCACGAGATGGTGGACATGGCCGCGGACGAGTCCGTCGACGACGAGGCGCACCTTGAGTCCGTCGGCGGAGACAGTGGCGGACTTGACGGTCGGCGTGGTCTGATCGACCTCGGGGCTGCCGTAGCTGGACTGGTAGATGTAGGTGAAGGTATCGAGGGAGTAGTTCTTCACGTCGGCGGCCGTGGCGGCGTCCACGGGGTGCGTGAACGTCACTTCGAAACCATCATTGCGGGCGGAGATGTCGTGCATCTCGAAGGGCGCCTTGCCCTTGAAGCGCACGCGCTCGAAGGTGAAGGTCTTCGAGCCGCGCGAACCCCAGCCACGATTGGAACCACCGATGAAGAGCGTGCCGTCTTCCTGGTCCATGCGGACCGGAATCAGGCCGGCTTCGAAGCCGCCGAGGAAGTGGAACACGGCGCCCTGATAGAGGCCGTTCACCTGCTCGAGATTGACGCGCTGGACCTGCGAAGCGGTCTGCTCGCCGACGAGCAGCTGGCCTTCCCACGGACCGAACTTGCCCTTGGCCATATCACAGGCGACGCCGGAAGGAGAGTTGCCGACCTTGCCGTGCGGGAGCACGACGGCCGGAGGCACGAACTCGGGGAACTTGAGGCGCTCAGTGAGGATACGCGAGCCGCTGGTGGGCTCGGGCGGCGCGGGGAAGTTCGCGAGGGAAGCCGACTTGTTACCGGTCGGGTTGCCCTGGAACGATCCGGGGCGTAGCCACTTGAGCGAAGAGGAACCGTTCCAGACGCCCTGGTTGTCGGTGTAGAAGTAATCACCCTTGTCGTTGTGGCCGATGCCGCCCGGCGAACGGATGCCGGAAGCCACCGGGATGAACTTGCCGTCCGGGGTGATCTTGGCGGCCCAGCCGCGCCACGGAGCGTGCGCGTGGAAAGAACCCGTCAGACAGAGGACCATCCAGACGTCGCCGTTCTTGTCCGGATCCGAACCGAAGGCGTATTCGTGGTAGTCGCCGCTGATGCCCCACTTGGAGCAGATGGTGTCGAAGCTGTCCGCGCGGCCGTCGCCGTCCTTGTCCGTCAGGCGGGTGTGCTCCGGACGCTGGGTGGCGAAGAGCGAGCCGTCCTTGAAGAACATGCCGAGGGGCTCGTGCAGGTTGGAGGCGAACTTGGTCCACTTGACCTTGGAGACGTCGGCCTCGTAGGCGCCTTCGGCGACCCAGACGTCGCCGCGGCGCGTGCCGATGGCGACCTTCTTGCCCGGCAGGAGGGCGATCGAGGAGACCTCGCAGACCTCGCCGGCCGGCGTGGGGATCTCGACGCGTTCGTAGAACTCGGGCTGACGGGTCTCGGCGGCGCGGACGGCGTCGACGGTCGCGAGCTTGCCGGAGTTGGGGGCCTTGGCCGGAGCGGCGTGGGCGAGGCCGGCGGCGGCGAGGAAGAGGAAGATGTTTTTCATATGATGAGTTTCCGGGGCGGAGATTAGCGGAAGGAGTAACCGAGCACGGCGGTCTCGCCGGGCTTAAGGGTGAGCGTAAGGGTCTTCGTCGCGGCGTCGGCCTTGAGGGCCGGACCGGACACCACGCGGACGACCAAGCCGCCCGCGAGTTCGGCGGAGGCATCGGACGCACCGGTCACCGCGAGATCGCGAGCGAGCGTGACGACGAGCGGCTTATCGCCACCGGCCTTGAGCGTGCGGTTCAGCGAGGGCTTCTCGCCGCCGACGGCAGGAGCCCAGGCGTCGGAGAGCGTCACGCCTTCGCCGGCGGAGCGGAAGGTCGGGTTGCCGGCCTTGTCGAGGTCGTAGCCCTTGAACTCAGCGGCCAGGCTGGCGGGAGAGAACTTCCATTCCTTTTCGTCCTTGGTGCGGTCGAAGCGTACCACGGTGCCGGTCGCGCCCGCGAGGGCGACGGCCTGGCCGTCGGAGAGCTTGATCACGTTCGTGCCCGCGGGGGGCTCGTTGCCGGCGCCACGGTCGGTCCAGTGGTGGCCACCGTCCATGAACTTGCCGGTCCAGATGAGTTCAGCGGCGAGATTGTCGGCGCTGTAGGCGATGTTCAGGCCGTTGGGGAAACCGATGCCGATCGCGCGCGGCGTGGTCTTGTCGATGAAGTTACGGTAGATCGCGGCGACGCCGTCCTTGGCTTCGATCGGGATGAAGACGCGTTCCTTGGCGGGCTTGCCGGCCTTGGTCTTGGAGAGCCACTTGATGTCCTTGTCCTTCGGGCCCTTGTAGCCGAGCACGACGACTTCCTGGCCGGCGAACTCGACGTATTCGACGCGGATCGGAGTGAGGCCCTTCTTCAGGATGACGGGGACTTCCTTGCGGCGGCCGCCGACGGGTCCGATGCCCTTGACCTCGGCGATGCGCTCGCCGCCGACATAGAGGGCGCCGAAGTCATCGCAATCGAAGGTGAAGTTATACTTACCGTCGACGGGAGCGTCGAACTGGGCGGTCCAGACCATCGCGAACGCGTCCTTCTGGCCGGACTGGGCGACGTCGATGACGCCGGCGTTGAAATCTTCCATCAGCGCGGGCTTGAGCGTCGAGAAATCCGGCAGGGTCTTCCACTCGCCCTTATACATCGTGCCGACGAGATTCTTGAGCGCGGTCTTGGCCGGCGGGAACGGATGGGCCTTGAGCAGCTCCTCGGCGGTCCAAGGGGTCGTGCGCTTGGCGGTCTCGGCGCGGACGGCCTTCACTTCGTCGACGGAGACCGGGCCGGCACCACCGGCGAAGCTCTTGCGGATATACGTGAGCACGGCGGCGATCTTCTCGTCGCTGAGCACGGCGCCCTGGGGCGGCATATCGATGGCGTAGCTCTTGCCGGCGACTTCGACCGGACCGCTGAGGCCGTTGAGCACGATCTTGATGGAACGCGCCGGCGCGCCCTTGGGCCACTCGCTGCCCACGAGGGGCGGCAGGCCGTTGAGTCCCTTGCCGTCGGGGCCGTGGCAGGCGCCGCAGAGGGTGTTATAGATCTGGGCGCCGTCTTCGGCGGCCGTCACGAAAACGGCGGAAGCCAGGAGGGCGAGGAGCGACGAGGTGCGCATAAGGGGGTGGCCTCCATCAAGCCCCATATTTCCGACGGTGCAAGTCGGATAGGAATCCCAGGGAGGGACAGCAGCACGTGCTGTCCTAGGTGCAAAAGTTAGGTATTGGCGGTTAGCGGTTGGCGGTTGGGGTTACCTCTGAACTGAGGCCGGGTGGCAGCCCCAGGTGGCGGGTGGCAGGCTCTGCCTTGGGTAGGGATGCGATGACATCGCATCCGCCTGCCTCGAGGTAGGGGCAGCACCGCGTGCTGCCCTAGTTGCATCGGGTAGGGATGAGCGCCCTCGCTCAACCGCGGCCGCCGCAGGGCGGCCGAAAGGTAGGGGCGTGACTACGCCGCGCCCTCCTGAAACCAAGTGCACGATGAATCGTGCCCCTACCCTCATTCGCCCTGCGGCGAATTTATCCCCCCAGCATCCCCTCCGGTTTCCGGTCTCCCCTTGAGCCCATGTATCCCCCAACAAAAAGGCCGCCTGATCAGGCGGCCTTTTCCCTAGGTCAGCACGCAGTGCTGACCCTACCCTGCGCTTACCGCGCGCGATACAGGCCCTGCGGGTCGTAGAGCCACCAAGCATCGAACGGATTGGCGAGCGCGGGGAGTTCGAAATACGGGCGGCCCTTATCGTCGACCTTAGACGTGACGCCGGAAACTTCGGTGCGGGTCGGCGGCGTCGTCAGCGGCATGGCGGTCGGGGCGACGGGCACAGGGAGGAGATCCAGCACGGCGGTCTCTTCGATGCGCTCGATGACGTTGTCGACCCACTTGAGTTCCTTGGCCTTGTCGCCGAAAGCCTGCCAGTCGCCGGTGGAATCGTTGGCATACATCTGCTTCACGAACTCTTCGAGCGAGATGCCCATCTTCTTGGCGACGGGGGTGGCGAGGCGGTCGAACCACTGGTTGGTGAAGTCGATCTGCTCCTTGAGGACGGTCATGTTGCCGCGGACGACGTTCGAGGCCTGGTGGTGGAGCAGGATGGTGTTCGGGTAGCAGTAGGAGCGCTCGGCGAGCGTGCAGATGACGGCGGTCATCGAGGCGGCGAAGCCCTTCACGACGACGTGTACCGGCGCCTTGGAGGCGGCCATGGCCTTCTGAATCTGGTAGCCGGCGGCGACGGAACCGCCCGGGGAGTTGTCCACGACGATGAAGATCGGGAACTCGGACGACTGGTTGTTATAGAAGGCGATGCGCGTGCAGACGTAGTCGGCGAGCTGCTCGGTCACGGCGCCATTGAAGGCGATGCGGCGGTCGCTGATATACAGCACGCCGTCGACGAGCGGATCCTTGAGATACTTCGGCTTGGCCTTGCTGGCGATCTTGCGGGCCTCGTCTTCCTTCTGGAAGCGCTGGATCTCATTGGAGAGGCGGGCGACGGTGTTGGCGGACTCGAGCTGGAGCTGCTTGGCTTCGGACTCGAGTTCGCGGATCTTGTTCGCGCGTTCGGTCAGGCGGGCGGTGGAGCGGGCCGATTCGAGCGCGGCCTGGCGCTCGAGCTTGGCGCGCTCGTCTTCGAGGGCGGCGGCTTCGGCGGAAGCCTTGGCGAGGCGCAGCGCGCGCTCGGCGGTCAGGCGGGCGACCTCGGCCTGCAGCGGGGCGAGTTCTTCGGAGCGCTTGGCTTCGGCGAGGGCGAGCTCGGCGTCGATGCGCGACTTCTCGAGGCGCATGCGTTCGGCTTCCTTCATCGCGGCCTTCTGCTGCGGGGTGAATTCGTCGCGGGGCGCGGCGACGGGCGCCGGAGCCGCGGGAGCGGCCGGGGCCGGCGCGGCCTGCTGGGCGAAGGCGTTCGCGGCCGCGAAGACGGCGAGCGCGAGGACGCGGAGGGAGGTGCGGAGATGCATGGGGGTTTTGTGTTTAGAAATTAGCGGAGGACGAATTCGACGGTGGGGTCATACATCCACCAGATATCGCAGGGGCCGAGCGGCGGCAGGGCCTGGCGGGCGCGGCCGTCCTGCGTCTTGCCGGCGTTGAAGCCATCAGGATTGGGTTCGGCGACGACCGGCGGGACGGCGGTGGCGACGGTGAGGGAGTCTTCGGCCATGCGGTCCACGACGTCGGTCACCCACTTGCGGCGGCCGGCCTCGTCGCCGAGGATCTTCCAGTCGCCGGTGGAGGTGCCCTTATACATCTGGGCGACGAAGTCGTCGACGTTCGTGCCGATGCGCGCGGCGACCTTCACGAAGATGCGTTCGCACCAGACCTTGGACCACTTGAGCTGTTCCTTGAGCTGGGTGACGTTACCGCTCAGGCCGACGGAGGCCTGGTGGTGCAGGACGATCGTGTTCGGATAGACGAACGAGCGCTTGGCGAGGGTGGTGACGATCGCGGCCATCGAGGCGGCGTAACCCTTCACGACGACGTAGACCGGCGCCTTGGAGGTCTCCATGGCCTGGAGCATCATGTAGCCCGACATCACGGAACCGCCCGGCGAGCGGTCGATGACGATGAAGATCGGGGCTTCGCTATCGAGGGCGTTGTAGAAGGCGATGCGGCCGCAGACGAACTGGGCGAGCTTATCATCGACGCGGCCGTTGAACGGGATGCGGCGGTCGGAGATGTGCAGGACGCCGTCGATGAGCGGATCCTTCGGGTAGGTGAACTTGGCGCCGCTGGCGATATCGGCGACCTTCTGTTCGAGGCGCGCGATGGTGGCCACGGACGAGACCTTGGCATATTCGACGGAGACTTCGGCGGCGGCGAGGCGGGCCTGCACTTCGAGTTCGGCGCGGGCGCGATCTTTGTCAGCCGAAGCGACGGCGGCCTGGGCGGCGGCGAGGGCGGCTTCGATGCGGAGCTTCGACTGCTCGGCTTCGATCGGCGCGGCGGCGGCGTCCGCACGGGCGGCGCGCAGGGCGGCCTCGGCTTCGAGCTTACGCAGTTCAAGGGTCTGATTGAGGGCGGCGAGCTTACGCTGCGAGGCGGCCAGGTCCAAGCGGGCGCGGATGACGTCCGTCTCGATCTCCGCCTTGATGACTTCGGGGGTCTTCTTGACCGGGCTATACTGCGCCATCAGGGGCGCGGCGAGGAAGAGGAAGACGTAAGCCAGGCGCGACATGGGGGTATGGACTGTTTTGACAGATATATGGTTCCCTTGAAGTCCATTTTTAGCAAATCTGCCCGCATGGACGCCGATGCCCCCATCACCCTGCTCAATCGCCACACCGGCCGCATGGAGACCGAACAGGTCTACGGCGAGAAGTGGCTGCAGCGCATCTACGGTAACCCGCTCGGCAAGCTGACCCTCCATACGGTCGTCAAACGCGCCCTTTTCTCCAAGTTATACGGCTGGGCCATGGATCGCCCGAGCAGCGCGCGTCGCGTCGAGCCCTTCGTGAAGGCCTTCGGCCTCGACCCCAGCGAGTTCGCCGACCCTGACCTCAAGTCCTACCGGACCTTCAACGACTTCTTCTACCGCAAGCTCAAGGCTTCGGCCCGCCCGCTGGACTCGCGACCCGAGATGGCCGTGCTGCCCGCGGATGGACGTCACCTCGGCTTCCCTGACGCCTCTCAAGTCAAAGGCATCTTCGCCAAGGGCCAGACCTTCGACATCCCCGCGCTCGTCGCGGATCGCGCGCTCGGTGAGCGCTACGCGCGCGGCACCGTCGTCTGCTCGCGCCTCTGCCCCGTCGACTACCATCGCTTCCACTTCCCGGTCGCTGGCGTCCCCGGCGAACCCGTGCTCGCCAAGGGCCAGCTCTACTCCGTCAACCCGATCGCCCTCCGTCGTAGCGCCGCCTATCTCTGGCAGAACAAGCGCCAGCGCGTGACCATCGACGCCGGTCCGTTCGGACTCGTCACCATGGTCTCCGTCGGTGCCACCAATGTCGGCACCATCATCGAGACCTATAAGCCCGGCCAGGCCGTCGCCAAGGGTGACGAGAAGGGCTACTTCCGTTTCGGCGGATCATTCGTCGCCACCCTCTTCGAGCCCGGCCGCATCAAGCTCGAGGATGACCTCATCCACGCCGGCGAAACCGCCGTGGAAGTCTACGCCAAGGTCGGCTCGCCCCTCGGTCGCCTCGCCTAAGCGCTTGCCTCCGTCGCCCGACGCGCAAACCTCACGTCACAGGTTTTGCTCGGGTGGTGGAATGGCAGACACACTAGATTTAGGTTCTAGCGCCGCAAGGTGTGCGGGTTCGACCCCCGCCCCGAGCACCCTGTTCGCGAGCGGAGACCGCTCGCGAAAGGTAGTAGCGGTTGGCGGTTAGCGGTTGGGAACACATGCGCAAAAGAGGACTGAGTCGATGACTGCGTAGAGGGCTGGATCGAGTGCTGAGTCGATCAGACGCAGCGCTCAAAGGGAAACCGGAAACCGGGATGTTTGCTGTGGCCTTCAGGTAGGGGCGCGACGGCGTCGCGTCCGTGTAAGAGCCCGTCACTTTCCGGCCTTCTTCGCCGCAATCTTCGCCTCAATCACTTCGATCTCTTGCCTCACAGCCTGCAAGCGGACCTGCAATTCTCGGTTCACTTGCTCAATATACGCTAGTTCTTGCGTGAACTTAGCATGCTCAAGCTCGAGACTACGAAGCTGGTCGGCCTGCTTAAGGTAGTTCCTGACAATGGTATCCTCAAATTTAGACAGCGGCTCCCAATCAGACATTCCTTCATGCCAGTAAAGATCGGTAGGCTCGAAGCACCAACAGTTTAAGCGCGGGACAATTTCCTGAATAGGGAAGACCCCAATATCTTCGCCATTTCTTTTTACTTTGACTGGGAGATTCAGCGACATGCTTCAATTGCCTGGGTTATTGATTCTTCTATTCAGGCCGGGAAAAATTACTGGATCTGCATGCAGGACAATATGGCGAAACTAGATGCGAGGCCAAGATGAGGCAGGTACAGTAAATCGCCAGAATGGCACCGAGTATCCAACCAACCACAGGAATGAGCATCAAAACGGCAGATGCGAGAAGTCCCCAAATGCCGGTGGAGAAATCCGTTGCAGGATCTTTGGGTTTTTTGAATGAAAACCTGCAGCAATGACACCTGAAGTGGTCAGCTTTTTCATTTTCAAGTCGAGTACGGACAGCCGCAGCAACAGCACGATCTTCGTCCTCCTTCGCTTTTGCCCGCTCAGCAGCGAGTCGTTCAGCCCTCTTCGCCTCTTCCTGCTTTTCCTTAAGCGCTTTATCTGCCGCTAAGCGGCGTGCTTCTGCGGCTAAAAATTGGCTCAGTGGCGCCCACTCGACCATGCCATCATGCCAGTAGAAGTCCGTTTCCCTAAGGGTCCCATTTATACGGAGTCGGATAACTTCTTCGGAGGGATAGCTGCCGATTTCGTTACCATCCCGAGAAACTCTAACCATAAGTACTTCGCTCATTCTTAGATAACAATTAAGATTCAATAGCACATGGGCAACATCCCATCTCAAGAGATGAATCGTGGGGCGACCAGACTGCGTCAATAAACCCTAATACGGTCCTTGCCTAAGCCCCTTGGCGCTGTCCGGGCACTCTATTTCCAAGGGAGTAGAATATTTAGGCACTTTAATTATATAAAGATCGCCCGGCTTGCAGTCGCTTCCGTACGGATTTACCCCTCCAGGACTGCTGAACCAGCATCTTCCGGCTAACAAATCAGCCTTCGTTAGGGGATAGTACGCGCCATAACTACTTCCATCGGAGCCCAAAACCCTGGTCACTCGGATTAGTACCTCATCATAAGGAAATTCCTTCCCAGGTGTGACACTGAGTTTAAACATGATGCCGCTCTTGGTGCTAAAAAACTCATAATCTAATGGAGGACGATTCGCGGCGGAGACCAAGTACACCGCTAAGATCACGAGCGTCGCTCCAGCTAGAATCACCCAGCCCTTAATACCTGAGAAGCTATCTGCATTGATAAACGGCCTTTCAGATTGGGAAGGCTGGGGCGGGGCTGCCGACTGAAGGTCCAGTTCGGCCAAGCGTTGCCACGTTGCCATCCCAACATGCCAATAGTAATCCGATGGCCTAAGCTCTCCAAGCACCAGTAGGCGAAGAGCCTCTTTTAAGTCATAAACCCCGACCTCTTTGCCATCCCGGGAAACCTTAACCTGGAGGGGTGAGCTCATAGTGGAATTACAATGCAGAGCCTGAACGGACGGAAGCAACCTCCTATCACGAGGTGCCACAACGGAACCAAGGGGCCAAGCATGCCAGCCTGCACTCACTTTTAACTTCAGCGCAACAGGCCAGCGCGGTCCGGAAAAGCCCACCCCAACAATAGGCTCCGCCGGTGTCAGCAGCCCAGCGCGCCCGGACAATGGACTCTGGCGCCGCAAGCAGTGCGTGCTCGACCCGACCCCAAGCAGCCCTTTTATAGAGAAAACGCATCGACCAGCCCAAGGCTTATCCAAAACGAGGAGATACCTGAATCCTCCTCCGCATGAAATGCCCCGACCCCGTCGATGTGTTAAGTATGCCTTTTATAAAGGATTTTCCTGAAAGCATAGACCACTACACCAATCAAGGTTCCGAAGATTGGCGCAATGACTACCATTCTGCTTTGGATAAAAAATAAGTCGGAGCCATTGCCATACACCACGCTTATCCTGCTGTTATCTTTCATGATCATTTCTCTAACTGTGCTTTCGAGGGTAAATAAATTTAGCGCAATAGAACCTATTAGATAAACAGCCAGAATGGCCCTCCACCATATCGGGAAAAGCTGCGGGGCTGCCTTGGTCTGGGGCCTTAGTTCTGGAACTGACGAAACCTTCGACCAGCAAGCCATGCCTTCTGTCCAGCAATCATCATGCTGAAGCACTTTGCCGCAACTCACCAAGTACACCAACTCCGGCTGACTAAAAGTACCTATGATTGCACCTTCTCGTCCGACACGGTAGATTCGCTTCGGGTTCATATAAAAGCGACTTTTGTGTATAAGGATAAAAGCGCAACCCTATGCCGAATGCCGCAGCCCCCTTAAAGCTCTCACCCCACTTTTGCACCTTTGCACAGGCCGTAGGCCGGTTTGCACATTTGCACCTCAGACGCGACGCCGGCGCGCCCCTACCCCATTACCTCGAGGCCTCGTGTCCTCAGGCCCTCGGGTCCTCGTGTCCTCCACTCTTGCCCCTGCCCTCCCAATCCCTACCGTCGGGTCATGCTCGCGTGGCTTCGTTCCCTCTTCGCCCCGAAGACGCCTGCCGTTGACCTCAGCCAGGCTCCGGCGGAGCCGACGCCTTCCGAGCGCGCTCCGTCCACCCGTCCGGCCAATCAGCAAGGTTGGATCGGGGTCGATCTGGACGGCACCTTGGCCGAGGCGACCGCCTGGCAGGGCATGGACCATATCGGCCCGCCGGTGCCCCTGATGATGCGCCGGGTCCGCCAGTGGCTCGATCGTGGCCTGCGCGTGAAGATCATGACGGCCCGGGCCGGTGACCCGGTCGGTATCGCCGCCACGCAGGCTTGGCTGAAGGCCAACGGACTTCCGGAGTTGGAAGTGACCGATAAGAAGGACTTCGGGATGATCGAGCTCTGGGACGATCGCGCCATCCAAGTCGTGCAGAATCGCGGCATCTGCTTCCTGGGCACCTCCTACTTCGCCCGTCCGAAGGCCCCGATCCTACCAGATGAGGTTGCGGACCGCACCTTCATCCTCGTAGGTTCGGAACCGAAGCCGCCCGTCCCGGGCTCCAAGCACAGCGCATGAAAGCCTCCCTCAAACTCGAGTATTCCCTCCGCGTCCTCTCCCAACTCGCCCGCCGCCACCGCGGCACGGCCGTCACGCGCATCGAGGAACTCGCCCGGCTCGAGGACATCCCGGCCAATTACCTGGTGCAGCTGCTGAACGAACTCCGCGAAGGCGGCCTCGTCGTGTCGAAGCGCGGTAAGACCGGCGGCTACCGTCTGGCGAAAGAAGCCGAGGATATCACCTTGAAGCAGGTGCTCGCGGTCGTGGAACCGGAACTCGTCGCCACCAAGATCACCCTGAAGGGCGCCTCCGGACCCCAGGTCGCGGCGCTTTGGCGCGAAGTCTCGAAGCGTTTCGACAAATCGCTCACCGGATTCACCGTCGCCCAGCTCGCGTTGTCCGAGACGGGTACGGATTTCGAGATTTGAGCGCGGCGGCATAGCCGAAGCGAGGGGACACGTGGGCAAGGTGACACGGTGACATGGGGAGCACCAATCCCTGAGGTAGGGTCAGCACTGCGTGCTGACCTAGCTGTCTTGGGTAGGGCTGACCACCCTTGGTCAGCCGCGGTTGAGCGAGGTCGCTCAACCCTACCCGATTCACCCTAGGACAGCACGCGCTCCTGCCCATGAAGATTGCCACGACTTCGGAAGAGCTCATCCTTTCCGCATGCCCCTCCTCCGCCTCGCCAGCCTGCTGCTCGCCGGCCTGTTCGGCCCGCTCTTCGCTGCGGACCGTCCGCCGAACATCATCTTCGTGCTAGCCGACGATCTCGGATGGACCGATCTCGGCGCCTTCGGGAGCAAGTATTACGAGACGCCCAATATCGACCGGCTCGCCGCGCAAGGGATGCGCCTGACCAACCACCACCACTGTCAGAACTGCACGCCGACCCGCGCGGCGCTGCTGAGCGGCCAATACGGCGCCCGCACGGGGGTCTATACGGTCGGAGGCACCGACCGCTTCGATTGGTCTAAGCGTCCGCTCCGCCCGGTCGATAACATCACGAAGCTCCCTTTGGACCGGGACACGTTCGCCGATCAGCTCAAGAAGGCCGGTTACGCGACGGGCTTGTTCGGGAAGTGGCACATCGGCGAAACCGGGCCCCAACATCCATCCCAGCGAGGCTTCGACGAGGCCCTCGTGACCATGGGCGAGCACTATAAATTCGTGGTGAATCCGCCGACGAAGTATCCGGCCGACACCTATCTGGCGGATTGGCTGACCGATAAAGCCGTCGATTTCATCGGGCGTAATCAGGACAAACCTTTCCTGCTCTACCTCCCGCACTTCGGCGTGCACTCCCCCTTTCACGCCAAGCCCGAGTTGATCGCAAAGTTCAAGGGCAAGCCCGGCGTCGGCGGGCATAATAGTCCGGTGTACGCCGCGATGATCGCGAGCGTGGACGAGAGCGTGGGCCGCGTGATGGCCAAACTGGAGGAGCTCAAGCTCGCGGACAATACGGTGTTCATCTTCGCGAGCGATAACGGCGGCGTCGGCGGCTACGACCGGCCCGACGGACTGATCCGCGAACCCGGCAAGGAAGCCAAGGGCAAGAAGGCGAAAGCCGGCGCCGACGAAGACGGTGGCGGGATCACCGACAACACCCCATTGCGCAGCGGTAAGGGCAGCCTCTATGAAGGCGGCGTCCGCGTGCCGTTCATCGTCCGCTGGCCCGGCAAGGTCGCCGCCGGCTCCGCGCACGGCGCACCCACGGCGCACGTCGACCTCTTCCCGACACTCCTCGAACTCGCCGGCGCCGCGAAGCCGCGTCAGACCCTCGACGGCGAGAGCCTCCTACCGGTGATGCTGGGCAAGGCGCCCTCGCTGAAGCGCGACGCGATCTTCCAGCACTTCCCCGGCTACCTCGGATCCGGCCCCGGCCTCTGGCGCACGACGCCGGTGAGCCTCATCCACGCCGGGGACTGGAAGCTCATGGAATACCTCGAAGACGGTCACCTCGAGCTCTACAACTTGAAAGAGGACCTCGGTGAGACCAAGAACCTCGCGACGACGAATCCCGACAAAGCCAAGGAACTGCACGCACGCCTGATCGCCTGGCGCCAGGAGACCGGTGCCCCGATGCCGACGCCCAACAAGAAAGCCGAAGCCGGCGAGACCGCCCCTAACGCGAAGAAAACAGGCAAGGGCAAGAAGAAGGCCGGCGCCTGATTTCAGGCTTCGGACGGCCCGGGCCCGGGTTATGGTGAGCGCATGCCTATGAGACGCGTCGCCCTCCTCATCGCCCTAGGTGTCGGCGTCGTCATCGCCGTCGCCGTCGCCCTCGTGATCTCCCGCGCGCCGAACGACCGCGCGCCGCGCCCCCCGAACGTGCTGTTCATCATGGCCGACGACCTCCGACTCGAGGCCGGCATGGGCGGGCTGAGGGCCCACGCGCCCAACCTGGTCCGGCTCAATGCGCGCGCGACTCGCTTCTACGCGACCTATTGCCAGCAGGCGGTCTGCAACCCCTCGCGCTCCTCGCTCCTCACAGGCCTGAGGCCGGATACCATCGGGCTCTGGAATAACTCGGTCCACTTCCGCCAGCTGCGGCCCGACGTGGTCACGTTGCCCCAGCGGTTCAAGCTCGCGGGCTACGAGACGCGCGGCGTGGGCAAGATCTTCCACAACTGGCACACGGCGGAGAAAGGCGATGCGCGCGCCTGGAGCGCGCCGGAGTTCCTGCATTACGCCAACCATGGCGATGACGCGCCCATCGTCTCGGGCGCGCTGCCGCCGAACCAGGTGACCGGCGTCACCGGCCTGCGGAAATACGGCCAAGTGCCGATGACGGAATGCCGCGACGTGCCGGACGAGGCCTACTACGACGGACGCGTCGCCGCGGAGGCCGTGCGCACGCTGGCCGAGGTCAAGGACCGGCCGTTCTTCCTCGCGGTCGGCTTCTGGAAGCCGCACGCGCCCTTCAACGCCCCGGCGAAATACTGGTCGCTCTACCGACGCGAACAGTTCGCGGACTACGACGGCCGTCGGCCGGCCGGCGCGCCCGCGCAGGCGTTCCACGAAAGTTCGGAGATCCTGGGCAAGAGCCGGCCGCCGACCCCGGCGGAGGCGGCCGAGATGCGGCACGGTTATTTCGCCAACATCGCCTACCTCGACGCCCAGGTCGGCAAACTGCTCGACGCGCTCGACCGTTCCGGCGTCGCCGACCGCACGGTGATCGTGTTCGTCTCCGACCACGGCTACCATCTGGGCGAGCACTCCCTGTGGGGCAAGACCTCCAACTTCGAGTTCGACGCCCGCGTGCCGATGCTCATCTCGCTGCCAGGCCAGACCCGCGGCGCGATGACAGCCTCCTTCGCCGAGCTGATCGATCTCTACCCCACCCTGCTCGAGATCTGCGGTCTCCCGCGCAAGGACCGGCTGGACGGGACGAGCCTGCTGCCGGTGCTCCGGGATCCGGCGGCCACGGTCAAAGACACGGCCTTCACGCAGCACCCGCGGCCGGCTTATTTCGACCGCACCAAGGACGGCCGCCCGACGACCATGGGTTACTCCGTGCGCACCAAGGAGGGCCGCTACACCGAATGGCGCGATTGGACGACGGGCCAGCCCGTCGCCCGTGAGTTCTACGCCGCCGCGGACGAACCGGCCGAGACCGTCAACCGCATCGACGACCCGGCCCATGCCGGCGCCGTGGCCGCCATGGAGAAGATGCTCCAGGCCACCCACCCTCGCGTAGGTCACTGACGCCAGCTTGCGCAGCCGCGGTTGAGCGGGCCGCTCAACCCCTACCCGATGCAACTAGGGCAGCACGCGGTGCTGCCCCTACCTCGATACAGGCGGATGCGATGTCATCGCATCCCTACCCGATGCACTCTATGCACAACATAGCCCGGACACTTTTGCACCTTTGCACAGGCCTCAGGCCGATTTGCACTTTTGCACTTAGGACAGCACGTGGTGCTGTCCCTACCTCGCGCACTCCATACTCGATACTCCATCCTCTCTCCTCTATCTCTCCTCCCGTGGACCTCTTCTTCACCGCCGTCGCGGCGGTCATGCTCTATCTGCACAGCCTGCGGGATTTCGCCCGCGAGGTGACCAAGCTCGGTGGCGAGCGCCTGCGCCGCGGCCTGCGTCAGGCCACGGAGAACCGTTTCGTCGGCGCGCTGACCGGCGCCGTCGGCGCGGCGCTGGTGCAATCCTCGTCGGTGGTGAACTTCGTGACGATGGGCCTGGCCGAGCAGAAGGTCATGCCGATGCGCCAAGCCTGGACCGTCATGATCGGCGCCAATATCGGCACGACGCTCACCGCCTGGCTCATCGCCTTCAAATTCACGGGCATGGGTCCCGTGCTCGTCACCCTTGGCGGTCTCTGGTCGCTGATGGGTCCGCGCGACCTACGTCCCTACGGACGACCAATCTTCCATTTCGGCCTGATCTTCTTGGCGCTCGGCCTAATCAGCTCGACCCTCCTCCCGCTGGCGCAGACTCCGGAAGTGCTGGCTTGGCGCGATACCCTTTCCACGCCCCTGCGCGCGCTGATCTTCGGTGCGGCCCTGACGATGCTCGTGCAGTCTTCGTCGGTCGTCGTCGGCCTGACCGTCCTCTCGGTCGCCGGCGGACTACTCGATCCGACGCTCTCCATCTGGGTGGTCGTCGGCGCCAATCTCGGCACAGGCTGGGTCGCGCTGCTGACCGCCTCGGCCCTCGGACCCTTCGCGCGTCGCCTGGCCCTCTTCAACGCGGGCCTCGATCTCGCCGGTCTGGCGCTCTTCGTGACGGTGCTCCAGTTCGCCATCCGGCCCCTGCTTGCGATGATCGACGAGCCTGGCCTGCAGGTCGCCTTCGTCCACTCGGCCTTCAATCTCTCCGCCGCGACCCTCGCCCTCATCCTCCTCCCCTGGCTCTGGCGTCACCTCGAAAGGTATGTGCCGAGCGAGAAGGTGGCATAGGTATTAGCGGTTAGCGGTTGGCGGTTGGGCCGATGCCTTGAGGTAGGGTCAGCACTGCGTGCTGACCTAGCTGTCTTGGGTGAGGCTGAAACCCGATGCCGATGGCCGATGGCTGAACTGCCGATTCCCGAATGGCTGATGCCCCGGTGGCCGTCACCCGACACCTGCGGCGGCCGCTAGGTCAGCACGCAGTGCTGACCCTACCTAGCTACAGGCTATGTCGTGACGCGGTCCCGACCCCACCCGTTTTCTCTGTTCAACTAAGCCTCTGGGCCTCTCGTTTTCTGGCCAACCGGCCAACTGATCAACGGATCAACTCCCCTCGCGCGCTCACGCGCGCGCCGTCGCATCCACCAACAACCAGGCCCAGGTGGCGACGACGCCTTCCGGCCGTGCGTTGAGGCGATCGTAATCGCGGAGCAACGCCTTCAGCTCAGACGGCGAGAAACGGGGATCACCGGTCACGCCACTGCGATGCAGGTGACGGAAAAACTCGAGTGCGTTCGGGTAGAGTTCCTCGGACTCGAGAACGCCGTGCGCATGGACGTCAAACTGGGCTCCTTTGAGCAAGGCGAGCCACTGGGCTTCATCCCGCCAGCGCACCGGGCCTTCACCGACGAGGTCACGCAGTTCGTTGAGGCAAGGATCGCACGGGACGCCGAGAAGGAGTCGTCCACCCGCCGGCAAAGCCGCGCGCCAATGACGCAAGACCGCCGCGGGATCGGCCGCCCAGTGCAAGAGGCCGGTCGAAGCTAGCGCGCCAGCCTTCTCGATGGGTCCGAAAGCATTATGCACCGACCAATTGGCGGCGGGCACGGCCTGGCGCCCGAGCTCGACCATCGCGGGCGAACCATCCGTGGCGTCGACGTTTACGCCCTGCGCGAGCAGAGCGGCGGTGAGGAAACCCGTGCCGGCACCGAGTTCGGTGACGCGAACTCCCCGACGGAACGGCGCGAAGGCGGCCAAGGCTTCGGCGAAACGCTTCTGGGGCGCGGCGTGCGCGCCATAGCTGTCGGCTCGTTCATCGAAGCGCATGGGCTCAGGGGGTAAGGAACTCGCGCAGGTCGTGCCCGAGTCCTTCCACAGTATGACAACCGACGACAGCTTGGCAAACGCCCGCAGCATCCAGGAGAGCGTCCTGATCGCCTACATAGGCTTCCCATCCGGGGTTGAGTCCGTGCCGTCCGTAGGTGATCAGCGAAATGCCCGCCGGCTGGGCGAGGATGTCGAGGCCGGCCTGCAGGTATTCCTTCTCGTAGGGTAAAGCGTCACCGACCAACGGCGCGAGGCCGGCGCGCTTCCGGAAATCAGCCAAGGCGGCCGGGGCGTCGGTATCGATCCAGCGGCGCAGCCACTTGACCTGGGTCTCGGAGTGCTTACCGCACTTGCCGTGCTCGGAGCAGAAGGACGTGAACGGGGCGAAGAGCAGCACCTTGGCCGGGAACTTCACGCCGCGGGCACCGGCCTCGAGCACGAGATGCGCACCGAGCGACCACGCGATGACGGCATCACAGCCGGTCAGATTCTCGGCGGCGCCCATGACAGGCGGGTAGATGAGATGCTCGGCGTCCGGCGCATGCGCCAAGGCGATGGCCTTCATCTCCTCGAGCGAGACGCCCCAGCCGCCCAGCCAGCCGATCTTCATAGCGAGACGCCCTTCAAGGCGGAGACAAAGGAGGAAAGCACGGCGGGGGAAAGACCTCGGCGGAGCGAGATGCGGATACGTCCGGTGCGCACGGGCACCGTGGGCGGACGGATGGCGGAGACCATGAAGCCGGCGGCGCGCAGCGCGGTGGCGTATTTCAGGGTGACGTCCGAGTCACCGAGAATCAGCGGGATGATCGGCGAATCGCCCGAGGGCACGGCGAAACCGGCTTCGACCAGTCCGTCACGCCAGGACTGGGAAAGCGCATGGAGTTCACCGCGTTCGCCCGACATGCCCTTCACGCGGTCGATGGCGGCGAGGGCGGCGGCGGCGCAGGACGGGGCGAGGTAAGTGGAATAGACGAACTCTCCAGCGAAGTTGATCAGGGCGTCGCGGACCTCCGGGGCGTGCGAGAGCACATAAGCGCCCTGCGAGCCGAGGCCCTTGCCGAGCGTGCCGACCACGATGTCCGCGGCAGCGAAAGCGCCCTGTCCTTCCTGCAGTCCGGAACCCGTGGCGCCATACCAGCCCGTGGCGTGGGCTTCATCGAGCACCCAGCAGAAACCGAACCGCTTCCGCAGCGAAGCCAGCCGCTTCAGGTCCGGGCTATCGCCGTCCATGGAGTAGACGCTCTCGGTCACGACGAAGATGACGCCATCAAGGGCGGGCTCTTCGTGGAGCATGAGCTCGAGCGCATCGAGGTCATTGTGGGCGAAGCGACGGAGACGGGCGCCCGAGGCCATGATGCCGTCGAGCATGCTCGCGTGCACGAGACGATCGGCGAGGATGAGG
>Ga0255073_1000032_pt1 | contig 24199 bp, 21 predicted proteins | sample Colum_Yuk_RepB_8_FD_188447 | JGI IMG/M metagenome (GOLD analysis project Ga0255073, IMG submission 188447) | Freshwater microbial communities from Columbia River, Oregon, United States - Colum_Yuk_RepB_8h | ecosystem: Environmental > Aquatic > Freshwater > River | place: USA: Oregon | collected... | reverse complement strand
TTTTTATACAATCGGTACATCACCTTGGTAATAAATGGAGAAGAGCATGATTAAAGTCGGCATTGTGGGTGGCACAGGCTATACCGGTGTTGAGCTACTCCGTCTTTTAGCGCAGCATCCGCAGGTGCAATTACATTCAATTACATCGCGCACAGAAGCCGGTATGGCGGTTGCTGAGATGTTTCCATCCTTGCGCGGCCGGGTTCATTTGCAATTTACAACACCCGACACAGCTAGGCTCAATGAATGTGATGCGGTCTTTTTTGCGACTCCACATGGGGTAGCAATGGCACAGGCGAGAGACTTATTGGCCGCCAATGTCAAGATACTCGACCTAGCTGCGGATTTTCGTTTGCAAGATACTGCAGTCTTTGAGAAGTGGTACGGCATGCCGCATGCCTGTCCAGAGATCTTAAAAGAAGCTGTGTATGGTTTACCAGAAATTAATCGGGAAGCAATTAAAAAAGCTCGTATTATCGGACTAGCGGGTTGTTACCCTACATCGGTTCAATTAGGTTTTGCACCATTGTTGTCTCCTAAAAATGGCCATTCGCACCCTTTAATTGAGACCCAGTCTTTAATCGCTGATTGCAAATCAGGAACATCGGGTGCGGGACGTAAGGCCGAGATCCCCACATTACTTTCAGAGGCCAGTGATAATTTCAAAGCGTATGGTGTTAAAGGACATCGTCATTTGCCAGAGATTATCCAAGGACTAAAGGTAATTGCAGGTCATGACAATATTGCGTTGACCTTTGTGCCACATCTAACACCAATGATTCGGGGGATCCATTCAACTCTATACGCCCGGATTTTGCCCGAGGGGCGTGCTATGGATTTCCAAGCCTTATTCGAGCAGTTCTTCGCGAATGAACCATTTATTGATGTTTTGCCTGCCGGCAGCCATCCAGAAACTCGGTCAGTTCGGGGAAGTAACGGTATGAAAATAGCCATTCACCGCCCAGGGGGTGGGGATACCCTTGTTATTTTGGTCGTTGAGGACAATCTTGTTAAAGGGGCTTCAGGACAGGGCGTACAGTGCATGAACCTCATGTTTGACCTTCCTGAGACCATGGGGCTCGAGCAAATTGCCCTTTCACCTTAAATGATTCAAAGTACCTTGTGCAAATAGGGTAATTAAAGCCTAAAATGAATTCATATTAGTGATTTTGACAGGAGTAGCAAATGAGCCAAACAAACACCGCAGTTGAACAATCTTCCGCTCTGGCTGAGCCACCAATCCCTTTAATCTTTACCGATAGCGCTGCTGCTAAGGTAGCCGATCTAATTGCTGAAGAAGGTAATACGGATCTTAAGTTGCGCGTTTTTGTGCAAGGCGGAGGTTGTTCTGGTTTCCAGTATGGCTTTACTTTTGATGAAGCGGTCAATGAGGACGATACTACCTTTGAAAAAAATGGCGTTACTTTGCTGGTTGACTCCATGAGCTTTCAGTATTTAGTCGGCGCTGAGATTGATTACAAAGAAGACATCAATGGTTCACAATTTGTGATTAAGAACCCAAACGCCAGCACCACGTGTGGTTGTGGCTCTTCTTTCTCTGCTTAATAAGCTGGGTAATACGCACCGAGTATACGCAAACCCTTTGCACCCGTTACGGCCGGCATATTTGCTGGCCGTTTTTGTTGGTGCGCCCAGGCTAGCCAAGCAAAGGCGAGAGCCTCTACGAGTTGTGGATCAATCCCATGCTGTGCCGAAGATTCAATTACCAAACTAGGAATTTGCTTCTGAGCATGAATTTTTAGAAGCTCAAGCAAGGCAATATTTTTGGTACCACCACCACACACAATTAAACGCTGCGTTTCTTTGGCATGGGCCTGTAAACCATTAAGAATGCTTTGGATGGTAAGTTGTAATAGGCTTGCCTGCACATCCTCTGGTTTGTATGAACCTTGTTGTATGTGATCTTCAATCCATTGCAGATTGAAGTGATCGCGACCGGTACTTTTGGGAGGCAATTGAGAGAAGTAGGGGTCACTCAACATTTTTTGTAGGAGTTCTTCATCAGGGCAGCCAGAGCTTGACCATTGCCCGTCTTGATCAAAATCCTTACTTTGCTCTTTCTGAATCCACGTATCTAATAAAATATTGCCAGGACCACAATCAAAGCCACTAACCTCCCTCTGCTTTGGTAAGAGGGTAAGATTGGCGATGCCACCGATATTAAGAACCGCTCGGTTTTCTTGGGAGGAATAAAACTGCTCACTATGAAAAACGGGGACTAGGGGTGCACCTTGACCGCCTGCCGCCATATCGCGCGCCCGAAAATTAGCAATCACATTAATGCCAGTTAATTCAGCCAATAGGGCTGGATTTAAACTTTGATGGGTATAGCTCTGTAAGATATTTTTTTGCGGTTGGTGCCGCAGAGTTTGTCCGTGAGCTCCAATTGCATGGATTTCTTGTGCATGAAGACCCTGAATGAGTAAAAGCTTTGCGCATGCTTTTGCATACGCATCTGCAAGCGCATTGGCAGCAAGATGCTCACGATGGATCTCATTGGCACCCGGATATTGCAGGTGAAGTAGTTCTTGCTTGAGAGCGGGTTCAAATGGAAGGCTCACCGATTGTAAAAACCTTACCTTTCCAGAGTCGCTGATATCGCTTAAGACTGCGTCAATGCCGTCCAGGCTTGTACCAGACATGAGTCCGATATAGAGAGAAGGGGACGTAGACAAATTAGTAGAATTCAATGGTAGGCGCTCGGGTTCTCGACAATGCGACAATGACACTTTAACAATATATAGACCCTTAATTTAACCGAATCTAGAACTTGGTATGACGGCTAAACCATATCCGATTACCCCGCCCGTATTACACGCCATGGAAGTCACTAAACGTGGCTGTGAAGAGCTCTTGGTTGAGGCAGATTGGTTGCAAAAATTAGCCCGTAGTGCAGCGACGACTAAGCCCCTGCGCATAAAGCTAGGGTTGGATCCCACAGCCCCAGATATTCATTTGGGTCACACGGTTGTTTTAAACAAAATGCGCCAACTTCAGGATCTTGGTCACACTGTGATCTTTTTGATCGGAGACTTTACCAGCATGATTGGTGATCCCTCGGGGCGAAATAATACGAGACCTCCTTTAACGGCAGAAGAAATTGCCGTTAATGCCAAAACGTATTACCAGCAAGCGAGTGTGATCTTAGATCCAAGCAAGACCGAGATTCGGTATAACAGTGAGTGGTGTGATCCTTTGGGCGCTCGGGGCATGATCCAGCTTGCTGCCAAATATACGGTTGCACGGATGCTCGAACGCGATGATTTCACAAAGCGCTATCGTGGTGGTATTCCGATTTCTGTGCATGAGTTTTTATATCCCTTAATGCAGGGTTATGATTCAGTCGCCTTGCAAAGCGATTTAGAGCTTGGTGGTACTGATCAAAAGTTTAATTTACTGGTTGGTCGTGAGCTCCAAAAAGAATATGGTCAGGATCCCCAATGTATTCTGACGATGCCACTCTTGGTCGGTTTGGATGGTGTCGAGAAGATGAGCAAGTCCAAGGGGAATTACATCGGCATTAAGGAACCTGCCAACGAGATGTTCGGAAAGCTCATGAGCATCTCTGATGAACTGATGTGGGACTACTTTACCTTGCTCTCGTTTAGACCATTAGCAGAAATTGACTTAATGAAGCAAGAGGTAGCGGCGGGTCGTAACCCGAGGGACTGCAAAGTTCTTTTGGGACAAGAAATTGTGGCCCGCTTTCATACAGATGCCGCAGCAGAGAAAGCCCTAGAAGACTTTAATCATCGCGCTAAGGGCGGTATCCCCGATGATATTCCTGAGCTTCAACTCAGTGGCGCCCCACTTGGTATTGCTGCATTATTAAAGGCTGCTAATTTAGTCCCCTCAAGCTCAGAGGCAAATCGCAATATTGAGCAAAATGGCGTACGGATTGACGGTACGGTAGTGAGTGATAAATCCCTAAAGTTGAATGCCGGCTCTTACGTGGTGCAGGTTGGTAAGCGCCGCTTTGCAAAAGTAACCCTTACTGCCTAAACAGCGCAGTAATTAAGACAGCATTAATCCAATAAATCAAGATTTACGGAGTTACTGGGTGGTTTTAGACCAAAGTGTTCATAGCTTTGGCGGGTTGCAATTCTACCCCGCGATGTTCGCTGTAAATAACCTTGCTGAATCAAAAAAGGCTCCAGTACATCTTCAATCGTATCGCGTTCTTCACCAATAGCAGCGGCCAAATTATCAATCCCAACTGGACCGCCATTGAATTTATGGAGGATTGCTTCAAGTAATTTTCGGTCCATCACGTCAAAACCGATTGGATCCACATCAAGCATCATTAGAGCTGCGTCAGCCATTTCCTTGGTGATGATGCCACTACCCTTGACCTCTGCATAATCTCGGACCCGGCGGAGCAGACGGTTTGCGATTCGAGGAGTGCCACGAGCGCGTTTGGCTATTTCTACAGAACCCAGTGGATCAATTTGGGCATTGAGTAATTTGGCCGAACGTTCAATAATCTGGGTTAGCTCTGGAGTTGAGTAGAACTCTAGACGTGCCACAATCCCAAAACGATCGCGCAAAGGATTGGTCAGCATGCCAGCACGGGTTGTTGCACCAATTAAGGTAAATGGTTTGAGATCCAATTTCACACTACGCGCTGCAGGACCTTCGCCAATCATAATGTCCAGAGAGTAGTCCTCTAAAGCAGGATATAAAATCTCTTCCACTACCGGTGATAGACGATGGATCTCATCAATAAAGAGAACGTCATTTTCTTCGAGATTGGTTAATAGTGCGGCAAGATCGCCAGGGCGATCTAAGACGGGACCACTCGTTTGGCGTAAGTTAACACCAAGTTCTTTAGCAATAATATGAGCCAAGGTGGTCTTGCCTAGCCCTGGAGGCCCGAAGAGTAGAACATGATCAAGCGCCTCTTTACGATTACGCGTGGCATTAATAAAAATCTCGAGCTGAGCCCGTGCTTTACTTTGACCTACGTATTCATCAAGTTGTTTTGGTCGCAGAGCTCGTTCAATAACTGCTTCGGCATGACCGGCACCGGGGCTGACAATACGCTCGTTACCATCATCAATATTAAGATCATCGGTGCGGATTGTCATTTGTTTTTAGCCCTTCGAAAGCGATTTTAGTGCTAGCTTGATACCATCTGAGACCGTGACATCCGCTGGAACTTGACGAACCGCAAGGTGGGCTTCCTTATCAGAATATCCAAGTGCTAGTAGGGCTTGCGTTATTTCAGAGACAATATCAGGCTTACTAGATTTGTTCTGACCTAAACCTAGGTCAGGGGCAAGCTTTCCTTTTAGCTCAAGCAGGAGACGCTCAGCAGTTTTTTTACCAATTCCGGGTACTCGAGTTAGTGTGCCGGGCTCTTGAATGGTAATTGCTTGAACAAGTTCATTGACGCTCATTCCGGATAAGACTGCCAAGGCGGTACGAGCACCGACCCCACTAATCTTGATGAGAGACCGAAAGGCATCGCGTTCTGCATTTGTGGCAAAACCGAATAATTGCTGTTGGTCTTCCCGCACATGAAAATGGGTTAGTAATGTTAGTTGTTGCCCAACAAGGGGAAGTTGGTACAAAGTACTCATCGGTACATCGACCTCATAACCCACCCCATTGCAATCAATGAGTAATTTGGGTGCCGTAATGCTAATTAGGGTGCCTTGAATGCGTCCAATCATGCCTCTATCTTACTGCTTCGTTCGCCCGCCTTGCACTTGATGGTGATGAGCCGCACAAATAGCAACCCCCAAGGCATCAGCGGCATCCGGAGAGGGACTCTTGTTAAGCTTGAGTAGGCGTTTAACCATCTCTTGCATTTGTAATTTACTTGCCCGACCAGTACCCACAATAGCTTGTTTCACACCACGCGCACTATATTCCGTAACAGCTAATCCAGTGGAAACCATAGCAGCAATTACTGCACCCCGAGCTTGACCTAACATCAAGGTAGAACGTGGATTGACATTGAGGAAGATCTCTTCAATTGCTGCTGCATCGGGTTGATAGGTCAATAAAACCTCTTGCACCCCACTGTATAGAGTACCAAGGCGATTAGGCAGACCTAGGTCAATAGAGCCACTCTCAATAATCCCCGAACTAATATAGCGTAATCGTTGACCCTCAATTTCAATGACACCAAAGCCGGTTGTCCTTAAACCTGGATCGATACCTAGCCAGCGCATCAACAATTAATGCCTAAAGTGACGTGTGTTGGTAAAGAGCATCGTAATTCCATGTTCGTTGGCCGCTTCAATGACCTCGTCATCACGCATACTCCCCCCTGGCTGAATCACACTGCTAGCACCTGCAGCGACCACTATATCTAAACCATCCCGAAATGGGAAAAAGGCATCGCTAGCCACCGCTGAGCCCTTGAGGCTTAAACCTGCATGTTCTGCTTTAATACTGGCGATTCGGGCAGAATCAATCCGACTCATTTGCCCAGCGCCGACCCCCAAGGTCATGCCATTAGCACAGTAAACGATTGCATTTGATTTAACAAATTTAGCAACGCGCCATGCAAATATTAGGTCGGTGAGTTCTGTGGGAGTTGGGTGGCGTTTTGTAACAACCTTTAGTTCATTTTGAAGAACATTTTTACAGTCACTCGATTGCACCAATAGGCCACCACCAACGCGTTTCAGATCATATTGATTCAGGCTCGAAGCACCCTTGGGAAGCGGTATTTGTAATAAACGCACATTTTGTTTGCTAGCAAAGATAGTTTTGGCAGCCTCACTAAAGTTAGGAGCAATGAGGACTTCTACAAACTGTTTGGCAACGGCTTGCGCACACGCTTCATCGCACTCCCGATTAAGGGCAATGATGCCTCCAAATGCAGAAGTGGGATCTGTTTGTAGGGCTTTTTGATACGCTTCAAACACAGTGTTCGCAATTGCAACGCCACAGGGATTGGCATGTTTAATAATGACGCAAGCTGCTTGACTATCACTGATACTCTTAACGCATTCCCAAGCGGCATCTGCATCGGCAATATTATTAAAAGACAGCTCTTTGCCTTGTAACTGAGTGTAATGCGCGAGACTACCAGCCGACGCTTTGATATCGCGATAGAAAGCGGCTGATTGATGCGGGTTCTCACCATAGCGCATTTCTTGCACTCGTTCAAAGGCTAAGTGGAGTGTTTTTGGATATGGATTGCGTTTGGAGTGATCCTGTTGTTCATTCAGCGAGGATAGATAATTTGCAATTGCACCATCGTATTGGGCAGTATGTGCAAATACTTTCTTGGCATAGGCTAGATTACTTGTATATGAGACTGTATTCTGGTTGTTGCGCATCTCATCGAGAACTGCAGAGTAATCGGACGGCGATACAAGTACTGTGACATCTTGATGATTTTTAGCAGCAGCACGTAACATGGCTGGACCACCAATATCGATGTTCTCAACCGCGTCCTCAAAACTGCAATCTGACTTAGTAATAGTTTCCGTAAAGGGGTAAAGATTAATTACCAAGAGATCAATGGTCTCAATCCCATGCTCTTTAATGGCAGCCATATGTTCTTTAGAGTCACGGCGCGCTAATAATCCACCATGGACCTTAGGGTGAAGGGTTTTGACACGACCATCGAGCATCTCAGGAAATCCTGTGAGGGTTGAGACCTCGGTCACTGGAATACCTTTCTCAGTAAGTAATTTTGCTGTTCCACCGGTGGAGATTAGCTTTACACCCAGTTGATGAAGGGCTTGGGCAAACTCCACAATGTCATTCTTATCGGAAACAGAAAGTAGGGCGGTACGAATCATTATTTAGATTAGTTGGTGTTCAAGAAGTTTTTTGCGTAAGGTGTTTCGATTAATTCCTAAATAGGCAGCAGCAAGGGATTGATTTTGTTTGGCATGTGCCATAACGAGCTCAAGCATCGGCTTTTCCACCACACTCAAAACCATTTGATAAATATCATTGGGGGGCGTACCCTTGAGATCATCAAGGTAGCGCTGCAGATTGAGCTCAATACACTCGGTTACAGGATGTTTATTACTTGGCATTGATAAAAATTTAGGCTGCTTCTAAAAAAAGGAGTTGATCGGAATAAAGTTTCATTTCGTTAAAATAGTCATTGACCATTTGTAATTGGGCTTTACAGTCATCGGCTGTATTCATAAGGTGCCGAAAGGCATGAGAATTACGCAAACCCTTGCAGTACCAGCCAATATGCTTACGCGCTGTTCGTAAGCCCGTATATTCTCCATAAAAAGAGTAGTGATCCTCTAAATGCCCATTCATGATTGCTTGGATTTCTGCGATTTGTGGATTTGGTAACTTTTCCCCAGTTCTCAAGAAATGATTAATCTCACGAAATATCCAAGGTCTCCCTTGCGCAGCACGGCCAACCATTAAGGCATCAACACCGGTATATTCGAGTACCCATTGAGCTTTTTCTGGTGAAGTGATATCGCCATTAGCAACCACAGGAATGCCAATGGACTCTTTTACAGCACGAATCGTGTCATATTCAGCTGCACCATGATACAAGTCTGCCCGAGTTCTCCCATGAATTGTGAGCATGCTAATACCTGCATCTTCGGCAATTTTTGCGATTGTGAGTGCGTTCTTATTTTCTCGATCCCAGCCAGTACGAATTTTGAGAGTGACTGGGACAGCATCTGGACCGATACCTACAGCATTAACTACGGATTCCACAATCTGCTGAACAAGGGGTTGATCTTTTAGTAAGGCTGAGCCGGCAGCGACATTGCAAACTTTTTTAGCTGGGCAGCCCATATTGATATCAATAATTTGGGCGCCACGATCGACATTGAGTTTGGCAGCGGCAGCCATCATGCTGGGATCGGCACCCGCAATTTGGACCGCAATGGGTTTGAACTCGCCCACATGGTTGGCGCGGAGTTGGGTTTTTTCACTATTCCACAGTAATGCATTAGAGGCGATCATTTCGGAGACAGCATAGCCGGCCCCTAATTTCTTACAAAGTTGTCGAAAGGGTCTGTCTGTAACCCCTGCCATCGGTGCGACAAAAAGCGCATTGGCTAATTTGTGAGGACCGATTTGCATACGCTTGGAAATGTGATTGAAGTAGAGACGTCACTGTATCACAAGAGGAATGGTACTGCTTAATTTTTAAGCAAATAAGAGTGGACTTTTAGCGACGACCAAACATCATTTGCCTGGCAAGGGTTGTTTTGAAGGGTGGCACCCATTGCAATGCGGTCAAAGCTAAACCGCGTGACAGGCTAACTGGCAGCAAGGGTGAGGTGAATACCCTTGCCAAGAAATCAGTAATACCAATCGTGGCGCGTCGGTCGATTTCTCGGCTCTTTGCATACTCTTGTAAGGATGTTTGTATGTGATGTTGGGATTGATCTTTCACTTTAAATAGGCCAGCTAATTTTTCTGCTAAGAGATAAGCATCTCGTAATCCGAGATTAAGACCTTGGCCAGCAACAGGGTGAAGAGTTTGTGCCGCATTGCCAATCCATACCTCATGACCTTCGCAAACATGTTTACGATAGTTAAGCCCCAAATCGTAGAGACGACGATTAGCAATAGCTGTGAAAGCACCTAAGCGATAACCAAATTTACTTTGTAATTCTCTAAGGAATTCTGTTTCATTCAGATTTAAACGTCTTTGGCTGGAATGAGGAGATGCGCACCATACTAAATTGAGAGTATTGGGCCCTTGATGGCTGGGCAAAAGGGCTAATGGCCCTTCGTCTGTAAAGCGCTCCCAGGCTTGATGAGGTATTGTCTTTTCTACATTAACGGTGCCAACGAGAGCAGATTGCTGATAGTCGCGTCCCGATTCAATCCAGTCTTGGTCTTTAAATAAACCCCCTTCAGCATGGACTAAACAATCTGTCTCAAAAATCGGTACAGATACGCCAACATCATGCTGCCAATCAAAATGAGGGGTATGCTTTTGAATAGACCGCAAAGCCTTTCTAAGCGCAATATGAATATCGGTATAACGGCTAATGTGGCCTAAGGCTTCTTGCTTCAGTTCTTCTCGGGTCATGAGGGCGCGTCCAAATTGCCCAGCTTGAGATACATGAATTTGATGAATAGCCGGGCAGTGATCGGGCCATGCATGAATTGTGTCCAAAAGGAGTTTGCTACCGTGCGATAAGGCGATACCGCGACTATCCCCTGCTTGTATGCCTGCATCATCAGCTGGATTACGATCTACCAAGAGAAGGGCTAAGCCCGAGTTTTTTTGTAACAGCCAAGCCGCACAGGCTAGGCCAACAGGGCCGCCTCCCTGAATCACAACGGAATATGATTTGCTCATAGCAATGATCGCGTTAGGAGCGAACGATCGCTTCAATCTCAAGAGGGTCCACTGGAACCCCGCGAGAGATAAGTTCACAGCCCTGATCAGTGACAACTGCATCATCTTCAATCCGAATTCCAATATTCCAAAATACTTTTGGAATATCGTCAGCCGGTTGAATATATAAGCCGGGCTCAATCGTGAGCACCATATCTTTTTTGAGAACACGCCATGGCTTTTCTTGATCAACTGGTTGATTGATATGGGACTCGCGATAAGAGCCTACATCATGAACATCCATGCCCAGCCAGTGACTCGTACGGTGCATATAGAAGCGTTTGTATGCGCCCAACTCAATCGCATTATCCAAGGAACCAACATCACTGAGTTTGATGAGTTTTTCATCAATCAATCCTTGAGTGAGCACTCGTATCGCAGCGTGATGCGGATCAATGAAGGTTTTACCAGGGCGGGTTTGAGCAACAGCAGCTTCTTGTGCGGCTAAGGTAATGTCATATAGAACACGTTGACTAGCGCTGTAGCGGCCATTAATCGGAAAGGTCCGTGTGATGTCTGATGCATAGCCATTAAGCTCGCAGCCCGCATCAATTAAACAAAGATCACCGTCGAGTAATTCGGCGGAACCTGCGCGGTGATGCAGGACACAGGCATTAGCACCTGCGGCAACAATACTGTTATATGCAACACTTTGTGCACCACGATAGCGAAACTCATACAGAAGCTCTGCTTCCAGCTGATACTCTCGTTTGCCGGGTTTGCAGGAGCGCATTGCCCGAATATGGGCTTCTGCAGAAATAGCAGCCGCTTGGCGCATGGTCTCGATCTCACCGGGACCTTTGAAGAGACGCATCTCATGAATCAAGGATTCGATATTATGAAAGACCTCGGGGGAAGCCGTTCCCGCTCTTGCTTGTTGACGCACATGACTCATCCAGTCACGGATCTGATGATCAACCTGAGCGTTACTAGCGAGGCGAACATAAATAGCGTTTTGATTAGCTAGAAACTCGGGTAACTTTTTTCCGAGGTCGGTGTTGGAATAGGCAGCATCGAGATGCAAAATCTCTGGAGCAGCTTCTGGTCCTAAGCGATAGCCATCCCAGATTTCACGTTCAAGGTCTTTGGGTCGACAAAATAAATGACTTTCAAAGCCTGTTTTCTGAATCAACATGACTAAGGTTGCACCGGGCTCATCAAAGCCGGTGAGATAGAAAAAATCGCTATCGTGTCGATACGGAAAATCACTATCCCGATTACGAGCCTTTTCTTCTGCTGTTGAAAGAATGACCACACCGCTCCCGCTCTTGGCCTGTATATTCTGCGCCAGACGAACTCGCCGCTGCTGGCATGCAACGATGAGAGGATTATGAGAAGAGAGATGGTTCATAAGGATTCAGATTTATTTAGCTCAGCCAATCGTTCGGGGCTCCCTACATCGTGCCACGAACCTCGATAATTTTCACCAGAAACCCGATTATCTGCCATCGCCTTACGTAATAAAGGGGCTAGTTTGGCACTTTGACCAGGAATAAGGTCCTTAAATAGGGCACGATGATAAATGCCAATCCCAGAAAAGGTCAGTTTTGGAATACCTTTGGTCGCAGGCCTTGCATCCCTCACGATTTGTTCATCGAGATAAAAGTCACCATGGGGGTGCTGGCGTGGATTGGGTACCAAAATTAGGTGGGCTAAAAATTGCTGTTGGGAACGAAGCTCAAGGATTCGATTTAGGAGATCATTAATCGGAAAATGAGGGGCAAAGACGTCACCGTTCATTGCTAAAAAATAATCATTCGCTTTCAGAAGTGAGAGAGCCTTACAAATTCCACCAGCTGTTTCAAGAGCAGTTTCTTCTTTAGAGTACTCAATGCGCAGACCAAGTGACTCGCCGGTACCTAAGGCCGCCTCAATTTGCTCTCCCAGCCAAGCATGATTAATGACAACTTGTTTAACGCCGACCTTTGCTAAACCCTCAAGATGCCACGCTAGTAATGACTTACCATGAACCTCTAGTAGTGGTTTAGGAATGGTGTCGGTTAATGGACGCATACGCTCACCACGGCCAGCGGCTAGCAATAAGCAGGGAACAGAGTTTGATAGATTGAATGCAGATGTAGCGCTCATACTTTACTAACTTCTATTCGATCCAAAATTCGAAGTAGGGGCTTTAAAGCAATATAGCGCGACGCAACTGCGCGAACGTATTTCAATACTAGAGGAATATCTTTTAGGTAATTTTCTTTACCATCTCGGTGATAAAGACGTGCAAAGATACCAAGAATCTTAAGGTGGCGCTGTAATCCCATCCACTCAAAATCACGATAGAAATCTGCAAAGTCACTGGGAACCCCAAGACCTACTTTACGAGCCCTTTCCCAGTAGTCAATCAAAAAATCAATGACTTCTTCTTCTGACCATTCGATATACGCATCTCTCCAGAGCGAAACTGCATCGTAAGTAATGGGTCCATATAGAGCATCCTGAAAATCTAAGACCCCCGGATTATTTTGATCGGTGTACATTAAATTACGCGAGTGATAATCACGGTGCACATAAACCTGAGTTTGTGCCACATTATTTTCTTTGATGAGGGTAAAGATCGTTCCGAGATCTGTTTGCTCTTTTTGATCTAATGGAGTTTGATGATGACACTTGAGATACCACTCTTCAAACAAATCCATTTCACGCTGTAGGGTGGCAGCATCATAGGGGGGGAGAACATGCGGCCGACTAGCTAATTGCATCTTAATGAGTGCATCACTCGCGTCTCCATAGAGCTGTTTGGCATTCTTCTTATCAATGCTATCAAGATATGTTTTTGTACCCAAATCACTTAGAAGTAAAAATCCCTCCGCGTAGTTCTCTGCCATGACCGTCGGTACATTAAGCCCGGCATTTTGTAGAATTTTGGCAACCTGTACAAATGGCCCTAGAGCTTCTTTATTAGGAGGCGCGTCCATCACAATTAGGGCAGAATGCTCAGGATGATCACATTCAAGACGAAAGTAGCGACGAAAGCTCGCATCAGCAGAAGCAGGTTTAAGGGTAGGGGTTTTAAGGCCCCACCGACCCTTTTGGCTTTCTAGCCAGGCATTGATTTGTAGAAGGCGGTTATCAGGCATGATCGATTCGTATAATAAGGCTGTCTGCATCCATGAGTCATTATCGCCGTCGCGCTGGCATTAGCGCCCATCTTCTATCCATAGAGACCCTGCGCGCGATCCTGGGCCTTACTCTAGTGCCTATTATTTTTTGGCACATACCAGCACATGGCCAAAATTTGGGTCCCATGATCAATAGTATTGCGCCATTATTACCATCGCAGCAACAGAATCAAGCCCAACAGCAACTACAAAATCAAGCGCCCACGCCGATCGGTGATCCACCAAAACCTCTGGCAGTAGGTTCTGTACCAACCCTTACTTTAGTACCTAGTCGCGGTGAAGTGACGACCCTGAAGTTAGATGATCAGTTGCGCCAAGGTAAAGCAATTCCAGATAACCAAGCTCTGACATTCACATTTAGTGATGAAATTGATGGCGTTGTAGATCGTGATATGAAACTAAAAGGTCGGGCACAAATACGCCGTAATGCCACCATCATTAAGGCCGATGAAATTATCTACAACCCAGATACTGATATTGCCGATTTGATTGGTAACGCACAGTTAATTAAAGACAATACTGAATTTTCTGGGCCCCGCGCACGTTTTAAAGTAGATGCTCACCAAGGAGAAATGGATCAACCTAATTATGAGTTACGGGAGGTTCGCGGTCGAGGAAAGGCAAATAAATTAACGATTGAGTCTGCCGAGGTGTTTGTTTTTGATAAATCAATATATACAACGTGTAGCCCTGAGAACTTAGATTGGTATTTCACGGCAAGTCGTGTTGAGATTGATCAGGAACAAAAGGTAATGACCGGTAAGAACGGGGTCATGCGCTTTTTTGATGTGCCCATCATGTATGCCCCTTATTTCAGTTTGCCGACCTCCAATCAGCGGCGCTCTGGTTTACTCTCCCCGACCATCGGCTATAACTCTAATAATGGTTTAGATATTTCTCAGCCGTATTATGTGAACATTGCGCCGAATCGTGATCTAACAATTACCCCACGATTTATGAATCATCGAGGTACGATGCTGGGAGCAGATCATAGATTTATCGATACAAAAATGTCAGGAATTATTAAAGGCCAGTATTTAAACTATGACAAAATAACTCAAACAAATCGTTGGTCTTTGGATTGGCAACAACGACAGTTATTTCTGCCGACTTGGAATGGCTATGCAAACATTACTAAAGTTTCTGATAGTTTATTTCCAATTGATTTTTCATACGGTTTAGGTAGCGCTTTGGTGTCTCAAAATAGACAAGAGTTGGGCACAAGTTACGGTGGTATTAAAGGCTGGAATATTAGCGCAAGAACCCTAACCTTTCAGACCTTGCAACCAGACCCAACATCAATTGCTACTGCGCCATACAACATCCTTCCACAAGTAATGGCCAATTATAGTAATAGGAGCAATCTTAATAAACCAGGCCCTTATCAGGGATCCTTTGGAAGAGGCCCTGACATCACATTTGGAGCAGACTTTTCTCGTTTTTCATATAACGCAAATAATAACTATGGACCAGCTTCGGGCCTTGCTCAAGGTGGCACGTTTAGTCAGGCAGACCGAACAGTCTTTAAGGGAAGCATTGCATTGCCTCAAGTTACTCCCGGTTATTATTTAAAACCAAAGTTAAGTTTGCAGGCAAATTATTATTCTGGATCTTTGGTTAATGGAGCTTTAGGTTCAAATCAAATCTCACAACCAAATCAACCAGTGCAAGGGTTTGCATTACCAACCCTAAGCCTTGATTCTGGATTGGCGTTTGAGCGCGATGCGACTGAGATGAAATGGTTTTTTGGCCGAGACATGCTGGTCACCATGGAGCCACGCGCTTTCTATGTGTACACCCCATTTCAGAGCCAAGCTCAGACACCACTTTTTGATACTGCCGATGCTGGTTTTGGGGTGACCCAAATCTTTAGTGAAAACACCTTTGTGGGCAATGACCGTGTTGCAGATAACAATAAATTAACAACAGGTTTAACCAGTCGCGTTTTAGAGGGAAATACAGGTGCTGAGCGTGCCACCGTGACCATTGCGCAGCGACAGGACTTTACAGGTCAGCGTGTTGGCTTAAATGGCACAATTGCAAATCCGACTCGCTACTCGGATACCTTAGGCGCTAGTACAGTCCGCTTAATGGGTAACTTTAATGTGGACTTATTTGGCCAATACAACACAAACCTAAATCGCTTTGTACAAAGTAGCGTAGGTGCTGGATGGCGACCGACACCTGGTCGTAGCCTTAATTTTGCTTATCGTAACGTCTGGAATCCGCCTGCTGCAGGTAGTAATTCCGGTGTTACAACCACGGATCAATACAATGCATTTGGTGAATGGCCTGTCTTTAAAAAATATCGCCTACTCGGCCGTTGGGGCTATGATGCATTAACTGCAAAAACCTTAAATACTCTAGTGGGATTGCAATATGACGAGGATTGTTGGACCGCGCGTTTTGCCTATTCACAGGCACGTAATACCACGCAGATCACCACCACACAGGTGCTTTTTCAATTAGAATTTAGAGGGTTTGGTAGTGTCGGAAATAATCCAGTCGATGTAATGCGACTGAATGTTCCGGGTTATCAACCTGTTACCAAACCTTTGCCACCCTCACCATACGAAAACTATCAATAATGGCTTCGCGTAGTATGCAATTACTCTCTCGGGCCTATATTGGCATATACAGTTGTTTGGTATTGATAATTGCAATATATGCCAGTGACTCTTTTGCGCAGACTGGGTCAGCTAGCACGGATACAAAAATCAGAAATATCGATGGAGTTGTTGCGGTTGTCAATACGGGAGTAGTAACGCGTAAAGAAGTGGATGACCGTATTGCATCCCTTCAAAAACAGGGGCCGAAGCTGCCTGAAGGTGAAGAGTTACGCAAACAGGTTCTCGAAAGCTTAATTTTAGAAAAAATACAAATTCAGGAAGCAGAGCAGGCTGGCTTAGCAGTTGCCAATAAAGAGCTCAATAAAATTATTGAAGATATTGCCATGCGGAATAAATTAACCATGACCGAGTTTAGGGGCACGATTATAAAAACGGGTATGAGTTTTGAGCGCTATAGAGAACTACTTCGCGAAGACGTATTAAAATCGCGCTTACGAGAACGCGAAGTTGATTCACAAATTAAGATTTCAGATGCTGAGATCGATAACTTCATCGTTGAACAAATGCAACGGCGGGGTGCTGATACCAGCAACACGCGGGCATCAGGCCCTGAAGAGATTGCAGTTGCCCAAATTTTTATTCCAGTAGAAGAGGGTGCAGGACCCGGTGCTCAGGCAGATGCTAGAAAAAAAGCAGAATCAATCTTAAAAGAGGCTCGTGGCGATGCTGATTTTATTCAATTAGGCGCAAAGGCTAATAAAGAGAATTCGAAGATCAAGTTTCAAGATTTAGGTTACCGAACGCAAGATCGTCTACCCCAAATTTTTATAGAGTCCGTGCGTAATCTTGGCCCGGGTCAAGTTGCCTCCTCTGTAGTTCGAAGCCCAGCAGGCTTTCATGTACTTAAAGTCATGGATCGACGAAGTGCTGGGTCTGGAACCCGCGCTGCTAGTAATGCGAACCCTCTTGATGCTACTCCGCAAAATCTAACTGTTACCCAAACTCTAGCCCGACATATATTGATTCGGCAACGCCAAGGTTTGCAGGATGCTGATGTTGAGCGACGCCTCCAGGGATACCGTGATCAGATTCGTGCGAAGACCGCAGATTTTGAGTCCATGGCCAAGAAATTTTCAGAGGATGGCTCTGCACAAAATGGCGGTGTGTTGGGTTGGATGGGGCCTGGCGATCTTGTGCCCCCATTCGAGATTGCCATGAACCGTTTACAAATTGGTGAAGTTAGTGACCCAGTAAAGACTGAATTTGGCTGGCATTTAATTCAGGTAATGGAGCGACGTGATGCACAGCTTACCGTTGAGAAGCAACGGGAGTTTGCGCGCGCAGCTATTCGAGAGAGAAAATTTGAGCAAACCTATCAAGACTGGTTAAGGCAATTACGCGATACAGCAACAGTCAAGATTTTGAACGTGGATGAACAGTTCCGTTAAATTAGCAATCAGTTCAGGAGAGCCCGCTGGTATTGGACCAGAGGTATCGATTGCAGCTGCTAACGCATTTATTGGTGATAATCCTGAAGTCAAAATCACTCTGTATGGTGATCGTAGCCTACTACAGACTCAAGGTCTGGCAAGTCAAATTCAGATTGCTCATATCCCGCTTATCCAGCCAAACATCATCGGCAAACTAAATCTAGAAAACGCTCCGTATGTTCTTTCTGTGATTCAAGAAGCAAGCTCTGCCTGTCGCAAGGGTATACATGACGCTTTGGTGACCGCTCCTGTACAGAAAAGTATATTAAATACACCTTCGATCAAGTTTAGGGGCCATACCGAGTTCTTAGCTCAATTAGATAGCAAAGATCAGGTGGTGATGATGCTATGCGGGCATATCCGAGATCCAAAGAGTGGAAGCAATCAAGCATTTCCATTGCGGGTTGCATTGGCAACAACTCATTTAGCGATCCAAGATGTTCCTCAAGCCATTCAATATCAATCCTTATTGCAAACCTTACGCATCATTCATGCCGATTTGCAAACCCGTTTTGGTATTGCTAACCCCATCATTATGGTCACCGGCCTAAATCCCCACGCTGGTGAAGATGGGCAACTGGGGACGGAAGAAATTGAGATATTGATGCCGGTAATCAAGGCAGCTAAAGCCGAGGGGATCAACGCATCCGGACCTTATCCAGCCGATACACTTTTCAATCCAGTTCGTTTGCAAGCAGCAGATGTCGTTCTGGCGATGTATCACGATCAAGGCTTGGCCCCCTTTAAGTTTGCAACCTTTACCGAGGGGGTCAATATTACTTTAGGCCTCTCGTATATTCGTTCATCAGTTGACCATGGCACCGCTCTGGATATTGCAGGACAGGGTAAAGCAGATTGGCAGAGCATGTTAGCTGCACTAAATATGGCTAAAGAGCTCAGCGTCAGACAGAAGCGATTGAATGCATCAGGCACGTAAGCGATTTGGCCAAAACTTTCTAATTGATGGGGGGGTTATTTCAGGGATTGTGCGAGCGCTGGCGCCTGAACCCATGACGCATCTTTTAGAAATTGGCCCTGGTTTGGGCGCATTAACATTGCCCTTACTCACTCAGGTAAACCATTTAGATGTCCTCGAAATCGATCGTGACCTAGTGCACTATTGGCAGGAGCAAAAGCAAAAACAGGCCTTAACTGGATTAAATATTATTGAGGGTGATGCGCTTGAATTTGATTTTCAATCATGGGCTCAGCGGGGCAAGGCAGGCAAACAACGAAGTTGCATTATTGGTAATCTCCCGTACAACATTTCTTCGCCACTACTTTTTCATTTAATCTCAGCAGCATCCTGGATCGATGAGCAGGTTTTTATGTTACAAGCCGAGGTAATAGAGCGTATTACAGCATCAGCAGGCAACTCTGAATACAGTCGCATATCGGTCATGTTGCAAGCGCGCTACCACGTAGAGCAAATCATGGATGTGCCACCAGAAGCTTTTGAACCCAAACCCAAGGTGAACTCAGCAGTAGTGCGTATGATCCCGCGCCGTGATTTCGATCTCACTGAGAAAGAGTGGACTTCGTTAAGCAGACTCGTAGCAATGGCCTTTGCACAAAGACGTAAGATGTTACGTAGTAATTTATTTGAACTCCAAGCAGAACTCATGCTTTCTGAAGAGGAGTTAAAAGCAAGGGCGCAAGAGATTGCGGTTGAGCGTTATATTGAATGGGCCAAGATCTTAGTTAAAACGTCATAAAAAGCTTGAAACCAGCTTATTAGTACGCTTTAGGATCAATACGACGCATCTCACCCTCAATCCAGGACTCAACTTCTGTGTGCAGTTGATCACCTGATTTTCCTGAAGAGGCGATTGCCGGACCAATCGACACGGTGATCAGCCCTGGGTATTTCAAGAAACTATTACGTGGCCAATAACGACCGGCATTATGAGCAACAGGTAGGACTGTTGCCTGGGTCAAGCCAGCAAGTCGGGCGCCACCCTTGCGATAGGGTTTATGTGATCCAACCGGAGTGCGCGTCCCTTCTGGAAACAAAATAATCCACTTTCCAGCTTTGAGGCGAGCCTTGCCCTGATTGGTCACCGAGATTGCAGAGCTTTCTTTGGCGGAACGATTGATGTGAATCATATTGAGTAAGCCCATGACCCAACCAAAAAAAGGGATCCATAACAACTCACGCTTAAAGACATAGCAAAGATCTTTGGGGAACATGTTGAGATAAGCAATCGTTTCCCAAGCGGATTGATGTTTGCTGAGGATGACAATCGGCTGATCCTGAACGGCATTAACATGCTCCATACCTAACACTTGATACCGAATTCCGCAAAAGAACTCAAGAAAATGAATAATGCTTTTACCCCAAAACTGAATAAGCTGATAGCGTTTATGTTCGTTGATAAAGGGAAAGCTTAATAAGCAAAATACAGCGTAAGGCGGCGTGAACAGAATCAAACTTAGAAAAAATAAAAAGGAACGTAACCAAATCATGACTGGGACACGATATGTTTAGCAAATGCCATCAGATCTGGGTGTATCTGAGTTCCATCGGGTAAGTCGGCATGATTCATTGTGGATCCTTTGCCGGTTAAAACCAGATGCGGTGTTGCACCCAAGGCAGTACCTGCTAACAAGTCACGCAGTGAGTCTCCCACAATCGGAATATTATTTAAAGGTAGATCCTGAGTGGCTCGATCCTTAAGATAGCGCTTAGCAATTTCATGCATTAATCCTGGTTTTGGTTTGCGGCATAAGCATTGATCCTCATCAACATGGGGACAAAAGAAAACCCCATCAATTTTGCCACCGAGGGGCTTTAGTAAATCCATCATTTTTTGATGCATTGCATGTAACTCAGAGAGTGGGTAAAAGCCCCGTGCAATACCGGATTGATTGGTGGCGATTGTCAAAATGTAGCCCGCCTGGGAAAGTAAAGCAATTGCCTCTAGGCTATTAGGGATGGGTACCCATTCCTCTGCTGATTTAACGTAGTCATCACGATCCTCATTGATCACACCATCGCGATCCAAAATAATGAGTTTACTGACCGCTAGACTCATGCAAGCTTACCGATATCGGCTACCAAATTCATTTTCTGATGAAGCTGATTTAAAAGCGCTATACGGTTTTGTCTAAGTTGCAAATCCTCATCCATCACCATGACATCAGAAAAGAATTGATCAATCGGTTGGCTAAGCGCTACAAGATTTTGGAGTAAGCCGATAAAATCATGACTCTTAAATTGTTGGTCCAGTTTTGGGCTAAGAGCCTCTAAGGACTTCAAAAGGTTTATTTCAGCCGGAAGACGCAAAAGTTGAGTTTGAACCTCAGACGGTAATTTACCCTCAATTTTTTTCAGAATATTACTAATTCGTTTGTTCGCTGCTGCTAGCTGAGTAGCCTCACTCAGCTCGTTAAAGCTACGGACTGCCTCTAAGCGAACAGTTAAATCATTGATCTTGCCTGGATTCATGCATAAGACAGATTCAATCTCTGGAACTGTATACGGTTTATCACCCAGTAAATGATCTTTAAGATAAGCTCTTAGTCGTTCTAGAATAAATTGATAGATGGCCTCTTCGCTAACTTGATTTTTTAGAGTAACACCTGAAAACTGGTTTTTTGCTAGACCAATTAATGTATTAAGGTCTAAGGGTAAATTCTTTTCAATCAAAAGTCGGCAAATACCCAGAGCATGTCTCCGAAGGGCAAAAGGGTCTTTATCGCCGGTTGGAATTAAGCCAATAGCCCAAATACCCACAATGGTCTCTAATTTATCGGCAATTGCAAGAACAGTACCGACTAGGGTTTTTGGAAGAGCATCACCAGCAAAACGCGGTAAGTAATGTTCGCTACAAGCGGCAGCAACATCTGGATGCTCGTGGTCTGCTAAAGCGTAATATTGACCCATTACTCCCTGTAGCTCGGGAAACTCACCAACCATATCACTCAGTAAGTCAGTCTTAGCAAGTTCAGCAGCTCGGCTAACAGTTTTTGGGTCGATCCCAATACCAGCCTCATGAATTTGATTGGCAATATGGATTGCAATGGCTTGCACCCGTCCCATTCGTTCTAATTGATTGCCCAATTGGTTGTGATAGACGACCTTAGCCAAATCAGCGATACGAGACTCTAAGGAGCGTTTTTTATCTTGTTGAAAGAAAAAACGGGCATCGGAAAGGCGCGGACGAATGACACGCTCATTCCCCGAGATAATTCCTTCGGGTCGCTGGGTTGCTATATTTGAAACAATTAAAAAGCGGTTTTTTAGTTTGCCTGCATCATCAGTCAATGCAAAATACTTTTGATTTGTTTGCATGGTCAGAATTAAACATTCTTGTGGCACGTCTAAAAATTCAGGGTCAAAATGACAGGTATAGATCGCAGGAAACTCAACTAAAGCAGTTACTTCATCCAATAGAGAGTCTGGCATTAATACTCTATCGGACTGAGCTGCTTTGAGTAATTCAGCCTCGATAAGTTGGCGCCTTTTTGAAAACGAGGCAATCACTTTGCCCTCGCGCTCAAGCGTGTTTTCATAATCGACTGCAGACTGAATAGCAATTGGACCAGAGGACATAAAGCGATGACCCTCAGTAGCGTTACTTGCTGTCATACCGAAGACCTGAATGGGGAGAACGTGTGAGCCATGCATGGCAACAATACGATGAACAGGCCTTGCAAACTCAACATCTTGCAAATCACCATTGGCGTTATGCACTTGGTAATGCATCATTTTGGCAATTGGTAATTGCTTGACTGCCTCTTCAAATGCTAGTTGAAGACTGTTTTGTAGATCTGCCCCTTTGGCAGTAACGTTGAGGTAAAGAGCCTCATTTTTACCCTCACCACTTTTTTCTAATTGACTAATCGGAGTATTGGCATAACCAAGGGCCGCCAGTTTCTTTTGTAAGGGCGCGCTTGCTTGACCGCGCTCATCAAATGCAATTGAGGTGGGTAATAGCTTTTCACGCACTGGATGATCTGGCGCTTGTAGAACAACATCTTCGATTAATAAAGCAAGTCTTCTAGGGCTGGCAAAGGATTGCAACTTGGCATTTGCACCTATTAAATGGACCTGATTTAATGATTGAAAGACCGATTGAGCAAAAGAATCACCTAAGCGTTTCAAAGTCTTTGGTGGTAACTCTTCAGTAAAAAGCTCAACTAACAAAGCAGCAGATTTCATGGGGGCTGATACCTTATACAGATTTCTTTTGGAGCATCGGAAAGCCCAGTTGTTCACGTGACTCGAAGTAGGCTTGGGCAACTAATCGGGATAAATTACGAATACGTCCAATGTAAGCGGCACGCTCTGTTACAGAAATGGCACCCCGCGCATCAAGAAGATTAAAAGTATGAGCCGCCTTAAGAACCATCTCATACGCAGGGAGGACTAAAGCAAGTTCCATTAACCGTTTTGCTTCACTTTCATAATTAATAAAATTACTAAAGAGCAACTCCGTATTAGAGTGTTCAAAGTTATAGCGCGATTGCTCAACCTCGTTTTGGTGATAAACGTCACCATAAGAGACACCATCAGTCCAGACTAAATCAAAGACGTTTGAGCAGTTTTGTAAATACATCGCCAATCGCTCGATGCCATAAGTAATCTCGCCTAGGATTGGTTTGCAATCTATGCCACCCACTTGTTGAAAGTAGGTAAATTGAGTGACTTCCATGCCGTTTAACCAAACTTCCCAGCCAAGACCCCAGGCCCCTAAGGTCGGGTTTTCCCAATCGTCTTCGACAAAGCGGATATCGTTTTGCTTCAGATCAAGACCTAATGCTCGCAACGATCCTAGGTATAAGTCCAAAATATTATCGGGCGCAGGTTTAAGAACTACTTGGTATTGGTAGTAGTGTTGGAGTCGATTGGGGTTCTCGCCATAGCGCCCATCTTTGGGACGCCGTGAGGGTTGTACATAGGCAGCTTTCCATGGCTCAGGACCGATGGCACGCAAGAACGTGGCAGTGTGAGAGGTGCCGGCACCGACCTCTAGGTCAATCGGTTGTAGGAGTGCACAACCCTGATGATCCCAGTAGTCTTGTAGCTTAAGAATGATTTGCTGAAAGGTTAGCATGCCAAATCGATGAGTTTAGTAATATCAAGGCCTTGATTTTACTCGGCAAAGACTTGTCAGGCCAAAAAGATCCCTCTTACTTTCGGAATCGTAAATACGCCGTTAGCAGGATTAAAAGAGAAAAAATCAGAATAGGCCAGTTACCCCAAATCACATAAGGGGTCTGTCCAATGTAAGGCTGGACAGTACCGGAAAGTTCGCCTTGTACAAACTGATCTAAGACTGCCTGTACTTTGCCGCGATGATCAATGATGGCAGTAATGCCGGTATTGGTAGCGCGCAAACTAGGCAAGCCGGTTTCGACCGAGCGTAATTGTGAAAGTCGTAATTGCTGCATCGGGGCCTGGGACTGCCCGAACCAGGCTAGATTGGTGACATTGATTAAAAGACTGACCGGATTTTGGCTCTGGCGGAGGCGACTGGCAATCTCGTTACCAAAAATATCTTCATAGCAAATGGAGATCGCAGCATATTGCGCTTTATGAATGTCGTGATGTTGACTTGAAATAGGAAATGGACTTTGAGTGATGGCGCCCCTTGCAAAATTACTCATGGGCACCTTAAAGGCATCGACAAACCACTGAAAACCAGGTGGAATAAATTCTCCAAAGGGAACAAGGTG
>Ga0255073_1000019_pt1 | contig 27660 bp, 23 predicted proteins | sample Colum_Yuk_RepB_8_FD_188447 | JGI IMG/M metagenome (GOLD analysis project Ga0255073, IMG submission 188447) | Freshwater microbial communities from Columbia River, Oregon, United States - Colum_Yuk_RepB_8h | ecosystem: Environmental > Aquatic > Freshwater > River | place: USA: Oregon | collected... | reverse complement strand
CACTAGCAACAGCCCGTCTGTAAACCTAAAACAGATACGGTGATAGCTGTCTACGCCCTGTGTGTACACCGGCACAGCTGCCATAAGCTGTAGTTTGTTATAATTAAATATAGCTACTTGGCTGCTAGGCGTGTTTAGCCACTTCATCTCTACATCACCTATGTAGCTTTCTCTGTGTTGCTCTAGTTTCTTATTTATGTGGTAATCAGTAAAGTAGAATGCAGGCGTAGGCGTAAGCGACCAGGGTAATACACTCTCCAAGTAGTTAGCTAGCCTTTGCTCTCTCCCATAGTCTGCCTTTATTTGTCTAATTGGCTCCACGGGCTGCCCTTTCGCTATCGCTCATAAATGCATCTGGCACAGGCTCGCGCTCAGCTACAGGATCTAGATTTAGCCCTGCCTCTGTAACTACCTCTGTGTAATCCTCTGGCATTAGCCATTGTGCATCATATTTACGCATCCATATTGGCTGGCATTGGTTAGCCTTGACCTTCTCGCGGCACATCCAACCTTTGTATGGCGCACCTGTCTTGCCTATGCCCTCTAGCAACATCCTAAAACCGTGTTTACAGCTTGGCTCATTAGGTAGGTCTATAGCGCCTGTCTTTGTAGGCTTTGTAGGGGCTGTAAGGCTTTGTGCCTTGTCCATATCCTGCCGTGTAGGTCTACCTATGCCACCAGGAGTTAGCAGGCCTATAACGCGACCATAAGCGCTAGTAACGCAGTTCTCTACCCAAAAATTAGCATTAACGCCACGGTCTGACCTAACTTCTAGCGCATAATCTACAGCGCTTGGCTTCTCATCATCATAATTTTTATAGGCCTCAGCTCTTACCAGTATGTAGCCATCTTTTAGGCTTATATCCTCTATGTATGCAACTAGGCGCAAGCCCGGATATTCTGCCCGCGCCCTAGTTATGCGGGCGTTTACATCCTCGTAACCCTCTAAAAAGTTGCTCATTTATTAGCCTCTTTTAGCGCCTTAGCTATATTTTTACCGCGTAGATAACCGTCTCCGTGGCCCTCGCGGTAGCCTGTGCGATAGGCAGCTAACATAAACATACCTACCATTAGCACCGTAAATAAAATTACTGCTAGATCTATTAACATACAGCCCCTTTAGTTATGGCTGATAGCTCTACCTGCTAAGTAGCCCTCTCAGCGTGTAGCTAAAAGTATGAAGGCTAGCACCGACATAAAGCAACCCGACACGCTAGCGGGCTAGTCGTTCCTCAAGCAATAGCTCATAAATTTTATCTACGCGCTGCTCTATACGCTCTACGCGACCTCTTAAATTATGGTTTCCGTTGTTATCTGGTAGCAGCTCGCTTAGATAATGCCTAACTAAATGCCTAATCAGCCCAAGCCCTACACCTGTAAGAGCGCATATAGCCAGCGCAATACTTAGTAAGGCTTGAGCTGTAGACATTACTTCTTAGATCCTATGCCATATTGCTTTTCGTTAGGCTGTATAGCTTTTAGTACTGGCCCGATAAGACCAGCTAAAAAAGCATTAGCTAATACTTTAGGGTCTGTTATGCCTGCTAGGTACAAAGCTGCAACGCTAGCTAAAGCCGCGCGCCCGTAACTATAGGCCGCTGCCTCTAGTTGCTTTCTATTCATTGTGCTACCTGCTCTGCCCCTTGTGTTTTGCCCTTGCTTAACCTTAGTATTATTTTGGCAGCTTTAGCCTCATTTACAGCTACCTCAAAGTGCATTTCATCTGCCCTGGTCCACTCGCCGCCCCAGGCTAGCCCGTACTTTTTAGCTAGCGCCTTAATCATTGGCACTTTCTCGGCTGGAAATGTACCGCGCTTAGTCAGCGGGTGTTTAGTAGCGTTTAGATCTATAGCTGTACCGCTTGCGTGATTACTTAGCTTGCCCGGTACGCCGCGCACATCTCTAAAACAGTAGCCCCACTCATCTAGCGCGCCCTCATCTATTGGCTCTATTAGCGCGTGGAACTCAGCGGCAAAACCAATTAGTAAAGGTGCTACAGCCTCAGCGCATTTAAGTTTTCTATTAGTTCCGGGTACTGCATAACTTTTTATGCCTATCTCTGTGGGGTCTTTACTGGCAGGCCAGCCGTTATAGCTCTGTAGCATTTAGCCAAACCTGCTCTGCCTCATCCCAATACCAACCCATTTCCGCAGGTTTTGGAGTTGGCGGTTGCCACTCATAGTTCTCATCTAGCGACCAAGATGGATAAGGCTGTGGCGCAATAAACACATCTGCCACAGGATCATAGCTATAACCTATGCCTGCATATTGTTTGCGAATACTGTTATTGTATGAAGTGCGCTTGCAAGTTTGTCCTCTAAAATTGCCATACCAAGTTTCGGTATCTAAACCTTCAATCAGTTCAGTTTCATCAATGCCCGAAATTACCTCAGTTACTATATTATTTTCATCTAAAAATGCGTAATGTGCCATTATGAGAAACTCACATTTCCTGTGCCGTCTGTAATAGTAGCTCTTTTATATCCACCACTAGCCGCACTTTCTGTTCCTGTTACACCTGCACCAAAAGTTATTGTTCTTGTATCTGGATATCGCAAAATAATTACACCCTTACCGCCATTACCGCCTGAAGTGTTGCCATCCCAATATCCACCAGAGCCACCGCCACCAGTATTGACTAAGCCATTTCTATCAGAACTTGTGGCTGAACCGCCACCACCTGTTCCACCAGTTCCACCTGAACCATTTTGTTGTCTAGCTCCACCGCCACCACCTGCATAAGTAACAGATGAACCTGTAATGCTAGTTGCAACACCATTACCACCATTACCACCAACGCCAGCAGGAAATGTGCCGCTTGCATTTCCCCCAATTACTCCTGCACCACCGCCACCAGAACCAGGGCCATCTGCTGAGCTATATGCTCCACCTGCAAAACCTTGCCCAGTTTGTCTAGCCCCACCACCGCCTGCAAAAGTTCCACCACCTTGACCGCCACCTGAACCACCTGCGTTTCCAGCGTTTGTAGAACTATCATTAAATGCACCACCACCACCACCGCCAACGCTAGTTATTGTCGTAATGCCTGTTCCAGATATGTATGAGTCTGTGCCATTTGTGCCTGGGTTATTGTTTGGGCTACCAGTATTACTTCCACCAGCACCGCCCCCGCCAATAGATACTGTGTAATTTTGTCCATTTGAGAGACTTATCGCATTTTCTAAACTGCCGCCGCCGCCTGTTGCTGTAACTGTGCAACGCAGACCACCAGCTCCACCGCCACCGCCGTGCTGCCGTGAGCCACCACCAGCACCACCAGCAACAACAAGATAATCAACAGTAAAAGTGCGCGGATAATTTTGACTAGCAATAATGCCCAATAAACTCATTACGCTATATCTCCTACGACCAAAAACGTATTTGATGCTGTGCAGATAATGCTAGCTGCGCTTTGTTGCGCGCGTAGTTTAGGGGCGCTAGAGGTTGCACCTGTGCTAGTTATTGTTACACCTGCGCCTTGCGCTAGCGTTACTTGGCCTGCTCCGATCTGCGCTATATTTATTACATCACCTGCACTAAATACAGATGGCGGCACAGTTAGCGTTATTGCGCTTGCATTGTTAAGGGTTACTAGCTGATTAAGGTTAGCTGCTAATAGCGTATATGTAGTGCCTGTTTCTGCATCAAACTCTAGTTTTAATCTAAGTACAGCTGTACCGCTAGTCACGCCGCCTGATAGCCCTGAGTCTGTGCCTGTAGTTATGCCCTCTATATCACCTGTTGCTCCGCTGACTACCCACGCGCTGCCTGTGTAATACCAAGTAGTGTTAGTATCTTTAGTAAATGCAAACTGACCTTCTTGTGGGCTAGTTATTGCGCTGTTACGCGCTGCCTCTGTGGCAAAAACTAATATACCTTGCATTAAATACCCGTTTACATCCGCGGCAGTTAAAACCTCACCTGTGGTAAAGGTCTTAAATCCTAAGCCCGCTGCCATAGCATCTCCTTAATAAGCAAGTACGCCTGTGTCTAGCAGGCCGTATATGCTTGAGTCTAGTATAAAGCCGTCTATTATCGGCTCTAGTGTTGTTAGTGTCGTTTTCCAGCTGCCGGGCGTAATTGCCATAGCTACGCCAAACACCTGCAAAGTCTTAGTTAATGTAGATGAGCCTGGCTGGTTAGTAGTAATCGTTATAGGGTCAAAAAAATCTAGATTTAGGGCGGCGATTATGCCGGCATTATAGTTATCTGTGTATAAATCTAGGGTAATGGCATCACATCTTATAGACGTTTCTTTACGGCTAGCTACATAGGCTTGAGCGTAATCTAGGGCTACCGCATCTGTCTGCATTAGTAGATTTTGTTGGTTATAGCTGTGTGTAAAGTACTTGGCAATACTGGCTGCATCTGTAGCTACCTGTGTAGTACCGCCTGTACGCGTGATGCTAGCCGCATTAAATACCAACGTATCATCTAAGCGCCAAACAGCGTTAAAATAGCCTATAGCCGTGCCGTTATCGTTAAACACGGTAGGTGTGCCGCCTATGCTAGCCGTGGTCACGTTTCTATCTTGGAAGACGAAAGAGCCGAGAGCATCAACATAAAAAGCGCCGTATTCACTTAGGGTTACTGTGTTAAGAGCTGCAAGACTAGTACGCGCTGTGCCGGGGTCTGCCTGCATTGTAGTTAGCCCTGCATCTACATCACGCATAGAGCTAGGCCAGCCTATTTGATCTAATATTTGATTAACTCGCGTACCTGATAAGTCACCAGCTGTAGCCCCTGCTACCGTTGCTATCTGTGCATTTTGGGCAAGTCTAAACGCATCTACCGCCGTAATCGTGGTATAAGTAACCTCATCTGCGTTTTTAGGTGTAGTAGTAGTGTAGCTAGTAATAAAACCGCTAAAGATAGGGTAAGTAGTACTAGCGTAGGTAGCTGTTATCTGCACTTTACGCATAGGGTCTAGCAAGCCATAATAAGGGCCGCTAGTATTTTGTGGGTTAAAATCGCCGTTTTGGTCAACAATACGCATAGTTAGCGTACCTGTTTGGAATTGGTCAGCCTGTGGGTTACGGCCTCTGTTAGTTTGTATTGTATCTACTACGTTAGACACATCTACAATTACTGCCGCGCTATCTGCTAGCACGTTTGTATCTAGTATGCCTGTATCTAAAATCATAGCTTGAGCAAAGCTAGGCCCGGTACTAAAGTTAATTACCGCATTTACTACAGGTAGGGTCATAGCCCACCGGTGTAACGCAACGGGTCACCCTTGCGCTCTAGGTCTAATATGGCTTTTTGTACAGCTTGGCTTATTGTGTCCTCACTACCTACTACACCTGCATTTACTGTTATGTAGTTATCACCCATCCTAAAGCGGGCAGGGTCAAAGCCAGAGTCTGCCCCTATGCCTGGTCTTTCCATTATACGCATTTGTGCTAACCGTAACTGCTCATCACCTAACATACTGTCCATAAAAGGTTGCGCTAATAATGTGTCTATATGCTCTTTAAGTAAAACATTGATACCTGTGCCAGGATCTGTAGTTGCTCGCAGCGCTAATAAATTGGCAATAGCACCGCCTCCTACTGCACCGCCGCCTACTGCACCGCCGCCTACTGCAACGCCGCCTACTGCACCGCCGCCAACTGCACCACCGCCAACTGCACCGCCTGCACCTATTCCTAATGGGTTAATCTGTAGGCCTGCCATTTTCATCAACAGAGCTAGCGCTTCGTTTAGGTTTTGTAGGTCTATAAGCGCTTTAGGCTTAAACTTTTCTAATATGGCGTTTATATCTTGTAGCTTAAAATCTTGTGCCTGCAACGCGCCTAGTATTGCTAAATTAAGGTTTATCTTTTTAGCTAGTGCCGTGGCAGCTACTACATCTTTAGCAGCTATAGCATCCTCTAGCGCCGCCATATCTTTTTTGAGCGTTAAGCGTACAAGGTCATTAGCTAGGCTTAGTTTTTGTTGATCTGTCGCAGCTGCACCTAGCTTGTTTATTTCATCCTGTTTGGCTGCTAGCGCCGCTGCCACCTGTATCTTGTCCAAGTCAAATACATCTGTACCTTTGCCTAAAGCTAGGGCAGCCTTATCTAAGGCTAATTGATTTGCCTTTTCTTTTGTTATAAGTTTTTGCTCATTTAATCTTTTTTTAGCAGCTAAAGCCTCTGCCTGGGCTATTTTTAGTAAGATGCCCCTGTTACTTAGTTCTTTAGCGTATGCCTCAGCTTGTTTTTTGCGTAGTTTATTAGTCTTATCTAGTTGATCTGCCGCGCTACCAATAATAGGGTCTAGGCCTATAAGCGCATCAAAGGCTTTTAATATAAGTTTTATAGCTGGGTTTTTACTCAGTTCCTCTAATTTAACCTCAAACTTATCAAATGCGCCTGCAGCTTTACCTAACGCTGTGCCTATCTGTGTGCCTAGTTCTATAATCTTTTCTTGGAAATCCTCTACGCTCATACCGCTAGCCTCTAGGCCATCTACAAACCCTCTAGCTAGCGCCTCTTTAGCTTGATCTCCTGCCTCGGCTAACCTGGCTATTTTAACTGCGTAGGTGTCTAAGGCCTTAGCGCCTGCACCTAAATACTTGCCATTAAGTAATTCTAATATTTCATTAAAGCTTTTACCTTTTAGCTCAGCTGTAGTAAAACCTATGCGTAACCTAGCTAGCGCGGTAGTTTCACCCTTAAAGGCACGAGCTAGGCCATTACTAACAGCTTGTAAATCTTTGCCTGTTGCTAAGCTTACATCTAGCGCGGTCTGCAATAGTTTTTGCGCTTGCGTAGCATCACCTGTAGCTTGTGATAAGGATACAAACGCGCGCGTTAAATCGCCCCCGCCTATACCTGTAGCTAGGGCTAGCTTGTCTATAAATGAGTTAAGAAAAGGCGCAGCAAAGCCTAAATTAACAGCATCTAATTGCGCCCCTAATAACTTGGCCTCTTTTTCTGCCTCTGCAAATGATCTAGCTGCTGCTCTACCAAACCTTAATACAGCTGTTACGCTAAATGCTACAGCTAAAGTTTTAGCTAAACTTTTTACATTTTTACTTAGTTTTGTAGTCGCAGTTTCCGCTTCCTTAAACGCTTTTTTGCCTGTAAACTCAGAGGCTATATTTACTACTACTTGCGGATCTACAGCCATTATTTTACCGCCTGCAAGATATATTTATTAAATACAATTTTGGTTTTCTCTATAGCTTTAATTACAGCTGCGTTAGTCTTGCCGCCATCCTCAGCCCAAGCTCTATAAATTGCCCGGCCTTTCATCTTTCTAGACCTACGCCCGCGCCCTGTTTGATTATTAGCATCTACTATTTTACCTGTGCCATTAAGTGCATCTATAAATTGTTTACCAGCGTTAGGATTAAGGCTGTTAGAGTATTGTTTACCGCTAGCAGTAGTTTTGTCGTATACGCCATCTATGTAACGATCTACTAGAGGGCCTTGCGGTCTGCCAAACGGGTTAAGCCGCCCGCTAGTTTCATAGATAGCACCGGCAGCGCTTACATTGGCTATGCGCGCTAAAGCTCTAAAGCCGTTTTTATTAGGCTTGCTGGGCGCTGTTCTATAGCCTATACCGCGCCTAGCTTCGCCTGCATCAAATTTTGGAAATGCTCTATAATTTATTGTTTCTGCGCTAGATACTGGCTTAGACCAGTTGCTTAGTTCTGGTATATCTGCAGGTATAAAACCCTTAGCTTTGTTTGTAACAGGCTTTAACAGGTTGGCTAGTTCTTTTTGTATAGCTTTGCCTAAATCCGGGGCATACTTGCGTAAAGCCTTGCGAGCTTCAACGCCGCCTCTTACCTCGGTTGGCATCCTGCATCTCCTTAGCCCTATCGGTTAAAACCTTTAGGATATTACTAAACATTACATCATCTAGATCTAGCAAGTACTGGGGCGCTATGCCTGTTTCTACCGCAATTTGTGCGATTAAATAGCCAAAACTACCGCGCCCCACTACTCCAAAGGGTTATCGTCTGTAACCTCAACTTTAGCTAAGGTTTCTAGAAAATCTGCCCCAAACGTTTTTACTACTTCGCCGCTAGTGCGTAGGCACTCCCAGGCTAGCCAGTAAACATCACTTTGCTTTTCATCATCTCTAAAGGCTTTGTGAAAACCTTTTTTAGCATACTGCTCAAAGGCATACTCAATACGGGGCGTAATCTTATGCTCGCTTACGCTGCCGTCTGCCCTTGTTATTTTAAGCTGTGCCATTGTTGCCCCTTTGTTTTAGTTATGGTGTGGTGTCTACTACGATAGGTGAGTTACAAGTAAATGTAATGCTCTGGGTACTGATATCAGCGACAGATCCGTTAATGTCTGTAGTATTGTTGACCAAAACTGTGGTCTGATATTCTGGGTTTGTTGCCGATATAGCCGCGCTTGTCTGCTTAAGTGTTAGCGCTACAGTAGTACCCCACGCAGCTTGCAAGGTTGCAAGTACGTTTGATGCTGCCGTATCGTTTAGAAAATCAAGCGTGATAGTGCTGGCCTCTAAACCTTTTACAAACTTATGCGCTGTGTCGCCCATAGCTGTAACTTCTAGCTCATCAAAACTACGGTTAATAGTTGCGCTAGTAACGTGATCCGACAGGGCCACGCTGTTTAGCGTGACTACTACGCCGTTAGAAAGAAAAATTGCCATTAGTTATTCCTCGTTTTCTGTTGTCGGTGTTTCTGTGTCTTTTACTGCCTTTTGCTTTGTTTCTTTAACCTCTTTAGGCAGTTCTTGCCCTATCTTGATTAGAAACGCTTTATCCTCATCTGTAAGTGCCATTTTAGCTCCAGCTCGTTAGTACGGATATTTGTAAATCGCTTGTAAGCAAATCACCGCTAGGCAGCGCCAATACGCTAGGTGCTGATACAGCGGTAACATTAAATACGATACTGCTAGCGGCTAATAGACCAAACACGGCTACTATCGTATCCTCTATGCCTTGCAGGTTGCCTTCATTAGAAAACATAGGCACGGTCATAATAATCTTAAAATTAGCTAGCGGCGCGATACTTGCGTAAGAGTTATTGCTAGGCGTAATGTAATTGTCTGCCGGCGCTACCACTACGCTGTTAGCTACTATTGTGCTAGGTGGAAAACTAAAGGTAGACCAGACAGAGTTATTAGCTAGTGCAGCGGCTATAGTAGATCTAAGGGTAGTTATCGCGGCTGGCATTATCCGACCATAGCGCTAGGGTTTAGATACGGCGCTAGCAGGCCGCGTACAGATGCCATTAGGGTATTACTCATCTTAAACGGGCTAGGGCTAAAGCCATCTACGCTTACCCCGCCTGCCTGTGTGCTAAATCGGCTAGTCCATATATTCTCGGCTATCATCAAAGCGGCAGCGTTAATTGCAGGTGTATTTGCGTAGCTTGCGGTCTTTGTATCCTCACCGGTCATAGTGCCGCTAGGTACTACGCGCCTAAAGTTTTGGTCACTAGCTGTTTTTGCATACTGTATAAAGCTGTAACCCTGTGGGTACTGGTAATAATTAAGCTGTAAATTAAACGCTGGTAAAAGGCTAGTGCTACCAGAGCTAAAAGGCAGGGTGCTAGTAATTGTGTAGCTGCCGTTAAAAGTAGTGCCAGCCCCGGCTACTGTGACGGTTTGGCCAGTAGTAAATAGGCCGGGGTTGGCTATCATTACTGTAGCTACGTTACTTACTAACGCAGTTCCCACTACAGGTGCAGAGTCAAACCATAAAAAACCGTTTATTAAATCTTGCGCCGTTTGGCAGGTGTCCTCTATCCAAGTGTAACTATCGTACAAAGTGCCTACGCCTAATGATGCTTTAAGTGTTGCAGCTGTTACGTATGTGGCTGGCATATTTGTACCTTTCTTTGTAGGTCTGGTAGAGCCAAAGGGCTAAGGCCCTACCAGACTATTAGTTATTTATTACGCGATATTTAGGCGGCAGATACCGTTAGGGATCTTGGCAATAGTTGCCATAAAGCCGTAAATAGCTACCTGTACTTGTAGATTTGATACTACGTTTACGCTCATGTAAGCCTGTGGGCTTTCATAAACAGTAAATGCCTCTGGCGCAAGAATAAACGCAGAGTTATCAACGACTCCAGCGGTCATAAATCTATCTACATAGAGATCTAGACCTAATACGTTACCGCGTACAGAGTTATTAGCTACCTGACCAGCTGCGTTAGCAAGTGCAGATGGGTTTGGCTGGTAAGCGTTAAAAATTGGGCGGCCTGTGGTATCTACTGCACCTAATAGCAGATTATAAATACCTGTGCTGCCTACAAAGTTTTGTGCAAAGTAGCCGCTGTTCTTGTAAACGTTAGCTGTACTTTCAGCGGTATAAGAAATCAAACCTGCCGCTGTAGCTGCTACGCCTGTGCTAGTAAAGCCTGTTGCGTTAATTGCACTAATAACAGCGCTATCTGTTGCGTTCATATATGCGTTCTGCATTTGCTGTGTTAATTCAGCAAAAAAGCCCGGATTATCTGTACGCTCTAGTAGTTCTACAGACAGAGTGTTCATACCAGCATACTTATTTACAGTTCCAGTTAGATACTCAGTTACCATACCTGTATTAGATACAGCGCCGGCTTCTGCCTCTACAGTAACGGTAGGTGCTACACCATTTAGCCCGCCGTTTGAGTCTACAAGTGCAGGCACGTTAATTGTGTTGCCCTTAGGTGGCAAAACTCCACGGCTGCAAGCATCTACAGCGCTGCGTGGAAAACGTGTGTTAGAAATGAATTCTGTTAGGTACTGGGTGGGGTTAAAACTTGGATTTGTTGTCCAGCTATCATCTGCAGCTGTTACATATAGCTTTGACTCATCATTACCTAAAGCAGCTTTGATTTTATGCTCTGTGTATGCGCCCATAGATGTAATCGGTGTGCGTACTCTCTGTGAGTTAAGCGCACTTGGCTTAATAATTCTGCGGCTGGCCTCTACCGGTTCGGTAACGCCCTCGGCATCTTTTGACTCATAGCTAACGCTCTTTAGCGTTACTGTCGCACCGTCTGGTAGGTAAGTACCTTCCGCTGCCATTTCTTCCGGGGCTTTATCCACGGTTTCTCCTGTCGTTTCTGTTGGTTGGTTTGGATCTACTGCGTTTTCTTGTGCAGCAATTTTTAACACGGCAGCGCTTGGAAATGCAGCGCTCTCTACTAGAGATACCTCTTTCAAGGTAGCAGCCGTAACTAGCAGATAATCTTTTTCTTGGCGTGAGTCCTCTACCTCTACACCTACGCTAAGCCCATCCATTAGCTGTTCTTGTGCGAGCAAAATTGCATCACTACCGCGGGTGCTAGCGCTTACCTTAAAGCTGCCATACAAACCCGTTTTATTACTGGTAACACTCTGCATACGCCCTACCGGCTTAGAATTATCGTGAGACATCAAAAGCTTAACCTTGCTTGGCTCTGGCACGGTTATAGAGTTTTCTGCAAACACTACGCGCCCGGCGCTTGTGTTGCCTACCTCGCCATAAGGCGCAATTTTGCCGCTAATCGTGCGCCTATCGCCGTTATCTACTGCCTCTATGTTGCCGCTAAATGTTAGTAGCATTTACTATTCCTTTATCTAGTCCATCTGGGCTTAATTCCTCTAACGCTCGCGCCTGCTCTACTGTAATTAGGTCAAGTGTTAGCATTTTCTCTATTGCCTCTAGTCTTTTTAGCGTATCAGCGCGTAAAAATGTTTCATCAAGTGCAAATCTAACTATGTTGCCGCGCCGGGTGATATCATCCATAGACAAGCGGTTTTCTATAGAGCTTAAAAATGGCTGTAATGAGTACGAAACGAAATCTTTCCTGTTTTCTATAGTGTTAGAGTATGTAAGGCTAGCGTTCATATCTGCACTAATGTAAAAAGCCGGTACGTTCATTAATCTGCTTATTTCCGTTGCTAAGTACTGGCTACTTTCATTATAGGTCATGTCCTTAGGTGAGTAGCCCACAGGCTGATAATCTAAGGTGCTAGTTAGGTAAGCGGTGCTGCGATTATTACGCGCTGCCTTCCACGCGGCTAGCAGCCCACTAATTTGTGCCTCTGGTAAATCTGCCCCACTATTCTTAATAAACCCTGTAGCCATAGGCGTAGCAGCTGCAACGCTAGCCGCTTTTTGTATATCTAACGCGGCCTGTATTGTGCGCCCGCCTGTTTCTAATACACCTGGTAACAAACTTTGGAAAGTAACTAGAGATCCTACGCCGCTATCTGGTACGCGTTGCCCGTTTATAGAGTAGTAATCAACCTCATCACCGTATTTATCTGTAGTTACTGTAACGCGTGTATTAGCTACCCACTCAAAGCCGCTAGGCCTTAAATCATCTTGGTAAACAGAATTAACACGCAAATAACCTACGCCGTAAAATAATAATGACTCTACTAGGTAAGCAATAGTTACGCTGCGTGGCTGTCTTAGGTCAAATTGATCTAACCAAACTGGGTTTTCTAATTTACGCCCTGTACTTTTTTGTATTAGCTCTAAATCTATACTTGCAATAACGCCACAGATTAAGTTACGGCATCTAGAAACTGCGGGTACTTGGAGAGCCAAGTTTCTATCTATAAACGGTACGCCGTTTGTATTGTATAAACCGCCAAAACTATAAACACCCGCGCCGTATGTCTGCGACATAATAGGCGGCGATAATTGCGCCTCTATATCTTTTTTGCCTATGCCTAGTGTTTGCAGTAATCCCATAGAGCGTATTATTGCCTAAAGGTCAAGTATATCTTTACCATACGCTTTGGGCGTGTCTAGGCGTATACCTTAGCCTCAGCTACAGGTTGAGCCATTATGTGTATAACCATAGCAAGGCCAATAGGTATATCTACAGGTCCGGCAGACTTGCGCCTCACAATACGCCACGCATCCGGGGTCTGTTTAGCTGCACAGTTAGCCATTTGCTGTATAAGCGCATCTTGCCCGCTATGCCTAAGCCTATTATTAACTAAAGCATCATACATATCGCTACAAGCGGTATAAAAGCTCTGTCCAGATACATCACGGGTCTGTACGCCTGCATTTTGTAGCCTTTGCGCAATACTGGCAGTAGTGTATTTGTCGTAGCAGACTAAACGCGGGTAATACAGATCTGACCACTTTTTTATACTAGCTGCTATAACTATTTCATCTACTGCTACCTGTGAGCTGTAGGTTTCTAGTACTGCAACGCCTATCTTGCCGTCTGGCAATACTTGGCCCATTACTAAGCTGGCATCTCGGCGGCTAGGGCTTACATCAAAGGCAAATACAGTAAGCGGGCCAGGGCTCATTTTTAGGTTTATGTCGCTTGCATCCTCAACAGCGCCAAACGGCCACGGGCTTTGTAAGCTGTCTATCCATTGGCTAAGGCTCTCTGTCCTAAACTGCTCTGTAGTCTGCACCGTTAGCGCCTCGGCTAGCGCTTCCTCAGTTATTAGTATGCCTAGCGCTGGGTTAGCAGATGCCCAAGCTTTACGATCATCTAAAGCGCAAAATGGCGGGGCGCTATATTCGTAATAGCCCATAGACGGCGGCGGGTTAGCCTGGCAGCGCTCGCGTAGCTCATTTAGCGTAGTGCTAAACGCATCACCAGCGTTGCTACACAATAAAGTTTGGCTATTAGGTTTTGCGCGGGTAACAGGAGTAGCAGCTGCGAAGGCTTCCTGTGTTATCTCGCGTAGCTCATCTATAAATAGAAAGTCAGCGCTAGCACCGCGCGAGCTATCGCGGGTAGCAGCTCTTACATCTAGCCTAGCCCCGCTTTTTAAGATTATTGCCTCATTACCGTTTGTGTAAAGTATCTTTTTTAGTTGCTTCTTTAGCTCTGGGTTATCCTCTATTGCATTAGCTACCTCTCTAAAGGTAGTAAGGGCCATAGATCTAGCAGAGCTAATAATTATGTGATTACGCTCATTGAACAAAAACAGGCCAGCTAATATACGCATACGCGCTAAATGTGTCTTTCCGTTTTGACGGCTTGTAATGGCGAGGCAGGTCTTGCGTACGAACATTTTATTTTTATCTATTGTCAGCATATCGTCTAGCACTAGGCGCTGCCAGGGTAAAAGCGGCAGCCCTATTTTCTCTGCTAGCTCTGCAACCTCGCCGCCGCGTGTAGGCCCAGATAACAAAGCGTTATGCAAGCGCGGTTTCGCTAGCCCCCGGAGCGGCTGTTTAGGTTTACTAGTCATTAGTTAGCGCTCTGTTCAGGCTGGCCCAAACAGGGCCCGCTTTGTGGCGTTATGTCCGTTTTCGGAGAGATATTGCCTGAAAAGACAGGGGGGGTAGCAGACCTTGCTAAAAAAACGCCTTGAGATCTATTGCCCTTGCTTATGTTGCATCTGCGACAACAGGCCACCGCGTTATCTAAATTAACTACTAACTCTGGGGCTTTGCTAATAGGTATTACGTGGTCTACCTGGTCTGCCTCTTGCCCACAGTATGCACAGGTGTAGCCATCTCTAGCTAATACTTTAGATCTAAAGCCATCACGATAGGCACGCTTTAATCTAGGGTCACCAGACTTAGCCATTAGTACCACCTATGCTTCTTGTAATGAGCCCACGCTAAGCAGGCGTTACCTTTGTATATTCTATGCTTATCTATGTACTTTAGCCCTAAGTCTATTTGTTTGTAAGGGTTAGTTTCTTTTAGCTTTAATAGCTGTGGTATGCCATAAGCTGTAGATTTAGGATTAGTTGCTTTAGGCCGCCAATTACTCTCTTTAGTCCATAGCTTCTCTAAACATATAAATTGCTTATAACTGCCTATCTTTATATGTGCATATATTTTGTAAGCATCTGTAGCATTTAGATCAGCGTTAGCCGAAACATTTTGTGTAAAGATAGAGCCTATGACTAGGCATAGAATTACCCTAAGATTACGCAGCTGGTCTGAGCTATCCGCTAGGGCGGCTCTGCCTGCGCGCAGTAATCGTACTGGGCTAGTCAAGCATTTAGCCATATTGTGGATAACTTGAACGGGGCTTGGGCGTGTTGTCCACAGGTTTTGCGCCCCTGTGGATAACTTAATTGCGCACCTGTCTAGCGTTATTCACATCTACCATAGTTATATCTAGTAGCCCGCACCTAGTGCATTGTAGGCACTTTACGTTAGGTGGCAGGTGGTCTGATACCACGCGCTCTAGCTGTAGCGTTACGGTCTTGCATTGTCTGCACTTAGCCTCTATGTAAAGCATAGTTTCCATAGTCCTAATCTACGCGCTCAGGTCTAAAACAGGTGGCAAAATCGCTAGCTTTTACTTTTACTACTAAATCGGTTTCGTGTGTATCAGATCTAGTAAATAGCACAGGGGGCAGGCGTAGCAAGGCCAGGGCAGGCACTAGCAATAGCCCGTCTGTAAACCTAAAACAGATACGGTGATAGCTGTCTACGCCCTGTGTGTACACCGGCACAGCTGCCATAAGCTGTAGTTTGTTGTAGTTAAATATAGCTACCTGGCTGCTCGGAGTGTTAAGCCACTTCATCTCCACATCACCTATGTAGCTTTCTCTATGCTGCTCTAGCTTCTTATTTATGTGGTAATCAGTAAAGTAAAATGCAGGCGTAGCCGTAAGCGACCAGGGCAGTACACTTTCTAGGTAATTAGCTAGCCTTTGCTCACGCCCATAATCTGCCTTTATTTGTCTAATTGGCTCCACGGGCTGCCCTTTCGCTATCGCTCATAAATGCATCTGGCACAGGCTCGCGCTCGGCTACAGGATCTAGGTTTAGCCCTGCCTCTGTAACTACCTCTGTGTAATCCTCTGGCATAAGCCATTGTGCATCATATTTACGCATCCATATTGGCTGGCATTGGTTAGCCTTGACCTTCTCGCGGCACATCCAGCCTTTGTATGGCGCACCTGTCTTGCCTATGCCCTCTAGCAACATCCTAAAACCGTGTTTACAGCTAGGCTCATTGGGTACGTCTATAGCGCCTGTCTTTGTAGGCTTTGTAGGCCCTGTAAGGCCTTGTGCCTTGTCCATATCCTGCCGTGTAGGTCTACCTATGCCACCAGGGGTAAGCAGGCCTATAACGCGGCCATAGGCGCTAGTAACGCAGTTCTCTACCCAAAAATTAGCATTTACGCCACGGTCTGACCTAACCTCTAAAGCATAATCTACAGCGCTTGGCTTTTCATCATCATAGTTTTTATAGGCCTCAGCTCTTACCAATATGTAGCCATCTTTTAGGCTTATATCCTCAATGTATGCAACTAGGCGCAAGCCCGGATATTCTGCACGCGCCCTAGTTATCCTTGCGTTTACATCCTCATAGCCCTCTAAAAAATTGCTCATTTATTGGCCTCTCTTAGCGCCTTAGAAATATTTTTACCGCGTAGATAACCGTCACCGTGGCCCTCGCGGTAGCCTGTGCGATAGGCAGCTAACATAAACATACCTACCATTAGCACCGTAAATAAAATTACTGCTAGATCTATTAACATACAGCCCCTTTAGTTATGGCTGATAGCTCTACCTGCTAAGTAGCCCTCTCAGCGTGTAGCTAAAAGTATGAAGGCTAGCACCGACATAAAGCAACCCGACACGCTAGCGGGCTAGTCGTTCCTCAAGCAATAGCTCATAAATTTTATCTACGCGCTGCTCTATACGCTCTACGCGACCTCTTAAATTATGGTTTCCGTTGTTATCTGGTAGCAGCTCGCTTAGATAATGCCTAACTAAATGCCTAATCAGCCCAAGCCCTACACCTGTAAGAGCGCATATAGCCAGCGCAATACTTAGTAAGGCTTGAGCTGTAGACATTACTTCTTAGATCCTATGCCATATTGCTTTTCGTTAGGCTGTATAGCTTTTAGTACTGGCCCGATAAGACCAGCTAAAAAAGCATTAGCTAATACTTTAGGGTCTGTTATGCCTGCTAGGTACAAAGCTGCAACGCTAGCTAAAGCCGCGCGCCCGTAACTATAGGCCGCTGCCTCTAGTTGCTTTCTATTCATTGTGCTACCTGCTCTGCCCCTTGTGTTTTGCCCTTGCTTAACCTTAGTATTATTTTGGCAGCTTTAGCCTCATTTACAGCTACCTCAAAGTGCATTTCATCTGCCCTGGTCCACTCGCCGCCCCAGGCTAGCCCGTACTTTTTAGCTAGCGCCTTAATCATTGGCACTTTCTCGGCTGGAAATGTACCGCGCTTAGTCAGCGGGTGTTTAGTAGCGTTTAGATCTATAGCTGTACCGCTTGCGTGATTACTTAGCTTGCCCGGTACGCCGCGCACATCTCTAAAACAGTAGCCCCACTCATCTAGCGCGCCCTCATCTATTGGCTCTATTAGCGCGTGGAACTCAGCGGCAAAACCAATTAGTAAAGGTGCTACAGCCTCAGCGCATTTAAGTTTTCTATTAGTTCCGGGTACTGCATAACTTTTTATGCCTATCTCTGTGGGGTCTTTACTGGCAGGCCAGCCGTTATAGCTCTGTAGCATTTAGCCAAACCTGCTCTGCCTCATCCCAATACCAACCCATTTCCGCAGGTTTTGGAGTTGGCGGTTGCCACTCATAGTTCTCATCTAGCGACCAAGATGGATAAGGCTGTGGCGCAATAAACACATCTGCCACAGGATCATAGCTATAACCTATGCCTGCATATTGTTTGCGAATACTGTTATTGTATGAAGTGCGCTTGCAAGTTTGTCCTCTAAAATTGCCATACCAAGTTTCGGTATCTAAACCTTCAATCAGTTCAGTTTCATCAATGCCCGAAATTACCTCAGTTACTATATTATTTTCATCTAAAAATGCGTAATGTGCCATTATGAGAAACTCACATTTCCTGTGCCGTCTGTAATAGTAGCTCTTTTATATCCACCACTAGCCGCACTTTCTGTTCCTGTTACACCTGCACCAAAAGTTATTGTTCTTGTATCTGGATATCGCAAAATAATTACACCCTTACCGCCATTACCGCCTGAAGTGTTGCCATCCCAATATCCACCAGAGCCACCGCCACCAGTATTGACTAAGCCATTTCTATCAGAACTTGTGGCTGAACCGCCACCACCTGTTCCACCAGTTCCACCTGAACCATTTTGTTGTCTAGCTCCACCGCCACCACCTGCATAAGTAACAGATGAACCTGTAATGCTAGTTGCAACACCATTACCACCATTACCACCAACGCCAGCAGGAAATGTGCCGCTTGCATTTCCCCCAATTACTCCTGCACCACCGCCACCAGAACCAGGGCCATCTGCTGAGCTATATGCTCCACCTGCAAAACCTTGCCCAGTTTGTCTAGCCCCACCACCGCCTGCAAAAGTTCCACCACCTTGACCGCCACCTGAACCACCTGCGTTTCCAGCGTTTGTAGAACTATCATTAAATGCACCACCACCACCACCGCCAACGCTAGTTATTGTCGTAATGCCTGTTCCAGATATGTATGAGTCTGTGCCATTTGTGCCTGGGTTATTGTTTGGGCTACCAGTATTACTTCCACCAGCACCGCCCCCGCCAATAGATACTGTGTAATTTTGTCCATTTGAGAGACTTATCGCATTTTCTAAACTGCCGCCGCCGCCTGTTGCTGTAACTGTGCAACGCAGACCACCAGCTCCACCGCCACCGCCGTGCTGCCGTGAGCCACCACCAGCACCACCAGCAACAACAAGATAATCAACAGTAAAAGTGCGCGGATAATTTTGACTAGCAATAATGCCCAATAAACTCATTACGCTATATCTCCTACGACCAAAAACGTATTTGATGCTGTGCAGATAATGCTAGCTGCGCTTTGTTGCGCGCGTAGTTTAGGGGCGCTAGAGGTTGCACCTGTGCTAGTTATTGTTACACCTGCGCCTTGCGCTAGCGTTACTTGGCCTGCTCCGATCTGCGCTATATTTATTACATCACCTGCACTAAATACAGATGGCGGCACAGTTAGCGTTATTGCGCTTGCATTGTTAAGGGTTACTAGCTGATTAAGGTTAGCTGCTAATAGCGTATATGTAGTGCCTGTTTCTGCATCAAACTCTAGTTTTAATCTAAGTACAGCTGTACCGCTAGTCACGCCGCCTGATAGCCCTGAGTCTGTGCCTGTAGTTATGCCCTCTATATCACCTGTTGCTCCGCTGACTACCCACGCGCTGCCTGTGTAATACCAAGTAGTGTTAGTATCTTTAGTAAATGCAAACTGACCTTCTTGTGGGCTAGTTATTGCGCTGTTACGCGCTGCCTCTGTGGCAAAAACTAATATACCTTGCATTAAATACCCGTTTACATCCGCGGCAGTTAAAACCTCACCTGTGGTAAAGGTCTTAAATCCTAAGCCCGCTGCCATAGCATCTCCTTAATAAGCAAGTACGCCTGTGTCTAGCAGGCCGTATATGCTTGAGTCTAGTATAAAGCCGTCTATTATCGGCTCTAGTGTTGTTAGTGTCGTTTTCCAGCTGCCGGGCGTAATTGCCATAGCTACGCCAAACACCTGCAAAGTCTTAGTTAATGTAGATGAGCCTGGCTGGTTAGTAGTAATCGTTATAGGGTCAAAAAAATCTAGATTTAGGGCGGCGATTATGCCGGCATTATAGTTATCTGTGTATAAATCTAGGGTAATGGCATCACATCTTATAGACGTTTCTTTACGGCTAGCTACATAGGCTTGAGCGTAATCTAGGGCTACCGCATCTGTCTGCATTAGTAGATTTTGTTGGTTATAGCTGTGTGTAAAGTACTTGGCAATACTGGCTGCATCTGTAGCTACCTGTGTAGTACCGCCTGTACGCGTGATGCTAGCCGCATTAAATACCAACGTATCATCTAAGCGCCAAACAGCGTTAAAATAGCCTATAGCCGTGCCGTTATCGTTAAACACGGTAGGTGTGCCGCCTATGCTAGCCGTGGTCACGTTTCTATCTTGGAAGACGAAAGAGCCGAGAGCATCAACATAAAAAGCGCCGTATTCACTTAGGGTTACTGTGTTAAGAGCTGCAAGACTAGTACGCGCTGTGCCGGGGTCTGCCTGCATTGTAGTTAGCCCTGCATCTACATCACGCATAGAGCTAGGCCAGCCTATTTGATCTAATATTTGATTAACTCGCGTACCTGATAAGTCACCAGCTGTAGCCCCTGCTACCGTTGCTATCTGTGCATTTTGGGCAAGTCTAAACGCATCTACCGCCGTAATCGTGGTATAAGTAACCTCATCTGCGTTTTTAGGTGTAGTAGTAGTGTAGCTAGTAATAAAACCGCTAAAGATAGGGTAAGTAGTACTAGCGTAGGTAGCTGTTATCTGCACTTTACGCATAGGGTCTAGCAAGCCATAATAAGGGCCGCTAGTATTTTGTGGGTTAAAATCGCCGTTTTGGTCAACAATACGCATAGTTAGCGTACCTGTTTGGAATTGGTCAGCCTGTGGGTTACGGCCTCTGTTAGTTTGTATTGTATCTACTACGTTAGACACATCTACAATTACTGCCGCGCTATCTGCTAGCACGTTTGTATCTAGTATGCCTGTATCTAAAATCATAGCTTGAGCAAAGCTAGGCCCGGTACTAAAGTTAATTACCGCATTTACTACAGGTAGGGTCATAGCCCACCGGTGTAACGCAACGGGTCACCCTTGCGCTCTAGGTCTAATATGGCTTTTTGTACAGCTTGGCTTATTGTGTCCTCACTACCTACTACACCTGCATTTACTGTTATGTAGTTATCACCCATCCTAAAGCGGGCAGGGTCAAAGCCAGAGTCTGCCCCTATGCCTGGTCTTTCCATTATACGCATTTGTGCTAACCGTAACTGCTCATCACCTAACATACTGTCCATAAAAGGTTGCGCTAATAATGTGTCTATATGCTCTTTAAGTAAAACATTGATACCTGTGCCAGGATCTGTAGTTGCTCGCAGCGCTAATAAATTGGCAATAGCACCGCCTCCTACTGCACCGCCGCCTACTGCACCGCCGCCTACTGCAACGCCGCCTACTGCACCGCCGCCAACTGCACCACCGCCAACTGCACCGCCTGCACCTATTCCTAATGGGTTAATCTGTAGGCCTGCCATTTTCATCAACAGAGCTAGCGCTTCGTTTAGGTTTTGTAGGTCTATAAGCGCTTTAGGCTTAAACTTTTCTAATATGGCGTTTATATCTTGTAGCTTAAAATCTTGTGCCTGCAACGCGCCTAGTATTGCTAAATTAAGGTTTATCTTTTTAGCTAGTGCCGTGGCAGCTACTACATCTTTAGCAGCTATAGCATCCTCTAGCGCCGCCATATCTTTTTTGAGCGTTAAGCGTACAAGGTCATTAGCTAGGCTTAGTTTTTGTTGATCTGTCGCAGCTGCACCTAGCTTGTTTATTTCATCCTGTTTGGCTGCTAGCGCCGCTGCCACCTGTATCTTGTCCAAGTCAAATACATCTGTACCTTTGCCTAAAGCTAGGGCAGCCTTATCTAAGGCTAATTGATTTGCCTTTTCTTTTGTTATAAGTTTTTGCTCATTTAATCTTTTTTTAGCAGCTAAAGCCTCTGCCTGGGCTATTTTTAGTAAGATGCCCCTGTTACTTAGTTCTTTAGCGTATGCCTCAGCTTGTTTTTTGCGTAGTTTATTAGTCTTATCTAGTTGATCTGCCGCGCTACCAATAATAGGGTCTAGGCCTATAAGCGCATCAAAGGCTTTTAATATAAGTTTTATAGCTGGGTTTTTACTCAGTTCCTCTAATTTAACCTCAAACTTATCAAATGCGCCTGCAGCTTTACCTAACGCTGTGCCTATCTGTGTGCCTAGTTCTATAATCTTTTCTTGGAAATCCTCTACGCTCATACCGCTAGCCTCTAGGCCATCTACAAACCCTCTAGCTAGCGCCTCTTTAGCTTGATCTCCTGCCTCGGCTAACCTGGCTATTTTAACTGCGTAGGTGTCTAAGGCCTTAGCGCCTGCACCTAAATACTTGCCATTAAGTAATTCTAATATTTCATTAAAGCTTTTACCTTTTAGCTCAGCTGTAGTAAAACCTATGCGTAACCTAGCTAGCGCGGTAGTTTCACCCTTAAAGGCACGAGCTAGGCCATTACTAACAGCTTGTAAATCTTTGCCTGTTGCTAAGCTTACATCTAGCGCGGTCTGCAATAGTTTTTGCGCTTGCGTAGCATCACCTGTAGCTTGTGATAAGGATACAAACGCGCGCGTTAAATCGCCCCCGCCTATACCTGTAGCTAGGGCTAGCTTGTCTATAAATGAGTTAAGAAAAGGCGCAGCAAAGCCTAAATTAACAGCATCTAATTGCGCCCCTAATAACTTGGCCTCTTTTTCTGCCTCTGCAAATGATCTAGCTGCTGCTCTACCAAACCTTAATACAGCTGTTACGCTAAATGCTACAGCTAAAGTTTTAGCTAAACTTTTTACATTTTTACTTAGTTTTGTAGTCGCAGTTTCCGCTTCCTTAAACGCTTTTTTGCCTGTAAACTCAGAGGCTATATTTACTACTACTTGCGGATCTACAGCCATTATTTTACCGCCTGCAAGATATATTTATTAAATACAATTTTGGTTTTCTCTATAGCTTTAATTACAGCTGCGTTAGTCTTGCCGCCATCCTCAGCCCAAGCTCTATAAATTGCCCGGCCTTTCATCTTTCTAGACCTACGCCCGCGCCCTGTTTGATTATTAGCATCTACTATTTTACCTGTGCCATTAAGTGCATCTATAAATTGTTTACCAGCGTTAGGATTAAGGCTGTTAGAGTATTGTTTACCGCTAGCAGTAGTTTTGTCGTATACGCCATCTATGTAACGATCTACTAGAGGGCCTTGCGGTCTGCCAAACGGGTTAAGCCGCCCGCTAGTTTCATAGATAGCACCGGCAGCGCTTACATTGGCTATGCGCGCTAAAGCTCTAAAGCCGTTTTTATTAGGCTTGCTGGGCGCTGTTCTATAGCCTATACCGCGCCTAGCTTCGCCTGCATCAAATTTTGGAAATGCTCTATAATTTATTGTTTCTGCGCTAGATACTGGCTTAGACCAGTTGCTTAGTTCTGGTATATCTGCAGGTATAAAACCCTTAGCTTTGTTTGTAACAGGCTTTAACAGGTTGGCTAGTTCTTTTTGTATAGCTTTGCCTAAATCCGGGGCATACTTGCGTAAAGCCTTGCGAGCTTCAACGCCGCCTCTTACCTCGGTTGGCATCCTGCATCTCCTTAGCCCTATCGGTTAAAACCTTTAGGATATTACTAAACATTACATCATCTAGATCTAGCAAGTACTGGGGCGCTATGCCTGTTTCTACCGCAATTTGTGCGATTAAATAGCCAAAACTACCGCGCCCCACTACTCCAAAGGGTTATCGTCTGTAACCTCAACTTTAGCTAAGGTTTCTAGAAAATCTGCCCCAAACGTTTTTACTACTTCGCCGCTAGTGCGTAGGCACTCCCAGGCTAGCCAGTAAACATCACTTTGCTTTTCATCATCTCTAAAGGCTTTGTGAAAACCTTTTTTAGCATACTGCTCAAAGGCATACTCAATACGGGGCGTAATCTTATGCTCGCTTACGCTGCCGTCTGCCCTTGTTATTTTAAGCTGTGCCATTGTTGCCCCTTTGTTTTAGTTATGGTGTGGTGTCTACTACGATAGGTGAGTTACAAGTAAATGTAATGCTCTGGGTACTGATATCAGCGACAGATCCGTTAATGTCTGTAGTATTGTTGACCAAAACTGTGGTCTGATATTCTGGGTTTGTTGCCGATATAGCCGCGCTTGTCTGCTTAAGTGTTAGCGCTACAGTAGTACCCCACGCAGCTTGCAAGGTTGCAAGTACGTTTGATGCTGCCGTATCGTTTAGAAAATCAAGCGTGATAGTGCTGGCCTCTAAACCTTTTACAAACTTATGCGCTGTGTCGCCCATAGCTGTAACTTCTAGCTCATCAAAACTACGGTTAATAGTTGCGCTAGTAACGTGATCCGACAGGGCCACGCTGTTTAGCGTGACTACTACGCCGTTAGAAAGAAAAATTGCCATTAGTTATTCCTCGTTTTCTGTTGTCGGTGTTTCTGTGTCTTTTACTGCCTTTTGCTTTGTTTCTTTAACCTCTTTAGGCAGTTCTTGCCCTATCTTGATTAGAAACGCTTTATCCTCATCTGTAAGTGCCATTTTAGCTCCAGCTCGTTAGTACGGATATTTGTAAATCGCTTGTAAGCAAATCACCGCTAGGCAGCGCCAATACGCTAGGTGCTGATACAGCGGTAACATTAAATACGATACTGCTAGCGGCTAATAGACCAAACACGGCTACTATCGTATCCTCTATGCCTTGCAGGTTGCCTTCATTAGAAAACATAGGCACGGTCATAATAATCTTAAAATTAGCTAGCGGCGCGATACTTGCGTAAGAGTTATTGCTAGGCGTAATGTAATTGTCTGCCGGCGCTACCACTACGCTGTTAGCTACTATTGTGCTAGGTGGAAAACTAAAGGTAGACCAGACAGAGTTATTAGCTAGTGCAGCGGCTATAGTAGATCTAAGGGTAGTTATCGCGGCTGGCATTATCCGACCATAGCGCTAGGGTTTAGATACGGCGCTAGCAGGCCGCGTACAGATGCCATTAGGGTATTACTCATCTTAAACGGGCTAGGGCTAAAGCCATCTACGCTTACCCCGCCTGCCTGTGTGCTAAATCGGCTAGTCCATATATTCTCGGCTATCATCAAAGCGGCAGCGTTAATTGCAGGTGTATTTGCGTAGCTTGCGGTCTTTGTATCCTCACCGGTCATAGTGCCGCTAGGTACTACGCGCCTAAAGTTTTGGTCACTAGCTGTTTTTGCATACTGTATAAAGCTGTAACCCTGTGGGTACTGGTAATAATTAAGCTGTAAATTAAACGCTGGTAAAAGGCTAGTGCTACCAGAGCTAAAAGGCAGGGTGCTAGTAATTGTGTAGCTGCCGTTAAAAGTAGTGCCAGCCCCGGCTACTGTGACGGTTTGGCCAGTAGTAAATAGGCCGGGGTTGGCTATCATTACTGTAGCTACGTTACTTACTAACGCAGTTCCCACTACAGGTGCAGAGTCAAACCATAAAAAACCGTTTATTAAATCTTGCGCCGTTTGGCAGGTGTCCTCTATCCAAGTGTAACTATCGTACAAAGTGCCTACGCCTAATGATGCTTTAAGTGTTGCAGCTGTTACGTATGTGGCTGGCATATTTGTACCTTTCTTTGTAGGTCTGGTAGAGCCAAAGGGCTAAGGCCCTACCAGACTATTAGTTATTTATTACGCGATATTTAGGCGGCAGATACCGTAAGGTATCTTGGCAATAGTTGCCATAAAGCCGTAAATAGCTACCTGTACTTGTAGATTTGATACTACGTTTACGCTCATATAAGCCTGTGGGCTTTCATAAACAGTAAATGCCTCTGGCGCAAGAATAAATGCTGAGTTATCAGCTACGCCAGCGGTCATAAATCTATCTACATAAAGGTCTAGACCTAATACGTTACCGCGTACAGAGTTATTAGCTACCTGTCCAGCTGCGTTAGCAAGTGCTGCCGCGTTTGGCTGGTAAGCGTTGAAAATTGGGCGGCCTGTGGTATCTACTGCACCTAGTAGTAGGTTATAAATACCTGTGCTGCCTACAAAGTTTTGGGCAAAATAGCCGCTGTTCTTGTATACGTTAGCTGTACTTTCAGCCGTGTAAGAAATTATACCTGCCGCTGTAGCTGCTACGCCTGTGCTTGTAAAGCCTGTTGCGTTAATTGCAGTAATTACCGCTTGGTCTGTTGCGTTCATGTAAGAATTTTGCATTTGCTGTGTAAGCTCGGCAAAAAATCCTGGATTGTCTGTGCGCTCAAGCAACTCAATACTTAGCGTATTCATACCCGAGTACTTATTTACAGTACCAGTTAGATATTCTGTAACCATACCTGTATTAGATACAGCTCCAGCCTCAGCCTCAACAGTAACGGTAGGTGCTACACCATTTAGCCCACCGTTTGAGTCTACAAGTGCAGGCACGTTAATTGTGTTGCCTTTAGGTGGCAAAACTCCACGACTACAAGCATCTACCGCGCTGCGTGGGAAACGTGTGTTACTAATGAACTCTGTTAAGTATTGCGTTGGGTTAAATGCAGGGTTTGTAGTCCAACTATCATCTGCAGCTGTTACATATAGCTTTGACTCATCATTACCTAGAGCAGCTTTAATTTTATGCTCTGTGTATGCGCCCATATTTGTGATAGGTGTGCGTACTCTTTGTGAGTTAAGCGCACTTGGTCTAATAATTTTGCGCGCGGCTTCTACTGGTTCAGTAGCGCCCGCGGCCTCATCATCTTTATAGCTAACGCTCTTTAGCGTTACTGTTGCACCGTCTGGCAAAAATGTTGCCTCTGATGCCATTTCTTCCGGGGCTTTGTCCACGGTTTCACCTTTCGTTTCTGTTGGTTGGTTATCTACTGCGTTTTCTTGTGCAGCAATTTTTAACACGGCAGCGCTTGGAAATGCAGCGCTCTCTACTAGAGATACCTCTTTTAAGGTAGCAGCCGTAACTAGCAGATAATCTTTTTCTTGGCGTGAGTCCTCTACCTCAACACCTACGCTAAGCCCGTCCATTAGCTGTTCCTGTGCAAGCAAAATTGCATCACTACCGCGGGTGCTAGCACTTACCTTAAAGCTGGCATATAACCCAGTCTTATTGCTAGTAACGCTCTGCATACGGCCTACCGGCTTGGAATTATCGTGCGACATTAAAAGCTTTACCTTGCTTGGCTCTGGCACGGTTATAGAGTTTTCTGCAAAGACTACGCGGCCCGCGCTCGTGTTGCCTACCTCGCCATAAGGTGCAATTTTGCCGCTAATTGTGCGCCTATCGCCGTTATCTACTGCCTCTATGTTGCCGCTAAATGTTAATAGCATTGTTTGGCCTCTCTGTTAGTCCACTAGGGCTTAGCTGTTCCATACTTTGTGCCTGCTCTACATCTATAAGACCTAGCGTTAGCATTTTTTCTATAGCTTCCAAACGCGCTAAAGTATCAGCGCGTAAAAATGTTGTATCTAACGCAAAACGCACCTGATTACCTCGGCGGGTTACGTCATCCATACTAAGCCTGTTTTCAATAGCGCTTATAAACGGCTGTAATGAGTAAGCTACAAACTCTTTGCGCCCGTCTATTATATTTTGGTAAGTCATTGAGTTATTCATATCCGCGCTTATGTAATATGCCGGTACGTTCATTAAACGCGCTATTTCTGTAGCTAAATACTGTGATGCCTCGTTATACATCATTTCTTTAGGTGAGTAACCCACAGTTTGATAATCTAACGTGCTAGTTAAGTAAGCCGTACTGCGTGAGTTACGCGCGGCCTTCCACGCTGCCAGTAGGCCGCTAATTTGTGCCTCTGGTAAATCTGCCCCACTATTCTTTATAAACCCTGTTGCCATAGGTGTAGCAGCTGCAACGCTTGCCGCTTTTTGTATATCTAACGCGGCCTGTATTGTGCGCCCGCCTGTTTCTAATACGCCGGGCAGCAAACTTTGAAAAGTTACTAAAGACCCTACCCCGCTATCTGGTACGCGCTGCCCATTTATTGAGTAATAATCTACTTCATCACCGTATTTATCTGTAGTTACTGTAACGCGTGTATTAGCTACCCACTCAAAGCCGCTAGGCCTGCCGTCATCTTCATAAAGTGACGTTACGCGCCAATAAGCAACGCCGTATAGCAATAAACTATCCACGGTGTAGCTAATTGTTACGCTGCGTGGCTGTCTAATGTCCGGCTGGTCTAACC